>Ga0210024_1001784_pt1 | contig 19117 bp, 18 predicted proteins | sample CryGeymeta201525_FD_183988 | JGI IMG/M metagenome (GOLD analysis project Ga0210024, IMG submission 183988) | Groundwater microbial communities from Crystal Geyser aquifers in Utah, USA - Crystal Geyser metaG 2015-25 (SPAdes) (version 2) | ecosystem: Environmental > Aquatic > Deep subsurface >...
TGACCAGATCGCGGGTGAAGAACACGCCCTCCGCCACGGCGGCCATCGGGCCGGAGAGCCGCGCCACCGCCTCCGGCGCGTCGGTGGCGAAGGTCAGCTTGCGCGGCGCGCCGCCATTGTCGCCGTTGTCGCGCTTGGTCTTGTAGGCGTCGAAGTCGTAAAGCCTCAGCGCGGCGCCGAAGGCGATCTCGGCCTGCGTCGCGGCGTCGCCGTCGCCGTAGAGCGTGGCGGCGCCCGCGCCCAGCTTCACCGCCGCCGCCGCGCCCGCGCGGCGCGCGTCCGCCGCCGTCTCACCCAGCGCCGCGACCACCAGCCGCTCCGCCGCCAGCCCCGAGGGGAACGCCAGCACCGCCGCGTCGCCGGGCTTGTTGCGAAAGCCCTTCGACGCGACCAGCCGCGCCACGGCGCCGCCGCTGGCCGCATTCGCCGCCGCCGCCGCCGCGCCCAGCGCGCCGTCGGCGCGCACGAACACCGCCGCCGCCCCGCCCGCCTCGCCGATGGGCGCGGCCTCGTGCGCGACGTAGCTGATTTCGACGGGGTTGGTCATGACTGGCTCCGGCTGGGATCTGTGATAAGCCATGCCTAACCGGTTGCGCCGCTGCGGCCAAGCGGGAGCACTGGCGACATGGGAGCGCGCCCTGATCACCCGCTATGTCCTGCGCGAACTGCTCAAGCCGTTCGGGTTCTTCCTGATCGTGTTCACCGGCGTGATCTGGCTGACCCAGTCGCTGCGGGTGATCGACACCGTGGTGAACAGCGGCAAGGGCGCGCGCGTGTTTCTGGAGTTTTCGGTGCTGCTGCTGCCGACGGCGATGAGCATCGTCATCCCGATCGCCGCCTTCGCCGCCACGCTCTACACGATCAACCGGCTGTTCGCCGACAGCGAGATCGTGGCGATGATCGCGGCGGGCATGAGCGGCGTGCGGCTGGCGCGGCCGGTGGCGCTGTTCGGGCTTGGCGCGTTGGCGGTCATGGCGGTGGTCACGCTGTGGCTGACGCCGCTGGCAAACCGCGAAATGCGCACGCGGGTCCACGAATTGCGCGCCGACATCGCCAACGCGCTGATCTTCGAGGGGCGTTTTCTGCATCCCGCCTCTGGGCTGACGGTCTATGTGCGCGAAAACGCGCCCGGCGGCGCGCTGCTGGGCGTGTTCGTCCACGACCAGCGCGACCCCGCCGCCGAGGTCACCTACACCGCCCGCCGGGCGCTGATGGCGCGCACCGACGAAGGGCCGCGCTTGGTGATGTACGACGGCGCCGCGCAGCGCCGCGAGACGCGCGACGACAGCCTCTCGCTGTTGCAGTTCGAAAGTCTGGTGTTCGATCTGTCGCAGTTCATGGCGGAAGACTCCGTGCGTAATCCGCGCCCTTCCGAGCGGTTCGTGGGCGAGTTGCTGGCGCCCGGCGCGGCCGCGCTGGGCGGGACCGCGCTCAGCCGCTTCTACGCCGAGGGTCACGAGCAGATCAGCGCGCCGCTTTATACGCTGGCGCTGCCGCTGATCGCGCTGGCGGCCATCGTCGGGCCGGGGTTCACCCGCAGCGGCTATGCGCTGCGCATCGTGGCGGCGGTGGCGCTGGGGCTGGGGCTGCGCATGGGCGGCTTCGCGGTCAAGTCAGTCGCGTCGGGCGAGGCGGCGCTCTGGCCGCTGCTCTATGCGCCGCCCCTGCTGGGGATCGTCGCCGCCCTGTGGATGCTGGCGAGGCCGGGCGCGTTCGCGGCGCGGCGCAAGGCGGCGGCGCCATGACCCCCACCCTCTCGGCCTATATCGCGCGGCGCTTCCTGACGACGCTGTTCTGGGCGTTCGCCGTGGTCTTCATCGTGATCTTCCTCGGCAACCTGCTGGAGATGCTGCGCCGCAGCGCGTCCACCGACGCCGGTTTTCTCGACATCGCGGCGATCGCCGCGCTGCAGACGCCCTCGACCGCGCTGACCGCCTCACCGTTCATCGTCATGCTGGCGACGCTGGCGGCGTTCGCGCGGCTGGCGCGCGCGTCGGAGCTGGTGGTGACGCGCGCCGCCGGGGTGTCGGCCTGGGCGCTGATCGCGCCGGTGGTGCTGTCGTCGGCGCTGCTGGGCGCCGCGACCTTCGCCGCGCTCAACCCCGTCGCCGCCGCCACCAAGCAGCGCGCCGAGACGCTGGAGGCGCGCCACCTCTCCGACCGCGCCAGCCGCCTGTCGATCTCGGGCGAGGGGCTGTGGCTGCGGCAGGGCGGCGACGCGGGGCCGACCGTGATCCACGCGCGCGGCGCCAACGCGCGGGCGACCGAGCTGCGCGCCGTGACGCTGTTCGCCTTCAACGGCGAAGGCGTCATCCTGTCGCGCACAGACGCGGCGACGGCGACGCTGACCCCCGGCGCTTGGCTGTTGCGCGACGCGGTGCGACGCGAGATCGCCCAGCCGCCGGGCGGCGACGCGCTGTCGGCGACGGCGACGCGCTTCGAGACGCTGACGGCGCCGACCGAGCTGACCAGCGACCAGATCATCGAGAGCTTCCAGTCCCCGGAATCGCTTTCGTTCTGGGCGCTGCCGGGGTTCATCGCGACGCTGGAGGAGGCGGGTTTCTCGGCGCGCCGGCACCGGCTCCACTGGCAGGCGCAGCTTGCGCTGCCGCTGCTGTTCGCCGGCATGGCGATGATCGGCGCCGCGTTCTCGATGCGCCATACCCGCCAGGGGGGGCTGGGGCTGATGGCGCTGGCGGCGGTGATCGCCGGTTTCGGCTTCTACTTCATCGCCGATCTGGCCAAGGCGCTGGGCGCCTCGGGCGCGATTCCGGTGGCGCTGGCGGCATGGGCGCCGCCGGTCTCCGCCACTCTCGTCGCCGCAGGCTTGCTGTTGCATCTGGAGGACGGATAGGGTCTGCGCGCCGGGTTTGTCGCCCGGCTTGTGCCGGAGCCTTCCGCGATGCCGCGCTTGCGCCGATCCCGTTCCGTCCGCCGCGCGGCGATCGCCGCGACGGCGACAAGTCTGATCGCCGCCGCCGCCGCCGCGCAGTCGCCGCTCGACATCGTCGGCCCGGTCGAGACCACGCCGGTCGCGCTGGTGGCGGATTCGCTTGAGTTCGACGAGCGCACCGGGCTGCTGACCGCCAGCGGCGCGGTCGAGGTCTATCAGGGCGCGCGCACCCTGACCGCCGCGCGCATCGTCTATGACAGCCGGACGGAGCGCATCCGCGCCGAGGGGCCGCTGGCGTTGCGCGACGGCGCGGGCGCCACCCTGCTCGCCGACGCCGCCGAGATCGACAGCGACCTGCGCGACGGCATCGTGACCGGCGCCCGCGCCCTGATCGGCGGCGGCGCCGGGGCCATGGCGGCGGTGGAGGGGCGGCGGATCGACGGGCGCTACACCGCGCTGTCCAAGGTCACCTATTCGTCGTGCGTCGTCTGCGCGGCGGCGCCGACGCCGCTGTGGAGCATCCGCGCCAACCGCGTGATCCACGATCAGGTGGCGCGTGAGGTTCATTACGAGGACCCGGTGTTCGAGGTGTTCGGGGTTCCGGTCGCCTGGCTGCCGTATTTCAGCCACGCCGACCCCGGCGTGAAGCGGCGTTCGGGCTTTCTGCCGCCCGAGTTCAAGCGCGCCTCGACCTACGGGCTCGCCGCGAAGATCCCGTATTTCTTCGTGATCGACGACACGCGCGACGCCACGCTGACCGCCTTTCCCACCAGCAGGGACGGCCCGATCGCCGAGGGCGAGTATCGCCAGCGATTCGACAACGGCGGGTTCGAGCTCAGCGGCAGCGTCGGCGCACTCGACATCGGCGACGGGCGCCAGATCCGCAGCCACATCTTCGGCGAGGGGCGGTTCGACGCCTCCGGGCTGGGGCTTGGCGCGGGCGCCGTCGCGGGCTTCGACCTCGCGCTGACCAGCGACGACGGCTATCTGCGCCGCTACGATTTCACCAACGACGACCGCCTGACGACCGAGGTTTTTCTGGAGCGGTTCGGCGCGCGCGACTATTTCAGCGTCGCCGCCGTCAACTTCCAGTCGCTGCGCGAGAACGAGCCCGATGGCGAAGTCCCCTTCGCCCTGCCGGAGTTCGCCGTCCGCAAGGTGTTCGACGAGCGCGTGACCGGCGGCGAGATCGGGGTCGAGACCAGCGGCGTGGCGCTGACCCGCACCGACGGGCGCGACATGACGCGGTTCTCGCTCGGCGTCGATTACGACCGCGAGGCGATCACCGGTTTCGGCCTTGTGCTGCGCGGCTTCGGCGCGGCGCGGACGGATTTCTACGCCGTCTCCGACGATCCCGCCTTCGATAACGGCCTGATCACCCGCCTTGCGCCCCATACCGGCGCCGAGGCGCGCTATCCGCTGATCGCGCGCGGCGAGGGGGTGGCGCATCTGCTGGAGCCGGCGGCGCAGCTTGTGGTGGCGCCCAACGGTCTGAACAACGGCGATATCCCCAACGAGGACAGTCTGATCGTCGAATTCGACGAGACCAACCTGCTCGACCCCAACCGCTTTCCCGGCTTCGATCAGGTCGAGACCGGCACGCGGCTCAATCTCGGCCTGCGCTACGCCCGCGTCTCGGACGACCCTTTCATCCTCGACGCAAGCTTTGGGCGCGTGTTCCGGCTCTCCGAGGAAAGCGCGTTCTCGCCCGGCTCGGGCCTGTCGGATCAGGCGTCCGATTTCGTCGGCGCCTGGACCGTGGGCTATGCGCCGTGGTTCACCGTCTCCAACCGCTTCCGGGTGTCCGACAGCCTCGATGTGGCGCGCAACGAGTTCACCGGACGCTTCGAAGGCGGCCCGGTCACGCTCGACGCGGGCTATGTCTTTCTGGCCGAGGACGCCGTGGCCGGCGCGCTGGAGGACCGCTCCGAGGCCACCGTGGAGGCCTCGCTGGCGCTCGACCGCAACTGGACCCTGCGCGGGTTCGCGCGGCGCGACATGACCAACGACGCCTTCATCCGCGCCTCCGGGGCGATCGCGTTCCGCAACGAATGCTCGGCGCTGGAGTTCTATGTCGAGCGCGACTTCACCGACACGACCGACTCGCCGCCCTCCACCAGCGTCGGCGTGCGGGTGCGCCTGTTCGGCGCGGCGGATGGCGCAGGCGCGCGATCTGCGGTATGCGGTCCTGCGGTCATCGCCGCCAACTGACGCCTGAATACGAGGATTGCCGATGCTGCGGCGCGCCCTGACGCCCCTTGTCACAGCCCTGTTTCTCGCCCTTTCGGCGATAGCCGGACAGGGGCAGACCGCTTTTGCGCCGGTCGCGCTGGTCAACGATGAAGTGATCACGCATTACGACCTCGACCAGCGGATGCGGCTGCTGGTCGTCAACGGCGCGCCGCAAAACGCGCAGCTGCGCGACGTCGCGCTCGAGCAACTGGTGGTGGACCGCGTGCGGCTGGACGCGGCGAAAGCCGCCGGGGTGACGCCCGCGCCCGCCGCCATCGAGGCGGCTTTCGCCGATTACGCCGCCCGGCGCAACGTCAGCGTCGATGCGCTGGAGCAGCGCCTTTCGCGCGCGGGCGTGGCGCGCAAGACGCTGGAGGACGGACTCGCCGCCGAACTGGCCTGGGTCGAGACGGTGCGCCGTCGCTTTGGCGCGCGGGCCGAGCCGACCGACCCGGAGCTGGATCAGGAGATGGCGCTCGCCGCCGCCGGGCAGACCCGCTCGTTCCGGATCGGCGAGATCGTGCTGCCGTTCGCCGGGCGCGGCGAGGCGCGGACGCGCGCGCTGGCCGCCGACCTCGCCGCTTCGCTGTCCGCAGGCGGCGACTTCGCCGCCGCCGCGCGCCGCAGCAGCGCCTCGCCCAGCGCGGCGCAGGGCGGCGATGTCGGCTGGGCGCCGGAATCGGGCCTGCCGCCGCAGGTCGTCGAGGCGCTCGCGGGCTTGAGCGTCGGCGACGTGTCGCAGCCGATCCCGATCCCCGGCGGGCTGGCGCTGCTGAAGCTGCTCGACAGCCGCAGCACGGCGGCCGTCGGCGGCGCGGTGGTGGAGGTGATGTCGGTGCAGGGCGCCGGGCGCAACGCGCTGGCGCGGGTCGCGGCGCTGGCGGCGCAGCGTCCCGGTTGCGACACGGCCCCGGCGCTGGCGCAGGCGGCGGGCCTCGACGCGCAGAAATCGGACCCCACCGACCCTGCGGCGCTGCCGCCGCAGGTGCGCAACGCGGTGAGCGCGCTGCAGGTCGGCGAGATCAGCGCCCCGACGCGCACCCGGCAAGGCGCGGTGGCGTTCATCCTGTGCTCTCGCGAGAGCGCCGCCAGCGACGCGGCGCGCGAGGCGCTGCGCGCGCGGATACGCAGCCAGCGCCTGCAGGGCTTCGCGGCGGGCTGGATGCAGGAATTGCGCGCCGAAGCCGTGGTTGACATGCGGTGAGCGCGCCGCTCGCGCTGACCATGGGCGACCCCGCCGGGATCGGCGGCGAGATCGCCGTCGCGGCGTGGCGCGCGGGCGCGCCCGCGTTCTTCGCCATCGACGACCCGGCCCGCCTCGCCGCGCTGGGCGCGCCGGTGGCCGAGATCGACCACCCGGCGCAGGCGGCGGCGCTGTTCCCCCACGCCCTGCCCGTGCTGCCCGAGCGCCTGCCCAAGCCCCCCCGCCCCGGCGCGCCCGACCCCGCCAACGCGGCGTCGGTGGTCGCGTCGATCACGCGCGCCGTGGCGCTGACGCAGGCGGGCGACGCGGCGGCGGTGGTGACCAACCCGATCAACAAGCAGGCGCTTTACGAAGGCGCGGGCTTCGCCTTTCCCGGCCACACCGAGTTTCTCGCCCATCTCGGCGGCATTGAGCGCGCGGTGATGCTGCTGGCGGGGCCGCAGCTCAGGGTGGTTCCGGTCACCATCCACGTTTCGCTGGCCGAAGCCGCGCGCAGCCTGAGCGGCGCGGCGATCACCGCGACGATCCGCATCCTCGCCGCCGCCCTGCGCCGCGACTTCGCCCTGCCCGCCCCCCGCATCGCGGTCGCCGGGCTGAACCCGCACGCGGGCGAAGGCGGCGCCATGGGGCGTGAGGAGATCGAGATCATCGCCCCCGCGCTCGACGCGCTGCGCGCCGAGGGGATCGACGTGCGCGGCCCGCTGCCCGCCGACACGATGTTTCACGCCGCCGCGCGGGCGCGCTATGACGCGGCGGTGTGCATGTATCACGATCAGGCGCTGATCCCGATCAAGACGCTGGACTTCGACCGGGGGGTGAATGTGACTCTGGGCCTGCCGTTCATCCGCACCTCGCCCGACCATGGCACCGCCTATGACATCGCCGGACAGGGCGTCGCCAGCCCGGTCAGCCTGATCGAGGCGCTGCGGCTGGCCGCGTCGATGGCGCAGGCGCGGGCGCGATGATCCAGCCCGATGGCCTGCCGCCGCTGCGCGACGTGATCGCGCGGCACGGGCTGGCGGCGAAGCGGTCGCTGGGGCAGAACTTCCTGCTCGATCTCAACCTGACCGGGCGCATCGCCCGCGCGGCGGGCGACCTCAGCCAGACCGACGTGCTGGAGATCGGCCCCGGCCCCGGCGGGCTGACCCGCGCGCTGCTGACGCACGGCGCGCGGCGGGTGGTGGCGGTGGAGCGCGACGCGCGTTGCCTGCCTGCGCTGGCCGAGATCGCCGCGCGCTGGCCGGGGCGGCTGGAGGTGGTGGCGGGCGACGCGCTGACGCTCGACGCCGCGCCGCTGCTGGGCCGGCCTGCGGCGGTGGTCGCCAACCTACCCTACAACATCGGCACCGAACTGCTGGTGCGCTGGCTGCGCGCGGACTTTCCGCCTTGGTGGTCGCAGCTGACGCTGATGTTCCAGCGCGAGGTGGCCGAACGCATCGTCGCGGCGCCCGGCTCGGGGGCCTATGGGCGGCTTGGCGTGCTGGCGGGATGGCGCACGCAGGCGCATATCCTGTTCGACATTCCCGCCAGCGCCTTCACGCCGCCGCCCAAGGTCACGTCATCGGTGGTGTCGCTCACGCCGCTGGCGGCGCCGCGCGCCCCCGCGCCGCTGGCGGCGCTGGAGGCGGTCACCGCCGCCGCCTTCGGTCAGCGGCGCAAGATGCTGCGCCAGGCGCTCAAGACCCTAGGGGTGGACCCGGCGCCGCTGCTGGCGGCGGCGGGCGTGGCGCCGACCGCCCGCGCCGAAACCCTGAGCGTCGAGGCGTTCTGCGCGCTGGCGCGCGCCTTCGCCGCGAAGGATCAGTCCGCCGTAGCCTGATCGGGCGCGGCCTGATCGGGGGTGGCCTGATCGGGCGCAGGCTCCGCGTCCGCGACGCGCCGGCGCCGCCTGCGCGGCGCGGGTTTGGCCGCGACTTCCCCTGCCGCGACTTCCCCTGCGGCGCCTTCCACTGCGGCCTCGGCGGGCGCGGCGGTCACGGCCGCGTCGCGCGTCGGCGCGGCGGGTTCGGAACCGGCGCCCAGCCGCGCGGCGTTTTCCGGCGTCGCGACCGGCCCAAGCGCGGCGTCGTCGATGGTGTCGATGGTGTCGAGCGCCTCAGAGGTGTGCGGCGCCGGGGCGGCGCGCTGCGCGGCCTCCTCGCGCTGCGGCTGTTCCGCTGTGCGGTCGCGGCGGGCGCGTTCCTCGCCGCCTTCGCGACCCCTGCGCGCGTCGCCGCCTTCGCGGCTCTTTCGATCGTCGCCGCCTTCGCGACTTCTGCGCTCGTCGCCGCCTTCGCGACTCTTTCGATCGTCGCCGCCTTCGCGGCGGGGCCTGTCCTGATCGCGGGCGTCGCGCTGACGCTCCTGCCCCGGCTCGCGGCGCGGGCGCTCCTGATCGCGCGGGTCGCGGTTATGCGAAGCGCCGTTGGTCTGATGCGCCGGGCGCTCGTCGTGGCTCTGGACCGTGCGCTCCGGCTGGGTGAAACGGTCTGCGTAACCGTCGAAATCGTCGTCGTCGCGCCCGGCGTCGTCGCCCTCGCGCGGACCGCCGCCCTGTTGCAGCGCCCGGCGTTCCTCCTGCGCCTGTTGCGCGGCGCTGAGCAGGCGGATGTAATGCTCGGCGTGCTGGAGGAAGTTCTCCGACATCACCCGGTCGCCCGAAGTCTGGGCGTCGCGCGCCATGTTGAGGTATTTCTCGATGATCTGCTGCGGGGTGCCGCGTACCTTGCCCTCCGGCCCTGCGCTTTCGTAAACGCGGCTGGAGACATTGCCCATGGGCTTGCGACCGCTCTTGTTGCGGTTGTTGCGGTTCTTGTTGGGTGGTCTCATCTGCACTGTCGGTTCACCTTTTGCCCGAGGGTCGGCCGGGCGCGTGTCTCAAGGCGCGGGTCGGCGTCAATGCGCCGCGCCGTCCGCCCTGAATGCCCGATTTCGCGACTGGATCGCGCGCCAGCGTTCCCTCGGTGCGCGCCCCCGCACGCACCCGCTGTCCTGACGTCCTTATACCCCACCGTGGCGCACTGACAACTGCTAATCGCGCGGCCCGGCGTCGCGTCTCAGCCGCAGCACGCGCGCCCGCCCGTCCAGATCGGCGCGGGTCTCCACCGGCCCCAAGGCGGTTCGCGCAAGGATCGCGGCCACGTCCTGCGCCTGCCCGGCGCCGACCTCGAAGAACGCGGCGCCGCCGGGCGCCAGCGCGTCGGCCAGCCCGGCGGCGATGGCGCGGTAGGCGCAAAGACCGTCCGGGCCGCCGTCGAGCGCCAGCGCAGGCTCGGCGCGCACTTCGGGCGGCAGCGCCGCCATCTCGGCGGCGGTCAGATAGGGCGGGTTGGCGACGATGACGCCGAAACGCCCCGCGACGCCGCGCAGCCAGTCGCCCTGCGCAAAGCGCGCCCGCGCGCCAAGCCCCAGCGCGGCGGCGTTGGCGCGCGCCAGCTCCAGCGCCGCCGCGCTGGCGTCCACGCCCAGCCCCTGCGCCTGCGGCCACGCCGCCAGCAGGCTGAGCAGGATGCAGCCGGAGCCGACGCCGAGATCCAGCGCCTGCGCGGGCGCGGCCTCCTCCAGCGCCCAGCCGACGAGGACCTCGGTCTCGGGCCTCGGGTCGAGCGCCGCCGCGCTCACCGCAAAGCGGCGCCCCCAGAATTCCCGCGCGCCGGTGATGTGGCTGAGCGGCGCCCGGGCGGCGCGGCGCGCCACACAGGCGTAGAACAGCGCCGCCTCATCCGGCGCCATCGGCGCGCCGAGCGCGGCGGACAGGGCGGCGGCCTCCAGCCCGCTTGCGTGCCGCATCAGCAGCCGCGCGTCGCGCGCCGCGCCCGCCACCCCCGCCGCCGCCAGCCGGGCGGTCGCGGCGCGCAACGCCGCCGCGCGGGTGGCTTGTCCGCTCACGCCTCCATCTCGGCCAGCCGCGCCGCCTGATCCGCCGCCGCCAGCGCGTCGGTCACCTCGTCGAGATCGCCCTGCATGATCTGGTCGAGCCGGTAGAGAGTGAGGTTGATGCGGTGGTCGGTCATGCGGCCTTGCGGGAAGTTGTAGGTGCGAATGCGCTCGGAGCGGTCGCCGGAGCCGACCTGCCCCTTGCGCTCGGCGGCGCGGGCGTCGTCGGCCGTGCGGCGGGCCTGATCGAACAGCCGCGCGCGCAGCACGTCCATAGCGCGGGCGCGGTTCTGGTGCTGCGACTTCTCGGCCGACGTCACCACGATGCCGCTCGGCAGATGGGTGATGCGCACCGCGCTGTCGGTGGTGTTGACGTGCTGGCCACCCGCGCCGCTGGCGCGCATGGTGTCGATGCGGATGTCCTCGGGGCGGATCTCGACGTCCACCGACTCCGCCTCGGGCAGCACGGCGACGGTGGCGGCGGAGGTGTGGATGCGGCCCTGCGCCTCGGTGGCGGGCACGCGCTGCACCCGGTGGACGCCCGATTCGAACTTCAGCCGCGCAAACACGCCCTCGCCGCGCACCGCCGCCACCACTTCGCGATAGCCGCCCAGCTCGGCGGGGCTTTCGTCGAGCAGGTCGACGCGCCAGCCCTTCGCTTCCGCGTAGCGGCAATACATGCGGAACAGATCGCCCGCGAACAGCGCCGCCTCATCGCCGCCGGTCCCGGCGCGGATCTCGAGGATCGCGGGCCGCGCGTCGGCCTCGTCGCGCGGGATCAGCGCCAGCATGACGGCGTGCTCCGCCGCCGGAAGCTGGTCGCGCAGCCGCGAAAGCTCCTCCTGCGCCAGCGCGCGCATCTCGGGGTCGGCCAGCAGCGCCTCGGCGCCGGCGATGTCGGCGTTCAGCCGCCGCCACGCCTGCACCTGCGCGATCACTGGCCGCAACTGCGCGTATTCGCGCGACAGACGGATGAAATCGGCGCCGCCGCCCCCGGCAGAGAGCTTCGCCTCAAGGAACTCGAACCGCGCTATCAGCGCCTGCACTTTGTCATCGGGGATCATGGGCGCGGTCTTTCGCCTGCGCGGGCCGCGCGGTCAAGCGGCGCGCTCAGCACGCTCGCGCGCAGGCCCATGTTGCGCTATCGTGATCGCCATGAGAACGCTGGTTGCGATCCTCGTCGCCCTCGCCGCGCCGCTGGCCGCGCAGGACTATCACCAGACGCGGCCCAGGCCGAAGGACGGTTTCTCCTATCCCGATTGCTATTGCACCAATCGCGGCGCGCGGGTGGAGCTGGGCGATACCGCCTGCCTGCGCGTGGACGGGCGCAGCTTCACCGCCCGCTGCGCGATGTCGCTCAACACTCCGGCGTGGCGCAAGCAGCGCGACGGCTGCGCGCCCGAAGGCCTCAGCCGGAGGTCGCCGCCAGCCAGCGCTCGAGACGCGCGCGGTTGACGCCCATGTCGCTGTAGCCATAGCGCGCGCGCGACCAGACGGCGAGCGCGGCGCCGCCTTCGGCCTCCACCGCGCGCACCGAGACGTAATCCGGCCAGCCGAACACGGCGGAGCGCTGCACATAGGTCGCAAACAACGCCTCCGGCCCGCCCGCCAGCCGCGTCACCCGCGCGTCGGCCATGGCGGCGGCGTCGAAGCGGCGCATCAGCGCCTCGGGCGTCATCGCGAACACCGGGCTGGCGATCCCCTCCCCCGCCCCGCCCGGCGGCAGGATGCGCGCCTCGTTGGGCCGCCCGGTGCTGGCGCCCGACAGCGGGTCGACGTGCCACAGGGCGGGGTCGTCGGGCGCCAGCCGCACCCACGCCGACCCCGCGACCGCCGCGACGATCAGCAGCCCGACCAGCCAACCCGCCATCCGCCGCATCACTCGGCCGCCTGCGCGACAGCGCGAGCCGCCTCAATCTCCTCAGCCTTTTTCTCAACCAGCTCAACGAGATGATCGAGCATCTTCGCGTTGTCTATCTTGTGGTCCTGCAAGCCGGCGAGATAGACCATGCCCGCCCCGGCGCCGCCGCCGGTGAAGCCGATGTCGGTCTCGCGCGCCTCGCCAGGGCCGTTGACCACGCAGCCGATGATCGACAGCGTCATCTGCGTCTTGACATGCTCAAGCCGCTTTTCGAGGGCTTCGACGGTGCGGATCACGTCAAAGCCCTGCCGCGCGCAGGACGGGCACGAGATGATCGTCACGCCGCGATGGCGCAGGTTGAGCGACTTGAGGATGTCGTAGCCGACCTTCACCTCCTCGACCGGATCGGCCGAAAGGCTGACGCGCAGCGTGTCGCCGATCCCGCCCCAGAGCAGGTTGCCCAGCCCGATCGCGCTCTTGATCGTGCCCGCGCGCAAGCCGCCCGCTTCGGTCACGCCAAGATGCAGCGGATGGTCGCAGGCGTCGGCGAGCGCCTGATAGGCGGCGGCGGTCAGAAACACGTCCGAGGCTTTGACGCTGATCTTGAACTCGTGAAAATCGTTGTCCTGCAGGATTTTCGCGTGCTCCAGCGCGCTCTCGACCATCGCCTCGGGGCAGGGTTCGGCGTATTTCTCCAGCAGATGCGGCTCAAGGCTGCCGGCGTTGACGCCGATGCGCATCGAACAGCCGTGATCCCTCGCGGCGCGGATCACCTCGCGCACCCGGTCGGCCTTGCCGATGTTGCCGGGGTTGATGCGCAGGCAGGCGGCGCCCGCCTCGGCGCTTTCGATGGCGCGCTTGTAGTGGAAATGGATGTCGGCGACGATCGGGACCGGGCTTTCGCGCACGATCTCGCGCAGGGCGCGGGTGCTGTCCTCATCGGGACAGGAGACGCGCACGATGTCGGCGCCCGCCTCTGCGCAGGCGATCACCTGCGCGATGGTGGCGCGCGCGTCGGAGGTGAGCGTGTTGGTCATCGTCTGCACCGTGATCGGCGCATCGCCGCCCACCGGCACGTTCCCGACCATGATGCGGCGGCTTTGGCGGCGCGCGATGTCGCGCCAGGGACGGATGCTCATCTGCGATCTCTCAACGACGGATGCCACGGCGAAACTAGCGCGACGCGCGGCTTCCGTCGATGGTCATGGAGTCGCGAGCGCGGTCCGTTCGGCGGTGACAAGCGGCGCGGCGGCCGGCGCGTCGGCCGCCGGAAACACCCGGCGCACGGCCTCGGCGTCGAGCAGAACGTTTGAGACCACGCCGCCGGGTCGCCCCAGCGGACCAAAGCGCGCGCCGTCGATCTCCAGATACACGCCGCCCGCGTTGCCCGCGCGCAGGGTGAGCCCCTCTGCGCCTTGCGGCGCGCGCCAGACCTCGCCGGGCTGCATCAGCGTCTCGTGCATCACGCCGCCGGTGGCGTTGCGCACGCGCACCCAAGCCTCGCTCTCGGCGACCAGCGCGACGCCGGTGTGGACAGGGGCGGCCGACGCTGCGGCGACCGGCGCGGCCTGCGCCTCCGCCAGCACCGTGTCCACCGCCTGCTCGACCGCGGCGGCGAACGCGGGGTCGAGCGGCACGCTGGCCGGGTCGCCCGCCGGGGCCTGCGGCGCGGCGGCGTAGACGCCGCTGCTGGCGGGATCGAGCGCCGAGATAGGGCCGTCGCGCGCCTCCAGCCGGGGCGGCGCGACCTCCTGCATCGCATAGACCGCCGCCAGCGCCGCCGCGTCGATGATCGGCGCGGGCACTGCGCCTGCGCGGGCGACGCGCGTCATCGCGTCAAGGTCGGGCGCCGCCGCCAGCGCGTCGGGCGCCTGCGGCAGCGGCGCGAAATCGACGCGCTGGATATTCTCCAGCAGGCTCCAAGCGCCGTAGCCAAGCCCGCCGACCAGCGTCGCCAGCACCGCGAGCGAGCCCAGACCGCGCAGCGTCGCGCCCAGATCGGCGCTCACAGAAGCCGACCGCGACGCCGCCGCCAGCCGCGACCCCGCGATCACCGCGTCCAGGTCGTCGCGCCGCGCGCCCGCCGCCGCATAGTCGCGCCGCGGCGCGCCCGCCTTCTGCGCGCCGTTCTGCGCCAGCGCGCCGTTTCCCGGATCGAAGCCCGATTCTTCGCAGAAGCGGCGCAGCACCACGTCCTCGTCCATGCCCAGATACCGGGCGTAGGCGCGCACATAACCCGTGACGAACCCCTTGTAGGGCACCGCGCCGGGGTCTGAGTTCTCGATGGCGTCGATGTGGGCGGCCTTGATGCGCAGGTCGCGCTGAACGTCGAGCAGAGATTTCCCGAGCGAAGCGCGCTCGCCCCGCATTTCGTCGCCGAGGCTGACCCGATACGAATCAAAGCCCCGGAGGGTGGCCGTCCCGGTTGTCGCCATCACTTGCTCGTCGTCCACGCTGTTTCGCGTTGGTTATTACGGACCGCCCGCGCCAGCAAGCCGATCCATAGCGCCTCGGACAAAACGTTACTCTGTTTCCCTTGATTCGTCGGCCTTTTCTTGATGCGCCCGGAACAGTTTTTTTTCCGTTGCGCTGCGCGCGGCGCGGCGCGGCGGCTTTCCGCCGCCCGCGCGCCTGCGTTCAGTAGATATAGCGGATCTGCTCGGTCCAGTACCGCTCGATCCGGCGCAGGCCGTTGGCCACCTCGGCGCCCGCATCGCCGCCGAACAGGCCGCGCGTCGCCAGATCGGTCGCGTGGCGGTCGAACAGCGCGCCGACCGACTCGCGGATCGCGCGGCCCTTGTCGGTCAGCCGGATGCGCACCGCGCGCCGGTCCACGCCGCAGCGCTGATGGTGCATGTAGCCGGCCTCGACCAGCTTCTTGAGGTTGTAGGAGACGTTGGAGCCCTGATAATAACCCCGCGACTTCAACTCGCCCGCCGTCACCTCGTTGTCGCCGATGTTGAACAGCAGCAGCGCCTGCACCGGGTTGACGTCGAGCAGGCCCAGCCGCTCGAACTCATCCTTGATGACGTCGAGCAGCAGCCGGTGCAGCCGCTCCACCAGCGCAAGCGTATCGACGTAACGCCCCGCCGGTTCGTCCGTCGCAACGTCGGACGGCGCCGCCACGGCCTTGCCCTGAATGCTCATCGCCTGCTCTCCGCATGACCAAGATTTCACCGCGACATTTCGCGATAAATCGGAACAGTCGGTTAATGCGGACGAAAATGTGTCACGGCTTGCCGTCGAGAAAGCGGATCACGCCGGAGAAATCGTCGCCGCCGTGGCCTGCGGCGGCCATCATCGCATAGAGTTGCGCCGCCTGCGCGCCCAGCGGCGTGACCGCCCCCGCCGCCTGCGCCGCCTCCATGGCGATTCGCAGGTCTTTCAGCATCAGATCGGCGGCGAAACCCGGCGCATAGCCGCGATTGGACGGCGCCGCCGGAACCGGCCCGGGCGCCGGGCAATAATCGTTGAGCGACCAGCAGCGCGCGGTCGCGGTCGAGGAAATCTCATACAGTTTCTGCGCCTCCAGCCCCAGCTTCGCGGCGAGGTTGAAGCCTTCGGAAACCGCGATCATCTGGATCGCCAGCATCATGTTGTTGCAGATCTTGGCCGCCGCCCCGGCGCCCGGGCCGCCCGCGTGGAAGATGTTCTTGCCCATCGCGCGCAGGATCGGCGCCGCCGCGTCGAAATCCGCCGCCGCGCCGCCCACCATGAAGGTCAGCGTCCCCGCCGTCGCGCCGCCGACGCCGCCCGACATCGGGCAGTCCAGCATCCGCCGCCCCGCCGCCCGCGCCGCCGCCGAGACCGCGCGCGCGGTCTCGACGTCGATGGTCGAGCAGTCGATGAACAGCGCGCCTTCGGGCGCGGCGGCGACGATCCCGCCCTCGCCCAGATAGACCGCCTCGACATGCCGCGCGGCGGGCAGCGCGGTGACCGCCGCCGCGACCCCCGCCACCGCCTCCGCCGCGCTGTCGGCGACCGTGGCGCCCGCCGCGCGCGCCGCCGCCTTCGCCGCGTCGCTGAGGTCGAAGGCGCGCACGGCGTGGCCCGCCTTCAGCAGGTTGCGCAGCATCGGCAGGCCCATGTTGCCCAGCCCGATGAATCCGATCGTCGTCCCTGCGGTCGCCATCGCGCTCACCCCTTCTGAAACGGTATCCCGTGATGCGCCGCCACCCGCGCCAGCGCAGCAATGTGGCGCGGGTCGGCCTCGGCGGCGCCGCTGATCCAGGCGTAGAGGTCCTGATCGTTCTCGGCGATCATCGCCTCGAAGGCGTCGAGTTCAGCGTCGTCGAGCGCGGCCAGCGGCGCGTCGGCGTAGGGGCCGAGCAGCAGGTCCATCTCCTTGGTGCCGCGCCGCCAGCAGCGGATGCGCAGGCGTTTCAGGCGTGTTTCGCGTGTCTCGGCCATCGGCCCATTCCCTCTCAGTGATCCCACAGCCGCGCCGCGCCGCGCACGCCGGAGCTGTCGCCGTGGGCGTTGCGCAGCAGGCGCGTCTCGCAGACGCCGCCGAACACATGCGGCGCCATCAGCGCGGGCGTGTTGGCGTAGATGCGCGCGACGTTGGAGACGCCGCCGCCGAACACGAAGGCGTCCGGCTCGATCAGGTTCACCACCATCGCCAGCGCGCGGCCCAGACGCTCCTCATAGCGGTCGAAGGCCGCCAGCGCCTGCGCGTCTCCGCCCTCCGCCAGATCGGCCAGCGCGCGGGCGTCCGCCACCGCGCGGCCGGTGACGCGGGTGAAGTCGGCGGCCAGCGCGCCGCCCGAGAGCAGCGTCTCGAGACAGCCCAGGCGCCCGCAACTGCACGGGCCCGCCGCCAGTTCTTCGGCGGAGGCGCGCGGCAGCGGGATATGGCCCCACTCGCCCGCGATGCCGCGCGCGCCGGTCACCAGACGACCCTCCACCACAAAGCCGCCGCCGACCCCGGTGCCCAGGATCACCCCGAACACGGTGCGAAAGCCCGCCCCGGCGCCGTCCGCCGCCTCGGACAGGGCGAAACAGTCGGCGTCGTTGGCCAGCCTGACCGGCGCGCCGACGGCGGCGGCGATGTCGTCGCGGAACGGGTGGCCGTTCAGCCAGCGCGCGGTGCCCAGCAGAACCTCGCCGCCGGCCTCCCGCACGTTGCCCGAGACGCAGACGCCAAGGCGCTGCGGCGCCGCGCCCAGCCGCTCGCTCAGCGTGCGGGTGACGGCGGCCACGTTGGCGATGGTCCCGGCGTAGTCGCCCCTGGGGTTGGGCAGGCGGGTCGCGGCGACCTCGCGCCCTTCGGCGTCGATCACCGCGCCCGCGATCTTGGTGCCGCCGATGTCGATGCCGAATTTCACGAAAAGCCTCCCGCGCCGGTTTTGCGCGACCATAGGCGCGGGCGCGCGGCGCGCAAAGCCCCTTCAGGCGCGGTTGACCAGCGCCTGAAGCCGCTTCTCCAGCCGCGCCATCCGCTCCGACGCGCGGGCCTGCGCCAGCCGCGCCTCGCGCAGCTCCGCCAGAAGGGCGAGCAGCGCGGTGTCGCGGGGTTCGTCGTCGGGCGCCGCCAGTCCGTCGCCGGCGCCGGTCATCAGCCAGACCATCGGCACGTTGAGCATGCCCGCCAGCATCTGGAGGCGGTTGGCGCGCGGTTCGGCGCGGTCCTGCTCCCACGCCGCGATGGTCTGCGCCTTCACGCCGATGCGCTGCGCAAGCTGCGCCTGGCTCAGGCCCAGCCGCTCCCGCGCCGTCGCCATGCGGTCGCCGAACGTCGCGGCGTCGTCGTCGAACCATGTCTCGGTCATGCGGTCACGTTCCCCTGCTCGTCATGCCGCGCAGCCTAACGCGATCAGCGCCGCGCAGGAACCGGGTGGCGGGCGCGGGCCGTTCCGGTCGATGGTGGCGCGCCCAGCCGGAGACCGCCATGCACCCCGCCCCGCTCCCTTAGCCCGCGCGCCTGGGCGCTGGGGCTGGCGGTGATCGACGGGCGCGCCTTCGCCCGCTGGACCGGCGCGCGGGACAGGCCTAGAGACGGCGCAGCAGCCCGGAGTCCGCGCCCATGAGCTTTCTCTCCCACGCCCTCGCCCGCGTAAAACCCTCGCCCACCGTGGCGATCACCCAGATGGCGCGGGCGCTGAAAGCCGAGGGGCGCGACGTGATCGCGCTGTCGGCGGGCGAGCCGGATTTCGACACGCCCGACACCATCAAGGCCGCCGCCCGGGCCGCCATCGACCGGGGCGAGACCAAATACACCGCGCCCGACGGCATCCCCGAGCTCAAGGCGGCGATCGTCGCCAAGTTCCGGCGCGAGAACGCACTTTCCTACGATCCGTCTCAGGTGATGGTCTCGACCGGCGGCAAGCAGGTGCTGTTCAACGCGCTGCTCGCCACGCTGAACCCCGGCGACGAGGTGATCATCCCGGCGCCCTATTGGGTCAGCTATCCCGACATGACGCGGCTGGCGGGCGGCGCGCCGGTGATCGCGCCGACGACGCTGGAGGGCGGCTTCAAGCTGACGCCGCAGGCGCTGGAGGCCGCGATCACGCCGCGCACCAAATGGTTCATCTTCAACTCGCCGTCCAACCCCTCCGGCGCGGGCTATTCGGCCAGCGAACTGAGGGGATTGACCGACGTTCTTGAACACCATCCGCACGTCTGGACGATGACCGACGACATGTATGAGCACATCGCCTACCCCGGTTTTTCCTTCGCCACCCCGGCGCAGGTCGCCCCGGCGCTTTATGACCGCACGCTCACCGTCAACGGCGTCTCCAAGGCTTATGCGATGACCGGCTGGCGCATCGGCTATTGCGCCGGGCCGAAGACGGTGGTGGACGCGATGCGCACGGTGCAGACCCAGAGCACCACCAACCCCTGCTCGATCAGCCAGTGGGCGGCGCTGGAGGCGCTGAACGGGCCGCAGGACTATATCGAGACCAGCCGCGCGGCCTTTCTGCGCCGCCGCGATCTGGTGGTGGCGATGCTGAACGACGCCGAGGGCCTGAGCTGCCCCACGCCGGAGGGGGCGTTCTACGTCTATCCGTCCTGCGCGGGGGCGATCGGCAAAACGGCGCCCTCCGGCGCGCGGATCGACAGCGCCGAAGCG
>Ga0210024_1001790_pt1 | contig 19049 bp, 18 predicted proteins | sample CryGeymeta201525_FD_183988 | JGI IMG/M metagenome (GOLD analysis project Ga0210024, IMG submission 183988) | Groundwater microbial communities from Crystal Geyser aquifers in Utah, USA - Crystal Geyser metaG 2015-25 (SPAdes) (version 2) | ecosystem: Environmental > Aquatic > Deep subsurface >...
GCCATAACCCTGACCGGCAAGCCCTTGCGGATAATTATGCGGTCGCAGCAAGCGCTTGTCTTTTTTCAGCACTTCAATGATTTCTTTTTTATCCCAGATGTGGTTTCCCGAGGTCAAAACATCGGCACCGGCCTCGTAGAGTTCCTTCATCACCGGCTGGGTCAACCCGTAGCCCGCCGCGGCATTTTCGGCGTTAGCCACCACCAGATCGACCATATAACGATCAACCAGCGAGGGTAAGCGTTGCGCCAGAATTTGACGCCCTGCGCGCCCAACCACATCACCAACAAATAAAAGATTCAAGCCCCGAGCCTTTCAATTCTCATTTTGCGTATTCAACTGCGCGGGTTTCACGAATAACATTGACCCGAATTTGTCCGGGGTAGGTCATTTCATTTTCAATTTTATGCGCAATGTCTTTCGCCAGCATATGGGCTTTGGCGTCAGAAATTTCGTCACTGGCAACCATTACGCGAATTTCGCGACCCGCCTGAATGGCAAAACAACCGGTAACGCCACTGAAAGAGGTCCCTATGCCTTCAAGATCACGCAGCCGTTTGACGTAGGTTTCCAGGGTTTCGCGCCGCGCCCCCGGACGTGCCCCCGACAGGGCATCCGATGCCTGCACCAGAATTGCCAGAATGGAGTCGGGCTTCTCATCTTCATGGTGCGCCGCAATCGCATGAACAATTTTGGGGGCCTCCCCATACTTGCGCGCCAGGTCGCCGCCATTGACGGCATGAGAGCCTTCAAGCTCATGGCTCACCGCTTTACCAATATCATGGAGCAAACCGGCCCGCTTGGCTTGTTTCACATTAAGGCCCAGTTCACCCGCCATCATGCCGCATAAAAAAGCAACCTCAATCGAATGCTGTAACACATTCTGGCCATAAGACGTGCGATATTTGAGCCTCCCCAGCAGTTTGATGATTTCCGGATGAATCCCGTGAACGCCAACATCGAAAGTCGCCTGCTCTCCGGCCTCACGAATGGACTCATCCACCTCGCTCTGAGCTTTTTCGACCAGCTCTTCGATGCGCGCCGGATGGATACGACCATCGGCAATCAGACGTTCGAGGGAGATGCGTGCCACTTCACGGCGTACCGGGTTAAACCCAGAGATAACTACGGCTTCCGGCGTATCATCAATAATCAGATCTATGCCGGTGGCGGCCTCAATCGCCCGGATATTGCGCCCTTCACGCCCAATAATCCGGCCCTTCATTTCATCGTTGGGCAAGGGAACGACACTCACGGTTTTTTCAGCAACATAATCCCCGGCGTAGCGCTGTATCGCCACGGCCATAATCATTTTGGCCTTTTTGTCGGCAATTTCGCGCGCTTCATCTTCAATCTGTTTAATACTGCGCGCCGCATCATGGCGCGCTTCGCTCAGCATCGAATCCATGAGCTGCTGCTTTGCCTGTTCGGCACTCATCCCCGAGATCGTCTCAAGTTGATTGCGCTGTTCTTCGATGATCTGCGCGGTTTCGATGTCGCGCTTGCTCAGCTGCCCTTCAAGGGATTTCAGGCTGTGTTCCTTCTTATCCAGTTCATCCTTGCGGGCTTCCTGGGCGTCTGAACGGCGCTCAATATTTTCTTCCTTCTGTTGCAGGCGATTTTCTTGGGCCTGGATTTCCTTGCGCAGTTCACGCGCCTCAGTTTCCCAGCTTTCCTTGGCTTTGAGAATCAAATCTTTGGCCTGAAGCGTCGCTTCCTTGATCAGCGCATCAGACTCTTTTTTGGCTTCAACCACCATCTGCTCGGCGGCAGCCCGCGTATTGGCGAGTTTCGATTCCGAAAGTTTGCGGCGCAACACCATGCCGATAAACACTCCAGCCGCCAAAGCCGCCAGCACCATCACTACTACTAAAATGTCAGTCTCCACAGCTATACCTCCTTGCAGAGCATATGTTGAACCCGGGCGTCATCAGGACGCAGACGGGGAGTAAACAGTCTGGTTCGTCACCACTAAATCCATGGGCTGATCATGCCCTTCCACCGGCAGGCAGTCGAGCATTTGAAAAGTGTAGCCCATGCCGATTTTCACTCCGGAAAAGTTGGATTCGGCGAGAAAACGATCATAAAAGCCACGACCATAACCGAGGCGAAAACCCCGCTGATCAAAAGCAACCCCCGGCAACAGGATCAGATCAAGATCTTCAGGGGCAATTTCATGGCTCTCAGGCCCGGGTTCCAAAATACCGAAACGCCCGATAACCAGCTCAGCGCGGGATTTTACCCGATAAAACCGCAACCGCTCCTGTTCGACCCGCGGATAACACACAGATTTATGCGCCGCCAGCGCCGCACGGTGAATATCAGCGGTATCGGTTTCCCCCCGCGTCGCCGCATAAAGCGCCAGAGTTTGGGCCGACCTGAACAGCTCAAGGCCGATCACCAACGCCTGAGCAGCACGCCCCATGCAAGCCATCTCAGCAGGAGAAAGGCAGGCGCGGCGGTCAAGCAATTGTCTTCTAAGCGCTTTTTTAGCAACAGACAGAGACATTCGACAATCCGAATATCTCAGGGCAGGAATAAGACGAAACAGGCAGACCGGGAGAAATCCCGACAAACTTTCGGTTGATTGACCTAGATTTTAACGCCTTCTAACCTCGATTTTTCGACCTTGAAAGAGAGGCTGAAAACGTTTTCTTACCAACATATCCAGATTTGAAGAACCTGCGAAACCCTGCAAGCTGAGGCTCCGATAAAACCGCAACACCGCAAGGCGGCTTAAAGTTTGTTGTGCCTGACGTTATCAACCCGTCTTTTTTCTATCTTCCAGCCCTGAAATTTCTTTCAAGGGTTATTCCCCCTCGGTTTGCCGAGACTCGGCCAGTCGCCTTTCGATTTGCGCAACCAAAAGCCCAGCGCGTTGCGCCAGGTTCTGCTCGGCCTTCTGCCAAGCGGCGTGCAACTGCTCTAATTCCAGAGCCAAGCTTTCGCGTTCGCTCCGCTCACGCAAGGCATCGCCGGCCAAATTCAACATGGCCAGCATGAAACGATCATGGGTATCAACCGCAATCGCGGCTTCCTGCTCAGCGAGTTTTTCTTCCACCAGCCGGGTTGCGCGTTGAATCTGTTCGGGATCACCCTGGCTGCGCAGTAAATAGTCTCGCCCGCGTAAGCGGATCCGGGTTGAATCCTTCACTGTGCCAACTCCCGCAGTTGCTCCAGCTCGGCCAACAGACTTTCGATCTCAACCAACAGATCATCACGCTGCGTCCGCCAGCTTTTCTCACGGACGGACAAAAGGGCACAGCGCTCTTCAAGCTGGAGATTGCGCTCAAGGAGTTGTTCAACCAGGTTTTCGAGCTGAGACCAATGAGCCGAGTCGATCATTTTGGCCACCCTTGGCGAAATTTAGGCGGTTGCGGCAGAAAAGTCAAGATTATCAATCAGTTTTGTCAAACAGGGCCGCGACAAAATCTGCGGGATGAAAGGTCTGGAGATCGTCTGCACCCTCCCCGACTCCAACATAAAAAACCGGCAATCCCAGTTCGCAGGCAATCGCAACCACAATCCCGCCCTTGGCGGTACCATCGAGTTTGGTCAAAGCAATACCATCAATGCCGACCGCTTCATGAAACTGACGCGCCTGAATCAAGGCATTTTGTCCGGTGGTCGCATCCAATACCAGCAGGGTTAAGTGCGGAGCCGCCACAATTTCCCGATCAAGAACCCGGCGCATTTTCTTCAATTCCGCCATCAAATTGACCTTGGTGTGCAAGCGACCGGCCGTATCAAGAATCAACACATCCGCCTTACGCGCAACCGCCGCACGGGCAGCATCAAAGGCCACGGCACTCGGGTCAGCCCCTTCCGTATGACGAATAACATCAACTCCGGCTCGCTCCCCCCAGGCGGTAAGCTGCTCCGCAGCAGCCGCGCGAAAGGTATCCCCGGCGCCAAGAACAACTTTCAATTTCTGCTGAGTAAACTGCCGCGCGAGCTTGCCGATTGTCGTAGTTTTGCCCACGCCATTGACACCGATCATCATTATAACAAACGGGCCGTCAGCCTTGGGCAAATCCAGCTTCGGAGGCACAATCAGCAAAGCCGTCATCTCTGCCATCAAGGCCTCACGCAACTGCTGAGCGTCGTTCAAGCCTGTGTCGCGGCAGCGCTTTTCCAGGGCGGACATCAGAACCCGGGTGGTCTGTATGCCCAGATCAGCCGTAATCAGGATTTCTTCAAGTTCTTCAAAAAGATCTGCGTCAACCTTGCGCCCCGCACTTAAAAGGGCATCGACTCGGCCCATGAAACTTGAGCGGGTTTTTGCAACCCCCGCCCGAAAACGCGCGAGAAGATTGACAGGTTCAGGTTCAGGTTCAGGTTCAGGTTCAGGTTCAGGTTCAGGTTCAGGTTCAGGTTCAGGTTCAGGTTCAGGTTCAGGTTCAGGTTCAGGTTCAGCCGTGGCATCTTCGGAAGCGACGCCGGCTTCGCCGGAAGGCTGGTCAACGGGCGGAGCCGAGCGGGAAATTTTGAGCAAAAGAACAATCAGCAAAACGGCCAGCAGCACCGCGGCCCCGTAAACACAGGCAAGTGCGGCCATGGGGAGTTGTTCTTCAGGCACACCGGCTTGGCGTAACAAGGGTATCAACCCGTTTATAATATTTTCAATCCAGACCATAGTGTATGTCATACCCTTTCCATTCATTCAGCAAATTTCGCGGCGCAAATGCGCGGCGCAGCGGCGCATAACCGACGCCGCCCTGGCGGTTAAAACTTTCGATGCAAGCGCCAGAACCAGGAAGTAATCTTCGTTCAAGGGGGTAATTAACACCGTCGTGCGTGCAAAATGAATCAACACCTCTTCAATTTCGCCGCCATCTACGCGTTGCAAAGCGTCGCGCAGCCGCGTCAGAATAATACCCTTGTGGGCACCAAGAATTTTCATTTCAAAATCATCGATGCGGGCCACCTGATCGACGGCCTCCCCCTCCCAGTCGGCAATAATGGCACCTTCCGCACCTGGCAGCTGGGAAAGCATATCCTCTAAAATTTCCTTAAAAGGCATGAAATTCTCGCTCTGACACTTCAGGAAAGGGCCGTTTCAAGCGGCTCCTTGCGCTGGTAATCACTCACCCGCACCGACACCAACGTGGAAACCCCGGGTTCCTGCATGGTAATACCGTGCATAATGTCGGCAGTAGCCATAGTGCGTTTGCTGTGAGTAATAATAATAAACTGTGAATTTTTTGACATTTCCGCCACCATGTCAGCAAAACGATCAATATTGGCATCGTCCAGGGGCGCATCAACCTCATCAAGCATACAGAAGGGCGTCGGTTTAATCAGAAAAAGAGAAAAAATAATCGCCACCGCCGTCAAGGCTTTTTCTCCACCCGAAAGCAGATTGACACTTTGCAATTTTTTACCCGGTGGTTGTACGATAATTTCAACTCCGGTTTCAAGGAGATCATTTTCGTCTGTCAACCTTAATTCCGCCTGGCCGCCCCGAAAAAGTCGCGGAAAAACTTGCTTAAATTGCGCATTAACCAAGGTAAAAGTTTCTTTAAAGCGACGGCGGGTGGTGCGATTCATCTTGCCGATGGCCTTGTGCAGATCGTCCAGGGACTGGTTCAGATCATCGCGCTGCGCCACCAGAAAATCGTAACGCTCTTCCAGTACGCGATAGTCTTCGATCGCCGTTAAATTCACTTCACCAAGGGCCGCAATGCGTTGTTGCAGATCACGCAATTGAACGTGCAGCCGCTGCAATTCAACGTCATCAGCTTCAGCAACCGGATGTTCTCTGAGATCGACGTCAAATTTTTCCGCCACCGTCGCAAGCAGATGTTCGAGATCGGCCACCAGTTCCTGTTCCCGCAACTGGCATTGAGAACTGTCGCGCCTTTGTTGCTCAACCCCCTCGCGGAGCCGGCGCAAGCCCTCACGTTGTTGCTCAAGGTGACTGCGATCCTGGTCAAAAGCATCACGTAACCGACGAATTTTCGACGCACTTTCTTCCCGACGGCGCAACAAAAGCTCAAGTTCGATGCGCAGCTTTTCTTCTTGTTCAGCCAACTCAGTGCTGCGCTGACGGCCATCCTCGGCGCGTTTTTCCAGCTGTTGTTGGCGTTCACCTTGCTCTATCCGGTTCTGCTGCAACCGCTGCAGCGCCGATTGCCCCGCTTCGCGCTGCTGCCGGTATTCGGCCAGGCGGACTTTATGCAAGGTCAGTTCTTCGCGCTTGAGCTCCAGCCCTTGACGCACAGCCTGTAAGCGCTGCTGAAGTTCCATTTCCTGCGCATGCAATTGCTGCCGACGGGATTGCTGATCCTGCTGCTGCTGCTGAATTTTGCGCTGCTCACCCTGCAAAAGGTGTTGTTCTTCATCGAGCTGACCTGCTTCAAAATCGAGCAGTTCAAGCCGCCCGTGCAGGCGTTGGCGCTCATCATGAAGGCGCTCACTGTCTTTCTGCTGGTGGAGTTGATCCAGATCCAGCTGTTGCAGCAACTGTTCAAGCTCATGCAACTCCAGCTGCACCTCTTCGCGTTGCTGAACCAATTGATCCACGTCTCGTTCACTGCGCCTCAGGTCGTCCGTCAGCACCAGCAGTTGCTGGTGAAGTTCACTGATTTCACGTTTCTTGCGCAATAAACCGGCTCCCGCCATACGCAAAGCCCCCCCTGAAAGTTCGCCGCGCCACCCCAGACAACGCCCGGCCTGATCGACGAGCAGACACCCCACGGGCAAGGGCTGCCCCACATAATCAAAAACATTCTCCACCAGCACGCAGCCCGCCAGTGCGGCGTCAATAAACTTTTCGGCCCCTTCCGCGGGGGATACCAACTGACGCAGCGGCTGGCCAAAGCTTGGCAAATCCATCCCCTGCGTTTTGACCGGCAGAGCCAGCAAGGCCCTGGCACCATGGGTCGTCAGCTCTTGAAGCAAAGTATCCGCCTGGTTCGCCGCCACCGGAACAGCCTGTAAACGCTCCGCCAATGCTAGTTCGACCAGTGACTCATGGGCCGGATCAACACGCAGCAGATCGGCTATCACTTGGCGAGGCAATTGCGGGCAGGCGCTAAAAAGCGCCTGCACCCCTTCGCTATAGCCATCAAGGTTCCGTTCCAGATCTTCCAGCGACTCCAGGCGCGATTGGGCACGATCACAAGCCTGACGGCAGCCTTGCAATGCAGCTTCGGCATCAAGATGTCGCCCTTTGAGCTGTTGCAGGGTTTCCTGTAAAAGCTCGCGGTGGTCTTGGCGAGTTTCGCGCTGGGAAACCAGGTTTTCACCCGCCTGCACCAACCCCAGCAACCTGGCATCAACATCCGCCAAGCTCTCCTTCAAGGTTTCGACTTCGTGCTCATAACGCTGCCGACGCTCCTGCTGACCGGCAAGCTGGCGGGTTATCTCTTCCTGGCGCTGACTGAAGCGCGCCGCCTGCGACAACACCTCCATCTGTTCTGTGCGAAATTTTGCCAAAGTTGCAATCAGGTGCTGTTCCTCTTGCTGACTGAGCTGCAAAGTCTCCTGGGCCGCTACTACCGCCGCCTCGGAGGCCGAAAATTCGACGGCCAGTTGTTGCTCGTTTTTTTCAAGGTCAAGACGTTCCGCTTCCAGCCGGGTCAGGCTGGCAACAACCTGTTCCCGCTCATTTTTCAGATTGGCGACCTGTGCATGCAGATCTTCGCCTTGGCGTCCCGCAAGCACAATTTCAGCCTCAACCCGCTGCACTTCGCCCCCGAGAGCATAATCCTGCGCCTGCATTTGGCTGAGCTGATTTTCCACCTCAACCAGTTGCACACGTTTTGTTTCAAAGGATAATTCGCCATCGCCAAGCCGCACTTCGCTGTCACTCAGGGCCTGTTCCAGAAGACTGAGTTTTTGCTGGACTTGCGTCAATTCCTGCTGCTGCACGCGATAACGGTTACCAGCCATACAAATTTCAATGCGTTTGGCCTCGGCGCGTAATTCGCGAAACTTTTCCGCCTGCTGAGCCTGACGCTTCAAGCCGCCGGTCTGGCGCCGGACTTCGGCAATCACGTCTCCCAGACGCACCAGATTCTGGCGGGTGGCGTCCATCTTGCGCTCGGCAGATTTTTTCCGGACTTTGAACTTGGTGATGCCGGCGGCCTCTTCAATCAGCGCCCGCCGTTCCTCGGGGCGTGCGCTGACCAGGGCGCCAATCTTGCCTTGCTCAATAATCGAGTAGGCCCGGGCACCGATGCCGGTATCCATGAAGAGTTCGCTGATATCGAGCAAGCGGCAGGGAGTTTTATTGAGCAGGTATTCGCTGTCGCCACTGCGAAACAGACGGCGGGTGACCATGATTTCGGCGTAATCGCGATAGGCTTCGGGGCAGATTTTGTCAGAATTATCAAAAATTATCGACACTTCGGCCATACCGTGAGGGCGTCGCGATTCGCTGCCGCCGAAAATGATATCGTCCATCGCCCGGCCGCGCAGATTGCGCGCATTCTGTTCGCCCATGGCCCAGCGGATGGCATCAACAATATTGCTTTTGCCGCAGCCATTGGGGCCAACCACCCCGGTAATCGGCTGTTGAAAATCGAGAGAAACCTTGTCAACAAATGACTTGAAGCCAAGAATATCAACACGTTTGATTTTCATCGCACCATCAGTCTAGCCCAAAAAAGAGAATCGGTTACCATCACCCAAAAACCAGGACGCGCCACGCTAACGGTCGGCGCTGCAAGTGATAATAGATTTTGCATAAAATGCTGACACTCGCCGTTAGCCGACGGTTTTCACCTGGCGGATAAATTCCGCCAGTTTGGCGTGATCTTTTTTCCCGGGAGCAACTTCAACCCCGCTGGAAACATCGACGGCATAGGGCCGCACCGTTTCAACGGCGGCAGCCACATTATGCGGAGTCAAGCCACCGGCCAGAATCACCGGCTGGCGAAGGGCGAATTCCTTCAGCAGCGCCCAGTCGAAGCTTTGGCCACTGCCGCCGTAAAGCTGCTCCTGCCAGGCGTCGAGGAGCAAACCGCAGACCCGATAGTCGGCAGCGCGTTGCAGGCTGGTCGCATCCTTAACTCGCAGCGCCTTAATCACCCGGCGTCCGGGGATCAGACAGTCCTCGGCAGACTCATCGCCATGCAGCTGCAGCAGATCCAGCCCGCAGAAGGTCGCGGTCTGTTCAATCAGATCACGACTTTGATTGACAAACAGGCCCACCGAAGTCACAAACGGCGGCAGTGCCGCAATAATTGCCGCCGCCTGTTCGGTGGTTATCGCCCGCGGGCTGGGGGGATAAAACACAAAACCCAGAGCATCGGCCCCGGCAGCCACCGCCGCCAGGGCATCTTCGACCGTGGTGATACCGCAAATTTTAACCCGCACCCTCATGGTTTAAAAATCGACCTTGGGCAAAGACTTGAGTGATTCGGCAATCGCTTCGCTGGGGTAGGCGTAATTTTCGAGCTGCCCCGAAAAATAGGCATCGTAAGACGCCATATCAACGTGACCATGGCCGGAAAGATTGAAAAGGATCGTCGTCTGTTTGCCTTCTTCTTTAGCCTGCAAGGCCTCATCAATGGCGGCGCGGATGGCGTGGGACGATTCCGGAGCGGGAATAATGCCTTCGGTGCGCGCAAACTGCACCGCCGCCTCAAAACAACCCAGCTGACCAACGGCCTTGGCCTCGATAATGCCCTCATGCAGCAACTGTGACACCAGGGGCGAAGCACCATGGTAACGCAACCCGCCCGCATGGATGCCGGGGGGCATGAAATCGTGCCCTAATGTATACATTTTTGAAATCGGCGCCATTTTGGCCGTATCACCGTAATCGAAGGCGTAAACTCCTTGGGTCAGGGTCGGGCAGGAGAGGGGCTCGGCAGCCAGCAGGCGAATATTCTTGCCATTGGCTTTATCGGCGACAAAGGGAAAGGCCAACCCGGCAAAGTTAGAGCCACCACCGTGGCAACCGATGACCACATCAGGGTCATCACCGGCCAGGGCCATCTGTTCTTTAGCTTCCAAACCAATCACGGTTTGATGCAGACACACATGGTTGAGCACGCTGCCGAGGGCGTAGCGGGTATCTTCGTGGGTGGCGGCATCCTCGACCGCCTCGCTGATGGCGATTCCCAGGGAACCGTTACTCTCAGGATGCGCTGCCAGAATCGAGCGCCCGGCATTGGTCAAATTCGACGGCGAAGGAATAACATTGGCGCCCCAGAGCTGCATCATACTTTTGCGATAGGGCTTCTGATGGTAGCTGACCTTGACCATATAAACCGTGCATTCAAGACCGAATTTCTGGCAGGCGAGGGCAATGGACGAGCCCCACTGACCGGCACCGGTCTCGCTGGCAATACGTTTGGTGCCGAAAATTTTATTGTAATACGCCTGGGGAACCGCCGTATTCGGTTTATGGCTGCCGGCCGGCGACACCCCTTCATACTTGTAATAGATTTTAGCCGGAGTGCCCAGAGCCTTTTCCAGGGCGTGAGCGCGAAACAGGGGCGAAGGCCGCCACAGCCGTAGAATGTCGCGTACCGGTTCAGGAATATCGATCCAGCGCTGGGTTGACACTTCTTGTTCAATCAGCCCCATGGGAAAGAGGGGCAGCAGGTCATCCGGTGTTACTGGCTGGCCGGTTCCGGGGTGGACGACCGGCGCCAGTTGGCCGGGCATATCGGGAATAATGTTGTACCACTGTTTGGGAATGCGATCTTCGGGCAATAAAATTTTAGTTTGCATCTTCAGCAGATCATCCGGTGACACCGGCTGGCCGCTAACGGGGTGGACGACCGGCGCCAGCTGGCCGGGCATATCGGGAATAATGTTGTACCACTGTTTGGGAATGCGATCTTCGGGCAATAAAATTTTAGTTTGCATCTTCACTCTCCTCGTTACAAACGCGGGCCCAAGTCAGGCACCCCGGAAAACTTAGCCCAACAATTCGCGCAACTTCGCACCAATATCCGCTTCGCGCATCAGGCTTTCCCCCACCAGAAAGGCCTTGGCACCGGCCTGCTCCAGAGCCTCAAGATCAGCGCGCGTATGGATGCCGCTCTCGGCAACAATCATGCGACTCGGCGGAATCAATTTCGCCAGGCGTGCAGTTGTTCTAAGGTCGGTTTCGAAGGTTTTAAGGTTGCGATTATTCACGCCAATCACATCACAATCGGTCTGCAAAGCCGCTTCAACCTCCTTTTCGTCATGGGTTTCAAGCAGCACATCCAAACCAAGCTCGGCGGCAACCCCGCAGTAATCCTGCAGCTGGCCAACGCCCAACATTGCGGCAATCAGCAACACCGCATCGGCACCAAAGACGCGGGCCTCATAAATTTGGTAGGGATCACAGATAAAGTCCTTGCGCAATAGCGGCAGGGACACCTGCTCGCGAATCAGCCCCAGATAGCGCAAATGCCCCATGAAAAACTGTTGATCGGTCAACACGGAAAGGCAGGTCGCGCCATGTTCCTGATAAATACCGGCAATCTCAAGGGGATCAAAATCGGCGCGGATAACTCCTTTAGAAGGCGAGCCTTTTTTGATTTCGGCAATCAGCGCCGTCCAGCCCGAATCCGCCGCCGCGCCCAGAGCACGTTTAAAACCCCGCGGCAAATCTTCAACATCGCCCACCCGCGCGCGCAAATTTTCCAGGGACATGGCGCGCCTGGCAGCAGCGACTTCTTCTTTTTTGACCGCAACAATTTTATCCAGAATCATGGGGCAATGCTTTCGTAAAATTATCGATTTCGATGGCTCACGCCATCATGAATTTGTCATCCGCACCAAAGACTCCAGCTTAGCCAGAGCCAGGCCGCCGTCGAGGACTTCAGCAATCTGATCCATGCCGTCGGGAATCGAATCGGCCAGACCGGCGGCCACCAGGGCATAGGCGCCATTGAGCACCACAATGTCCCGGCGCGGGCCTTTTTCACCCTGCAGAATGGCCCGGACAATGGCGGCGTTCCGGGTCGCGTCGCCACCCTGCAACTCTTGCAAGGCGCAACGCTTCAAACCAAATTGCTCGGGTTCAATCCGCTCCAACTCGATCATGCCGCCCGAAATTACCGCCACGCTGGTCGGCCCGGTCAGAGTGATTTCATCCATACCGTCATCGCCATGCACCACAAAGCCGCGCTGGCATCCCAGTTCAACCAGCACCCGGGCCAGGGGCTCGACCAGTTCGGCACTAAAGACCCCCAGCACCTGACGATTGGCTCCGGCGGGATTGGTCAGTGGGCCGAGGACGTTGAAAATGGTGCGGATGCCAATTTCGCGCCGCGGACCAATGGCATACTTCATCGCCCCATGCAAGGCCGGGGCGAAGAGGAAACCCACCCCGATTTCATTGATACACTGGGTCACCCGCTCCGGGGTAACATCGAGATTCACCCCGAGCTTTTCGAGCACATCGGCGCTGCCACAGGTTGAAGAAACGCTGCGGTTGCCATGTTTGGCCACCTTGGCCCCGCAGGCCGCCACCGCCAAAGCCACGGTGGTCGAAACGTTGAAGGTTTTGGTACCACTGCCACCCGTGCCGCAGGTATCAATCACCGTTTCGCGGTCGAGATTGATATCTTCGCGATCAATCCCCACCGCGCCGCCGACAGGAATTGGCGTTGCCCGTTCGCGCATCACCCGCGCTGCGCCGGTAATTTCGGCCACGGTTTCGCCTTTCATGCGCAAGGCCGTGATGAAAGATCCAATCTGAGCCGGCGTCGCTTCCCCCCCCATGATCTGGTTCATCACCTCGATCATCTCTCCTTCGCTCAGATGCTGTCCTTGCACCACCTTGCCAATAGCATTTTTGATCATTGTATCGCCTCCCGACTTAAGCGTAAAAAGTTTTCCAACAATTGCAGACCACAGCGGGTCAAGATGGATTCCGGATGAAACTGCACCCCCCACAAGGGAAGCTCGCGGTGCTCCAGCGCCATGATCACCTCGCCATCAGTCCGGGCAGTTATTTTCAGACAGGCGGGAAAGCTGGCCGGTTCGGCAACCAGGGAATGATAGCGCGTCGCTTCAAAGGGGTTATCGATGCCGCTAAACAACCCCTGGCCGTCATGGGAAATCAGGCTGGTTTTGCCGTGCATCAGCTTATCGGCCCGCACCACCCGACCGCCAAAAGCCGCCGCCATCGACTGATGCCCCAGGCAGATACCGAGCAAGGGGATTTTACCGGCAAAATGCTGGATTGCCGCGACCGAAATCCCGGCCTCGGCAGGCGTGCAGGGGCCGGGAGAAATCACCAGCTGCTGCGGGGCCATGGTTTCAATATCGGCCAGAGTCAGCTTATCGTTGCGCACAACTTCGACCTCTTCCCCCAGCTGCAGAAAATACTGCACCAGGTTGTAGGTAAAGCTGTCATAATTGTCGATCATCAGCAGCATAGATTTTGTTCCATGGAATCGTGGACTAAAAACGGAAGAAATTGAACAGAAGTTCTCGTTTATAGAACTTTGCCCGGCGGTAATGCAACCATCTTCAAGAAATCACCCCAAAAAAATCAATGCTGAAAATCCTTGACCTTCGTCCGCGCCCTCGATGGTCTCTGTGGTCTCTGGGGTCAGGCTTGCACTTTTGCAAAGTTGTCCAGCAACCTGGCAAGCGCCTCCAGCTCCTGACGGAGCTGCGGTTGCTTGGCTGCCTGCTCTTTCAAACGTCTGACCGATGAGCTCAGGGTGCTGACGTCCCGGTTCAACCATTTACCCAGCTCGGTTAAACTGGCTGAACTTTTTTCCAGAATCGCCCAGGCCACAAATGCTCGCACCCGGCTTTCTTTGTGGCTGCGACCGGCAAGTTGCAATCGTTCAGCGTCGCAAGCAAAATGCGCGGCCACCAGACGGAGACAGGTGGGCAGGTCGGGGCGGGTCAGGGGTGGCTCTTCGCTCTGCAGCAGGACGTCATTGACAAAACTCTCTTCACCCAATATCCGCGCATCTTTGCTGCCGATCCCGTGAAATTCTTTTCGGTGTCCCAGGGGGATTTGATCGTCGACAAAGCTGGTAAAAATTTTCCGCGCCGCAGATCTTCTCTTCGATAACCGCGACAAAACGGCATCGCAGTTGAGCCAGGGAATCATCTCCTCGCCCAGATAGGCCCGGTAGCTGCTCCATCTGTAGTCCAGGGGATGGGCGACCATGCCGGCACGCACCGGATTCAAATGCAGGTAAGCAACCAGCTGCAGCAGATATTCGTCCTCTTCGATAAGAATGGCCTTGTAGCGCCCCTGGAAGAGATGACCGGTGCGTTGACGGCGCCAGTTGATCCAGCGGGTAAACCGGAAGGAGAGGTTTTGCATGGCCCGCGACAGAGGCGTTTCCCCCACCTGAATGGCGAGGTGGATGTGGTTGTCCATAAGGCAATAGGCAACAACCTGATAGCCGAAACGTTCAACGCCTTCCTGAAGCAACAGAAAAAAGCGATACCGATCCTGGTCGTCACCAAAAAGATCCATGCCGCCATTGCCACGCAGCATGACGTGATAAAGTGCACCGGAATAGTGGATGCGGGGTTTACGAGCCATGGGAGAAGTTTACACGGAATTTCTTAATTTGCAACTATGCAAGCCTGACCCCTTGGTTCTGCGAGCCATGGGAGAAGTTTACACGGAATTTCTTAATTTGCAACTATGCAAGCCTGACCCCTTGGTTCATCCGCCCCTCCGGCGGAAAAAGTCACCGCGTAACCATAGGGGCCTTTGTAGGAAATGTCAAAAAATGCTCTGGGCGATAACAGAGGGGTAAAGAGTTTGACTGATGAACTACCGGCCCCCTTGCGGCGATTTATTGCGGAGAGTGTTGCAGATTCGAAAACAGAGGGATTCAGACAGCTGCCGTGAGCTTAATTTTGCCCGACAGAAAGGCAACTTTTTTTCAGCCGGCAGCGACGCGCAGAATTCGGTAAAAAAATCTTGACCTGTTCTGCCGTTGCCAATAATATTCATATATTCAATTTTTAAGAAAAGGCATTTCTTTATGGAAAACCTCCCCTTTGATAAACACCAGGACTACAACCGCGAAGCCGAAATTCTCAAAGTGCTGGGGCATCCGGTGCGGCTGAAGATTGTCGGCGGGCTCTTGTCGCAATCCTGTAATGTGAAAAAAATCTGGGAGTGCCTCAATTTACCCCAGGCGACGGTTTCCCAGCATCTGGCGCTGCTGAAAAACAAAAACATCATCACGGGACGGCGTGAAGGGGTTGAGGTTTTTTATCAGGTCACCAGCCCGGAAGCGCGCAAAATTGTCGGCACCCTGTTCGACACTCCCGAAACCGAGCTGCTTTCCCTGGAAGAACACGCCACATCCTAACTCACAGGACGCGCCCGCAGATACAGCACTTCATAGCTTGCCGGTATGCGCCCGGCCACCGCAAAATTGCGGCGATAAAATTCACCCATGTTCGCCATCGCCTGACGCGAGGCCAGCCCGGCGGGCCGGTTGCGACTGGCGTTCTGGGCGCCAATCGCCTTGAGTCCCTTCAAGAGTTGCGGCACATCCTCGTGCCATTCCTGTTCAATCTGACTTTCGAGCAATTCCACCACAAACCCAGGGCCGAGGGCAGCGCTTAACTGCTCTTGATCGGGAAACCCCTGACTGTGGGAAGAACGGGTTCCAAGTGCTGCCGCGTGGGAGGCACGCAGTTCGTACAGGGTGCGTTCACCAAACAAAGCCAGCACCAGATGGCCGCCAGGGCGCAGAACCCGGTGCAACTCGGCAAAGGCCTGGGGCAGATCATCGACCCACTGATACACTGAACTCGACAACACCAGATCAAAGACTGCGGCCTTAAAGGGCAGCTGGGTGGCATCGGCATCGGCCACCGGTGCGCCCGGTAACTGCCCGGCCACTTGACAGCTCATGCCGTGGGCGAGATCAGAAAGAACCAGCCGTGCCTGCGGAAATTTATGCGCAAACAGGCGGCTTAAAATACCGGTGCCGCAGCCAATTTCAAGCGCTCGCGCTCCTGCCGGCAGGGCGGGTATGCAGGGCAGCAGTTTGTGGGCCACCCATTTCTGCACCTGGGCATAGCGTTCGTACTCACGCGCATGACAGGAAAAATTTCGGCGAATCTGGGTTTTAAGCAGACTTTGGGCATCAAGCGTCATAACAGAATTTTCTGATAGAGCGGGCAAGATGTTCTGGATGACTGAGAAAGGGGGCATGTCCGGTGGCGGGCAGACTCAGCATTTGCGCCCCCGGAATCTGGGCCGCGAGAAAGTCACCCGCACCATGGGGAATAATGACATCGTCCTGACCATGGATCACCAGGGTCGGGGTTTGAATGTGCGCGCTAAAGGGGCGTAAATCTGCCTGGGCCAGAAGGTCCAGGCTCTCAAGGGCCTGGGCCAAGGGTGGCGGGCCCACCGGACGCACCGCAAACGCTAAGATTTCCCGCCGCCGTGCAGGCGACAGCGCTTCCGTCTTAAATTGTTCATCAAAAAAATGGCCCAGGGTCGCAAAATAAGCCTGCTGCAGATTACGCCGCAGCAAACGCAGTGCGCCGACGGGCAAGCCATGGAGCCAGTCGTTCCCGGCGCAGAAGCGCGGCGTGGTTGACAGCAGAATCAGCCGCCGCAAACGCGCCGCTTCAGCAACCGCCCAGTGCTGGGCCAGTTGTCCCCCCAGGGACCAGCCAAGCAAGGCAAAGGGTTCCCTCAACTCAAGGGCAAAAACGTCGGTCAACCGGGTCAGCATGGCACTGAGGGTAGAGGGTGCCACAGTTTCCGACCGACCATGTCCGGGCAGGTCGGGAATCACAAGGCGAAAATCATTTTGCAAACACGCCGCAAGTTCGGCAAAGACCGCATGGCTCATAGACCAGCCATGCAGCAACACCAGGGGCAATCCCTGACCAATTTCGACCCAGTGCATGCCCTGTCGCCGACAATGTTTCAGGGAAATTTCTTCATTCACCTCGCCCCTCCCGATGCGAGCAGAGCAATAATCGTATCGGCGGCAGCGAGAATATCCTGCGGATCATGGCTGGCCATCAGGGTGGCCCGCAAGCGGCAGGTGCCGGAAGGAACCGTCGGCGGACGAATCCCACTGATAAAGATCCCATGGTCGAGCAAGGCGGCAGCAGCCTGCATGGTTGGTTCGGGATTCACAGTTAAAATTGGGACAATCTGCGTTTGGCTGCCGCACAGGTTCAAACCCGCGGCGCTCAGACGCCCGGCGAAAAGCCGACGGTGGCTTTCCAGTTGGGCGCGCAAGTGGGCGCCGGTGGGACTATCGACCAGTTTCAGGGCGGCGAGGTTGGCCGCCGCCACCCCCGGCGGCAGACTGGTTGAATAAATGAACGAACGGGCGCGGTTAATCAGCAGATCAGTCACGGCACGACTGGCTGCCAGATAAGCACCATAGCTGCCCAGGGCCTTGCCGAAGGTTCCCATGTGCAGATCAATTTTATCCAGACAGCCAAAATGCTCGGCGGTGCCACGCCCGCCGGCCCCCAGTACGCCGCCACCGTGGGCATCATCAATCATCAACCAGGCATCATAACGCTCCTTAAGCGCCACCAGTCCGGGCAAGGGGGCCAGGTCGCCATCCATGCTGAAAACCCCGTCGCTGACAATCAACCAGCGTCCACGCCGCCGGGGCTTTTCCTGTTCGAGTAACTCCTCAAGCGCGGCCAGATTATTATGGGCATAAACCAGCACCCGCGCGCCGCTGAGGCGACAGCCGTCAATAATCGAGGCATGGTTGAGGACATCGGAAAAGATGAGATCGTCCGGACCATACAAGGCCTGAAGAATGCCGGTATTGGCGGCATACCCACTATTAAAAAGCAGCGCTGACTCGCTGCCTTTGAAGTGCGCCAGGGCTTCTTCGAGGCGGTGATGCAAACTCAGACTGCCGCACACCAGCCGACTGGCGCCTGAGCCCGTGCCGAAATCACGCGTTGCCCGACAACTGGCTTCAATCAGCTGCGGATGGTCAGCCAGGCCAAGGTAATTGTTGGAGCACAGCAGCAGATAGTCACGTCCGCCAAACTGCACCCGCGGGCCCGAGGCCGATTCAATTTCGCGCAAAAAACGCCGCATCTGCTGGGCATCAAGAGCCGCCAGTTGCTGTTGAATATTTTTCATAAGGGGAAGCTTCCAACGACTACGGAGAATCGGGGTCGGAAAAAAGTAACGGTTGATATTCGAGAAAAGTCACCAGGGCGCCAAGGTCAACGCCGGGTTTTACGAAGAAGATCCGCCCCCCCATGGGATCACGCTCATTTTTCAGGCGGGTGATACGCTGATAACCAGCCGCGGCAGAAGCCACATAGCCGGTTAAATAATCGGGATCATCCGACCAGCAGAGTTCCGCCACAATCTCAGGACAAAGGGCCACCTTGCTCGCCAGCAGCCAGGCTTCAAGGATGCGTGGATTGCTTAGCCCCCGGCTTGCAAGCCAGGCAGCAACTTCGGCCTGTTTGGCCGGGTTGACATCCATGCGACAGACCCGCACCCCGCGCGCCGGGTCTTTTTCAAGCCGCGATCCGCTGGCCGTATCCAGCAGCATGGCGCCGCGCATCACCTGCCCGCCGGGAGCCGGACCATTGGCCAGCTGCTGCATAGCCTTGTCAACCAGAGTCGAATCAAGCCCGTCCGCCACCAGCAGGCGCGCCGCAAGTTTCCGCCCTTGCTGCCAGTCGGCAACCTCGTTAGTCTGCACCGGCAATAATTTGGCAAAACGCAAAGAGGCCTCAGCCACCGGCTCAACCTTCAACACCACCCGATCGGCCCGTCCGCGCGGATGCGCCAAAGCACGCTCAATCATCGCCAGGGCCGCATCTTCCAGCTGCGTCATATCGTTCATCAAGCGTTCGGCCCCCGAAATATGCCGACCCGCCCGCAGTGAACGCATTCTGAGGCTTAAATATTCCTCGGTCATAAGCCGAAACTATCACCGGCGAGGCGCTAAGTCAACCAATCAGAAGCGCCAAGGTTGACAAGGGGGGTTGCTCTAAGTTCCGCGCGTGTCGGGTCAAATTCGACAAGCAGAAGGGTCCGACCGTTAAACCTAAAAACGGCTTTTGGAACCGCAAAATCACGAAAACGCAGTGGATTAAGACAAAACAGACATTCACCGGCCAGGTTGTTTAAACTT
>Ga0210024_1001792_pt1 | contig 19027 bp, 15 predicted proteins | sample CryGeymeta201525_FD_183988 | JGI IMG/M metagenome (GOLD analysis project Ga0210024, IMG submission 183988) | Groundwater microbial communities from Crystal Geyser aquifers in Utah, USA - Crystal Geyser metaG 2015-25 (SPAdes) (version 2) | ecosystem: Environmental > Aquatic > Deep subsurface >...
CCTAAAAAAAGGCGGTCTTATCGGGCGTTATTTAGCGCCGAATTTTACGGATTACATCTGGGGCGGAGAAATAAGATAAACGCCGATTTTCACCATTAAATAAAAGCGTCATGAATCTAAAAAAATTTAAAATTATACTATCAAATAAATTAATAATATTTAGTTTTGTTTTTCTATCTATTTCATTTCTGCAAGTTAAACAAGCTGATGCGGATTGTTATTGGATAAATACCGATAAAAAAACTTGCAAAGAAATTTCAGAAAAATTTACTACTGATAGGGCGGATAGTTATTGTACCTACATCAAAAAACCATCTATCGATTTTAGCTGTTGTTGCGAACCCGCGCCAACGGTACCGAGCAAAATTAACGCCACCATGCCAAACTGGAAAATACCAGACATTAAATTACAAATACCCATACCCGGACTTAATTTAACCAAAGGCGCCAATATACTTGCAAACTGCGAAAAAGACGAAAAGGGTAATCCTACTAGATGTTCATTCCCTTGGATCGGCGAATATGTCGCCGGAATTTATAAATATGCCATCGGCATCGTGGGCATTCTGGCGGCCGTTGTTTTGATGATTGGCGGAATTATCTGGATTACGGCCGGCGGCAATGCCAGCCGTATTGGCGAAGCCAAAGCCTGGATTGCTGCTAGCCTAAGCGGTTTGGTAATTGCCCTTTGCTCTTATACAATTCTTTATTATGTCAATCCCAGTTTGGTAAATTTTAATCCACTAGGCATGTCAATCGTTAAAGAAATTAAAGAAGGGGATCAGCTCCCTTATACTAGCGGAGGAGGCACTAAAACTATAACTGCTAATAATTCTACGTATGATTCATTGTTAAAAAATGCCGCGTTTCGCTATAGTCTTGACTGCACATTGCTTAAATCTTTTATGATAACAGAATCATCAGGCAACAAAGACGCTGTTAGTCCAATGGGGGCAATCGGGTTAATGCAATTAATGCCATCAACCGGACAAGGTTTGGGTTATTCAACAGGCGAACTATTTAACCCAAATAAAAATATTGATGCCGGCGCTAAGTATATCAACCAGTTAAAATCTACTGCTTGCAATGGGAAAAGCTCTAATGAGGTTTGTAATACTAGCCAATTGATTTATATAATTGCATCATACAACAGTGGCCCAAAGGCAAATCAAGCTAGCTCTTATTGTCCTGGGCAAACATGGTGGCAATGCACGACAAATTACAGGTATCAAGAAACCAGAAATTACGTAAATAAAGTTCAGGGCAATTATGAACTGCTTAAACAAAATACCTGGGGGTGCTAAAACCTATGCTTTACTTTACCAAATACGCCAAGCCCAATACCAACAAAAACAAATGGAAAAAAATTATTGATTCACCCCGTGAAATAATTTTACTAACAGTAAAATTAGCGCGGAACGCTATTTCACGGGGTAAACTAAAATAAATAAAGGCGGGTTAGTATCAATGAAATACTATCTCGTTTATAATTTGACAAAGTTAAAACTACAACATATAATTGAAATATACAAGGTAAATTTAAACTATATATTATGATTGCTAGAAAGCAAAGATTTAATAGATTTTTGGAAAAAGATCTGTTAAAACTTCTTAAAAACGGTTATTCCGGCCTGATATTGGGTCCGAGGCAAGTCGGTAAGACTTCTTTGGTGGAATATTTTCTAAATAGTTTTAAAAATACTCACAATTACTTTTTGCAAAATCCAAAAACCAGGTCTGATTTGGAAAAAGAGCCGGAAAAAATCATTAAAGAAGTTGAAGCCATGGAAAAAGAGCCGATTATTTTTGTGGATGAAGCGCAAAAAGCGCCGGAAATTTTTGATGCTATCCAATATTTGCTTGATAAAAAACAAGCTCAATTTATTCTTACTGGCTCGTCGGCCAGAAAATTAAGGCGCGGCGGAGCCAACCTTTTACCGGGAAGAATCAAAAGATATTATTTGGATCCGTTGTTGTGGGGAGAGCTGGGTTTAATTAAAGAAAGCCACATAAAAAAGATTGCCATGGATAACATCAACAAAAGCGACCCCTTTTCCTTGGAAAACTTTTTAGTTTTCGGATCTCTGCCCGGAATAATTACCTTGCCCAAGAGAGAACAAGAAAGTTTTTTGAAATCATACGCCTTAATTTATCTTAATGAAGAAATCCGAGCCGAATCTCTGAGCAGAAAAATAGGCGCTTTTTCCCGTTTTTTGGAATTAGCCGCCCAAGAATCAGGAACCAGCCCGAATTATTCAAAACTATCAAACGAAGCCGGCATTAGCGTGCAGACAATCAAAGATTACTATCAGCTTTTATCAGATACTTTGGTCGTTGAAATCATTGAACCATTTTTGAAAAATGCCAGAAAAAGAATTTTAGCGTCGCCGAAATATTATTTTTTTGATTTGGGCGTTCGCAACGCTTTGGCTCGCTGGCCGCTGTCAAAAGATACCGCTAACGTCCAAAAGGGAGTATTGTTCGAACATTTCGTAATGCTTGAGATTGTCAGGCGCGTCAGGGCGCTGAATAAAAATTATAAAATCAATTATTGGCGAACTTCCGGCGGAGCCGAAGTTGATTGCGTTATTGATCTCGGCTCGGAAGTAATTCCCATAGAAATCAAGAGTAGCGCCAAGGTGCGACTCGGTGATTTAAAAGGGCTGAAAAATTTTCTTGAAGAATACTCTCCGCTAGCTAAAACCGGCTATGTTATAACGACTGGCGAACGAAAACAAAAACTGTCAAAAAATATTATCGCGCTTCCCTGGAATTGCTTGTAAAATAATATTCTAAGATGTTTAAACTTGACAATAAGTTAATCTTTTGCTAAACTAAAGTTAATCTAAAAATTAACTTAAATATTATGGAAAACACTATCGGTCTAAAAAATTTGAGAGAAAATATGGTTGATTATATCAATCGCATCGCCAAGGGCGAATCATTTATCGTTTTTAAACAATCAAAGCCTCTGTTTCGCATCTCCCCTCTTAAGGGCGAGCAGTGGGAGGAAATTATTGACTTCACCAAAATAAAAAAAGGCGGCGTTGACATTAAGGAAATATTGTCGCGCTTATAACGTATGGATAAAATTACCAAGGCGCTAAAAAAATTAACGGCTGGAGAAAAAGAAATTGTTAAAGAAATTTTAACTAAAATTGATAGCCTTGATTTTAACGGTCTTGATATAAAAAAACTTAAAGGCCGGCAGGATATCTATCGCGTCCGCAAAGGAAAAATAAGAATTATTTATCGCCTTAACGATAATAGAGTTATTATTTTAACGCTTGAACGACGGAATGATAATACTTATAATTCATAATTCTATGCTTTACTTCACTAAATACGCGGAACAAAAATTTGATGTACTAAATAAGCACAAAGTTTATTTTACGCGCGAGCAGGTTGAAGACGCGGTTAGCGCGCCGGACAAGGCCGGAAAAAAGGGCAAGCTCCTAACCGCGCGAAAAGAAAATATAAAAGTTATTTATAAAAAAGAGGCGGAAATGATTAAAATTATAACTTTTTACCCGGTTAAATAATTTAAATCCCCCAACCCCCTTTGCCTGCCTTGAGTGTAGCCGAAAGGATAAAGGGGGCAAAAACATGCAATACGACGCCGAGGCCAATATTATCAGCTGGGAGCTGAATAACGACCCAATTGACCATTGTCTGGAACTGGGAAATTTTATTATTCATTTGTCAAAAAACAAAAAACCGGTTTTAATTGAAATCTTAAATGCCTCCAAATTTGTCGGGCAGATGGATAAAGTAAAAAGCTTAGAAAACTTTAAAAAACAAATCGCGGAAGCCAACTAATATGCCTACTATTATTAACAAAACTATGCCAACCCCGCCTAAGACTTTATTTTCACCCGGACACCGCGGCTGCGCCGGCTGCGGTCAGATGATTGCCGCGCGGCTGGTGGCCGACGCTCTTGGGCCTAATACTATTATCGCTAACGCTACCGGCTGTTTGGAAGTGGTTACCACGCCCTATCCGGAATCCAACTGGGGTCTGCCTTGGATTCATTCTCTGTTTGAAAACGCGGCGGCCATCGCTTCGGGCATTAGAGCGGCATTAGACTATAAGGAAAAAAATAAATCCCCCCTACCCCCCTTTGTTAAAGGGGGCATTAAAGTCGTCGCCCAAGGCGGCGACGGCGCCACTTTTGACATCGGCTTCGGCCTGATTTCCGGCATGTGGGAGCGGGGCGAAAATATTCTTTATGTCTGCTATGATAACGAGGCTTACATGAATACGGGCGCCCAGGCCAGCGCGGCCACGCCCTGGGCGGCCAACACCACGACCACGCCGGCCGGCGCGGCAACGGACCTTTCCGGCATCGGCTCGCACTTTATGAAAAAAGACATGCTGGCCATCGCCGTAGCTCATGGCTTAAAATATGTTGCCCAGACCACGGTCGCTTACCCGCTGGATATTGTCAAAAAAGTTAAAAAGGCCGCGGCCGCGGAAGGTCCTTCATATCTGCAAATTTTAGTGCCTTGCATTCCGGGCTGGGAAATTGGGCCGAATCAAACCATCCAGCTGGCTAAATTGGCTGCGGCCACGGGAATTTATCCGGTAGTTGAATATATCAACGGCCAATTGGCCGACGTCTTAAAAACACCGAACGAGCGACCACCGGTAGAAAATTATCTAAAACCACAAGGCCGCTTTAAACATTTATTCCGCGATGAACGAGGCAAAAAACAAATCGCCTATATCCAGAAGCTGGCTGATAAAAATGTAAAAAAATATAAATTAGCATAAACAAAAAAGCTCCGACTTGCGTCCGCGAGCTTTTTTGTTTTATATCTAAAAGAACAAATTCACCCAGTTAAATAATTTTGCCTTCGGCAAAATTAGCGCGGAGCGCTATTTAACGGGGTAAACCAATTAATTACCTTTCGCCACGTAACCCGTGCCGGCCGGAATCGGCCGGCCGATAATTACATTTTCTTTAAGCCCTTCCAGATGGTCAATCTTGCCGGTAACCGCCGCGTCAATCAGCACTCTGGCGGTTTCCTGAAATGAAGCCGCCGACAGGAAACTGTTAGTGGTTAAAGAGGCTTTGGTAATGCCCAACAGCAATTCTTCGCCTTGCGCCAATTTCTTGCTTTTGTCTTTAAATTCCTCGTTAGTTCGGTCAAAAATCGCTTTTTCCACAATCTCGCCAGGCAACAAATCCGTATCGCCGGCATCGTTAATGTAGACGCGCGAGAACATCTGATGAGCGATAATTTCTATATGCTTATCGTTTAACGGCTGGCCTTGGGAAGAATAAACGTACTGGATTTCTTTAATAATGTATTTCTGCGCTTCCAGTTTGCCGCGCAGCTTATAAAGCTGGTGCAAATCAAGCGAACCTTCGGTTAGTTGGTCGCCGACCTTGATTTTATCGCCGTCTTTCACCCAGATGCTGAAGCTTTTGGGCACGATGTATTCTTTAACTTTTTCCACCTCATAAATAACTTTTACCTGCCGGTCTTCAACTTTGACTAACCCGGCTTTTTTGGCTTTAAAAACTTTTTTGCCCACCGAAAATAAATCGGTATTTTTATTGACCGCCGCGCCGTCCTTAACCAACAGCTTCACCCCGTCAAATTGCGGCTTCGCCGCACCGGCCTTGCCGGATTTGACCGGGTGAACTGCTTGCTTTTTATTACCCTTGCTCTCCGCCACCGCTTCCTTGACGGCTTCGTTAAAATGATATTTATCCGATTCCTGGCCCTGATAATAAATTTTCAAAATCTTAGACTGCGGATTGGAAATGATCATGTCACCGCTTTCGTTGGCGATGGTCCGCTGGGCGGTTTCAATTTTAACCTGACCGGCCACGTCGGCGATAAAAGCTTTTTTCTTGGGCGGCCGGCCTTCAAAAATTTCTTCAACGCGAGGCAGCCCCTGGGTAATATCTTCCTGCCCGGCTACGCCGCCGGTATGGAAGGTTCTCATGGTAAGCTGCGTGCCCGGCTCGCCGATTGATTGGGCGGCGATGATGCCCACGGCCGTGCCGATTTTTACCGGTTTGTTGTAAGCCAGGTCGTAGCCATAGCATTTAGAACAGATGCCGCGATGGACTTTGCAAGTTAAAACTGACCTAACCCTGACTTCGGCGATATCTTCTTTACCGATTTTTTCCGCGATTTCCTCGGTAATCAATTCGCCGGCCTTGACTAAAATTTTACCGGACTTGTTTTTTAAATCAGCGGCCAAAAAACGGCCGGTCATGCGCTTAAACAAATTCTCGCTCATCTCGTCGCTTTCTTTTTTGGTAATTAAGAGCCCGGCCTTATCGCCGCAGTCGTCTTTAACCACGATGATATCCTGGGAAACGTCAACCAGTCGCCGCGTTAGATAACCGGCATTGGAAGTCCTCAAGGCCGTATCCGATAAACCTTTACGCACGCCGTGCGTGGCGATAAAATATTCCAAAACGCTAAAGCCTTTTTTAAAATTTCCCTTGACCGGCAACTCAATAATATCGCCCGAAGGGGAAGTCACCAGTCCTTTCATGCCCAAAATCTGCGTCAATTGCGCCCAGGAGCCGCGCGCGCCGGATTCAATCATGGAATAAACCGGGCCGTTTTTTGCCAAATGCTGGCGGCAAACGTCCATCACCCTTTCTTTGACGTTGGTCCAAAGCTCAATAATTTTACTATAACGTTCGCTGTCGGTTAACAGGCCATCGCGGTATTGCTCGCCGATTTCTTCGGCTTGGCGGCTGGCTTCCATGATCATTTCGTCTTTTTCATGAAGCTGGGGAATATCGTCCATGCCCCAAGACAGGCCGCTTTTAGTAATATACTTAAAACTGGTTTTTTTCATTTTGTCCAATAAGTCGATGGTGGCTTGCTCGCCATAATGCCTCAAGCATTCTTTAACCAGTCCTTTAATCTTGCCTTTGCCCACTACTTCATTGACGAAACGAAGTTTCGGCGGCAGAACTTCGTTAAAGACAATCCGGCCCACGGTGGTAATCGCCAGCTTGCCGTCAATCATCACCCGGATGGTTTGCTGTAATTTTATGTTCTTCAGGTCATAGGCCAGCTTGGCGTCTTGGGGCGAATAAAAATTTTTCAGTTTCTTTTCATCCGCGGCCGAATAATCTTGGTCAATGCTGGTAATATAGAAAACTCCCCAGACAATGTCCTGGTTGGGCGCCACCACCGGATCGCCGGTTGCCGGCTTAAGCAGGTTATGGCTGGACAGCATGATGTCGCGCGCTTCGGCGATGGCTTCTTCGGTCAAAGGCACGTGCACCGCCATTTGGTCGCCGTCAAAGTCGGCGTTAAAAGCCGTGCAGACCAAAGGATGGATCTGAATGGCCAAGCCTTCAATTAAAACCGGCTTAAAAGCTTGAATACCCAAGCGATGCAAAGTCGGCGCGCGGTTTAGCATCACATAAGCACCTTTAACAATGTCCTCTAAAATATCCCAGACCTCTTCTTTGCCTGATTCAATATAACGGGAAGCGCTCCTGACGTTATGGACGATTTCTTTGTTAATCAGCTTGGAAATTATAAACGGTTTGAACAGTTCCAAAGCCATGCGCTTGGGCAGGCCGCATTGGTCCAAATTCAGATTAGGATTAACCACGATGACGCTGCGGCCGGAGTAATCAATTCTTTTGCCCAACAAATTCTGCCGGAAGCGGCCCTGTTTGCCTTTTAAAGAATCGGCCAAAGACTTTAGCATTCTCTTTTGGCCGGTGGAAGCCACCACGGTTTTGCCGTGCCTGATGGAATTGTCAACCAGAGCGTCAACCGCTTCCTGCAACATTCTTTTTTCATTGCGGCAGATAACTTCCGGCGCGTTAAGGTCAATCAATTGCCTTAAGCGATTATTGCGGTTAATGATGCGGCGATATAAATCATTCAAATCAGAAGTGGCGAAGCGGCCGCCGTCCAGCGGCACCATCGGCCTTAAATCCGGCGGTATCACCGGCACCACGGTCAAAATCATCCATTCGGGGCGAAGCTGATTGGCCCTTAGGCTCTTTAACAATTTTAAACGTCTAACTAGTTTGTCTTTTTTTGAGTCAATCGCCTCGGCCAGCTCTTTTTCCAGGCTGGCGATGGTTTTATCCAAATCAATTTTTTCTAAAAGCTTTCTAACCGCGTCCGCGCCGATATCGGCCGTAAAGATATGGCCGTATTTCAAACTTAAATTCTGGTACAGGCTTTCGGAAATTATGGTTAAAGGCTTTAAATCCTTTAACTCCCTCTGCGCTTGGTCAAAAGCCTGCTCCAAATCGTCCAGCTTATCATTCTTTATTTTCTCCAAGGCGGCAATTTCCTGATTTAAAGCGTCGGCAATTTCAAATTCGCTCTTGCCCTGGGCTAAGAGCTTGCCTTTCTTATTTTTAATTTCATTGGCCTGGCGGCCGAAATCGGTCTCAATGGCCTTGCGCTTATTTTTATATTCCTGCTTAATCTGCTCAATGGTAGCCTGGCGCAGCTCTTCGTTAACGTCGGCGATAATGAAACTGGCAAAATAGACCACCTTTTCCAGGGCTTGCATGGACAAGTCCAAAATCAAACCGATTTTGGAAGAAGTGCCGCGCAAAAACCAAATATGGCTTACCGGCACTTCCAGTTTGATGTGGCCCATGCGCTCGCGCCGCACCAGGCTACGGGTCACTTCCACGCCGCACTTGTCGCAGATGATGCCTTTATAGCGGATTTTTTTGTATTTGCCGCAATAGCATTCCCAGTCTTTTGACGGCCCGAAAATGCGCTCGCAAAACAGCCCGTCCTTTTCCGGCTTCTGCGTGCGATAGTTAATGGTTTCCGGCCGGGTAACTTCGCCGTGAGACCAAGATAAAATCGCCTCCGGCGAAGCTAATTTCAGCTTGATGGCGTCAAAATCAGTGGTCTTTATCGGATTAAGCATATGAATGTAATATTTTATGTAAATTTATTATTCTTTATTAGTTTCCGCCGGCCTTCTCTCCCGATCTTCCGCCGGCCGGTCATCCGCCGGCCGCTCCAGCTCCACTACCTGGTCGCCCTGCATCAACTCCACGTCCAAACATAAACCTTTTAATTCTCTGACTAAAACGTTAAATGACTCCGGCACGTTCAGCTTGCGGATCGGTTCACCCTTGATGATTGACTCGTAAGCTTTGCTCCGACCCGGCACGTCGTCTGATTTAATGGTTAAAATTTCCTGCAGGCAATGGGCGGCGCCGTAAGCTTCCAGCGCCCAGACTTCCATTTCGCCAAAACGCTGGCCGCCGAATTGGGCCTTGCCCCCGAGCGGCTGCTGGGTAATTAAAGAATAGGGGCCGATGGAGCGCTGGTGCATCTTGTCTTCCACCATGTGGTTAAGTTTAAGCATGTATTTATAGCCAACCACCACTTTATTATCATAAGGCTCGCCGGTTTTGCCGTCGTAAAGCGTCACTTTGCCGTCTTGGGGCAGGCCGGCTTTTTTTAACTCCTCTTTAATCTGCTCTTCGGAAATGCCGTTGAGCGGCGGTACGGCCACTTTATAATTTAATTTATGGGCCGCGAAACCTAAATGAGTTTCTAGGAGCTGGCCCAGGTTCATTCTGGAAACCACGCCCAAAGGCGACAAAATTATGTCAATCGGCGTGCCGTCCGCCAGATAAGGCATGTCTTCAATCGGCACTACTTTAGAAATGACGCCTTTGTTGCCGTGGCGGCCGGCCATTTTATCGCCCACCTGAATCTTTCTTAAATTGGCCGCGGTTATCTGAATTGATTGAATCACGCCGGCGGACAATTTGTCGCCCTCTTCGCGGGAAAAAATCTTAATGTCAACCACTTTACCGTGTTCGCCGTGTTCCAGGTAGAGGGAGGAGTCCCTGACGTCTTTGGCTTTTTCGCCGAAAATGGCTCTAAGCAGTTTTTCTTCAGCCGACAATTCGGTTTCGCCCTTAGGCGTAATTTTGCCCACTAAAATGTCGCCCGAAGAAACTTCGGCGCCGACGCGGACGATGCCGCGCTCGTCCAAATCTTTCAATTTTTCTTCGCTGATGTTGGAGATGTCGTTGGTAATCAACTCCGGACCCAGCTTGGTGTCGCGCACGTCAATGGTATAATTTTCTATGTGAATGGAGGAGTAAACGTCTTGCTTTATTAACCTCTCGGAAATAATCACCGCGTCCTCATAATTAAAGCCTTCCCAGGTCATAAAAGCCACCAAAACGTTGCGTCCGAGCGACAACTCGCCCGAGTCCACGGCCGAACTGTTGGTTAAGACATCGCCTTTCTTGACTTTATCGCCGCGATTAATAATCGGCCGCTGGTTGATGCAGGTGGAAGCGTTGGAGCGCAGGAATTTATTTAAAACATATTTTTTGATTTTGCCTTTTTTGTCTTTAACCTCAAAGGAGCCGCCTTCAACTTTAACGATTTCGCCGTCGCTTTCGGCCAAAATAATATGGCCGGAATCCCGGGCGGCGCGCGCTTCCACGCCCGTGCCCACAATCGGCGCCTCGGCGGTTATGAGCGGCACGGCCTGGCGCTGCATGTTAGTGCCCATTAAAGCCCTGATGCCGTCATCATGTTCCAAAAAAGGAATCAGCGAGGTGGCCACCGAGACGATTTGGTTGGGCGCCACGCCGAGTAAATCAATTTTTTCCACCGGCTCGATTGAGGGCTGGCCGTATTTTCTGGCTTCAGTCTTGTTAACCGTAAAATGGCCGTCTTGGTCAAACGGCGCGGTCGAAGCCGCGGTAATGTATTTTTCTTCTTCAAAAGCGTCCAGGTAAACAATTTCGTCGGTTATGGTCGGCACAATCGGTATGGTAACATGGCCTATTTTTTCTTTAAGCTCGACCGCGGTTTTTTTATCAATGGTTTCGCCGGCTTTAATGATCAGCTTGCCTGTCCTGAGCGCAGCCGAAGGACCGGTTTCGTCTCCATGAATTTCCGATAAATCCTGGCGCGCGATTTTTCCCAGGGTTACCGCCGGGTCGTTTTTGACGTCGTGCAAAACCACGCGGTAAGGCGCTTCAATGAAGCCGTAAGAATTCAGCCTGGCGTAACTGGCTAAGTGGCCGACCAGGCCGATGTTCGGACCTTCCGGCGTGGCGATCGGGCAAATGCGGCTATAGTGGGTGGTGTGCACGTCGCGCACTTCAAAGCCGGCCCGTTCGCGGGTAAGTCCCCCGGGCCCCATGGCCGACAGCCGGCGCTTATGCTCCAGTTCGGCCAAAGGATTGGTCTGGTCCATGAATTGCGACAGCTGGGAAGACATAAAAAATTCCTTAACCACGCTGATGACCGGCCGGGCGTTGATTAATTTGTTCGGCGTCAGGCTTTCAATGTCCATAATGCTCATCCGGTCCCTGATAATTCTTTCCATCCGCGCCAGCCCGACCCTGAATTTATTCTGAATTAGTTCGCCGATGGCCCTGACGCGGCGGTTGCCTAAATGGTCAATATCGTCTTCCCGCTCTTGGGTAATATTTAATCTGACGACTTCTTTGACAATGGCCACTAAATCTTCGCGCCGCAAAACCCGGTTTTCCTTATTGTTGGGCACGTCCAAACCGAACCTTTTATTCATTTTATAGCGGCCGACGCGGTCAAAGTCATAGCGGTCAAAGCGGAAAAACATGGAATGAATCAACTGCCTGGCGTTGTCGGTGGTGGCCAGGTCGCCTGGCCTGATTCTTTTATAGACTTCCTTTAAGCCTTCGGCTTCATTTTTAGCCGCGTCTTTCTCAATGGTCGCCTCAATATAAGTTAAAATATTTTCCTGGCCATTGGGACCGGCGATAACCGCGTCCGGACCGGCAAATAGTTGTTTGATTTCTTCATCAGAAGAATAGCCGAACGCCCGAAATAAGGAAGTGATGGCCACTTTTCTTTTGCGGTCAATCCGCACCCAAATAACGCCGGCGGCATCGGTTTCAATTTCCAGCCAAGCGCCGCGGTTAGGGATAACTTTGGCGCCGTAATATTTTTTGCCCTTGATGAATTCCGAAGTAAAAATTACGCCCGCGCTCCTGATTAATTGCGACACCACCACTCTCTCAATGCCGTTGACGATAAAGGTGCCGTTTTGGGTCATTAAAGGAAAGTCGCCCAAAAACACTTCCCGGGCGACTACTTGGCCGGTTTTTTTATTGGTCAGTTTGGCTTTAACCCTTAGAGAGGCTTCAAAGGTGATATTTTTCGCCTTGCTTTCGCTTTCATCAAATTTCGGCTCATCTAAATAATAATCCGCGAAAGTCAATTCCAAGTCGCGGCCGATAAAATCGGTAATTGGCGAAATTTCTTCAAACAAATCCTTCAGTCCTTCGCGCAAAAACCAATTATAAGAATCTTTCTGGATTTCAATCAAATCCGGCAAATCAATCGCCGCCTTGCTTTCGGTAAAAAATTTGCGGTCCGCTTGTCTAGATTTGATGGTCATAATTTTTTATGCCCCCTTGATAAAGGGGGTTAGGGGGATTATTTTAAAAACCAAAAAAACCTCAACCCGAGAGTTTAGTTTTAGTTAAAGGCAAAATATTTAATTAGAGAGATAAGCCATCACTTATTTTTAGTTTAAAAAAGTGGCTATTAAACGCATGAAGATTTTTATAACAAAAAAACGGCCGAGCCTAACATCCCATCCCGCGAGAATTCTTTCGTGCGGAGCCGTTTGATTTTTTTCTGTCATCCCCGTGTAAACTAGGGATCCAGCCAGCAAAGAATTTATTATTATTTACCAAATTTTTTACTTGTTGAAAACTTATTCAATACTAACAACTATTATTCTGCTTGTCAAGTATTTTAAGGGAAATTATCAATATTTTTTCAAGTCTAATTAATTTTCTTTAATTTTAGCGATAATATATGATTTACCCATTGCCTCTATAATACCGGCACGCATTATTATAAATTTTTTAAGAACTCTCGTTTCATTTCTTCACCGCATATCTTGCCTATTTATTTATTTTTTTCTAACTTCTTCAATTCTTCTTTAACAACTTCCCTATCGTCCCATTTAATTTTTTTGCCTTCAGCCACGCAGATCGCCTGTTCACAGCCTTTACCGGTGATTAAAACAATATCATCAGTTTGCGCCAGCGATAAAGCTTTTTTAATGGCTTCGCGCCGGTCTTCTATTTTAAACAAATTTTGATTTACCGCTTTACCAGCGTCAGCCGCCCCGGCTGCCACTTGGTCAATAATGATTTTCGGGTCATCATCATACGGGTCTTCGTTAGTCACAATCACAATATCGGCCTGCTTACCAGCTAATGCCCCCAATTTTGGCCGCCGCGCCACGTCGCGGCCGCCGCCGGCCGAACCTGAAACGTGGATGATTTTATTATGTTCTAATTTTAAAATAGTATTATAAATTTTCTTTAACGCCTCGGGTTCAAAGGCGTAATCCACTATCACGGTAAAACCTGCCCCCTCTCCTTTAGAAGGAGAGGGCTGGGGTGAGGTTATCAGCTCCATCCTGCCCGGCACGCCTTTAATTTTTTCCAAACCGATTTTTATTTTTTCTAAATTTATACCCTGGCTTAAGCCTAGAGAAACCGCGTTCATGGCATTCGCGGCGTTATATTCGCCCAACAGATTTAATTCTATTTCAGTTTCGTTCACTTCAAATTTTATGCCCTGATTATTATTTTTAATTTTTCCATATTCCACAAGATTGATTTGACTTTTGACTTTTGACTTTTGACTTTTGACTTTATACCCCCATTTCTCTTCCGCCCAAAAACTTAAAAAGTATTCCGCCTGCTGGTCGTCCGCGTTAACGATGGTGATTTTTTTAACCCGGTTAGACTCAATCTTTTTAAATCCGCTGTCGGTCTTAACTATTCTTTTTTTATCATCCGCGTATTTGGTCCGGCATTTTTTCAAGTGTTTAAACAATTCGCCCTTGGCCAGTTTATACTTTTCAAAACTGCCATGCGCTTCAATATGTTCCGGATATAGGCCGGTAAAAACTAAAATATCATAATTAATGAAGCGGTGGCGGTATTGCTCTATGCCTTGCGAAGTGGTTTCCACTAAGGCGTATTGGCAGTTATTTTTCACCATGCGCTTTAGCATTTTTTGGGTAAAAAACCGGCCGGTCATGGTCATTTTTTTGTCGTTCAACCATTCATTTTTGCCGTCGGAAAATATAGCAGTGGAAGTAAAGCCAGTTTTATATCCAGCCGCAGATAACATCTTAGCCATTAGATAAATGCTGGTGGTTTTACCCGTAGTGCCGGTTACGCCGATAACGATTAATTTATCCGACGGCCAGCCGTGCCAAGCGGCGGCCAAAGCGGCTAGCAGCCAATGATAAGCCGGCTGCAGAGCCTTAAAAAGTTTATGAGGAATATAACGTTTAATAATATGTAAAAATTTATCCATAATAACGAGTATCTGTCATTGCGAGGAGCGTAGCGACGAAGCAATCTCACGAACTATTAACTTAGCAAATTATCCGTTAGATTGCTTCGCTCCTTTCAGTCGCTCGCAATGACAATTAAAACGTCCGCCTGACTCTCCTGACCATCTTATAAATACTATACCAGCCCGTATCAAACACCAAATCAAAAGTACCAGGGTAATTAACCTCAAACCCGCCAAAACCTTTTTTAAACCTGGTCACGCCCGGCCACCTGGTTTCGTCAATGCCGTGCCAATCATAATATTTATAACCTAGCTGTTTGGCTAATTTGATATTGTGCCATTGCAAAAGATAAGACGCCATGACATTGCGCTCTTCGCTGGCCGAACCGCCGTGAAGATAGGTAGCCGTATCGCCGAAAAAACAAACCAAGGCGGTGGCAATCGGTCGGTTTTGGTATTGGGCAAAAAATAATTTTACCGGATTGTCGTTAATTTCCAGCATGGCTCGGTAATAATTCCGCCCGTGCAAACGGAATTTATCCCGGCCGGCCGTCTGATCTAGTAAGCTCCAGAATTCTTCAAACCTGGTTTTATCCGCTGCCACGACACTAACCCCTTTTTTCTCCGCTAAATTAATATTATATCTGGTTTTTTGGCGCATTTGTTTTAACAGTTCAGCTTCGGTCTGGGCTAAATCCAATATCAGCGTTTTACTGGGCTGAACGTCAAGAGTTTTTACGATTGACAGTTGATAATTCGTAATTGTTGATTGCTTTAGCGGGTCAAAGCGCAAAAACATGATGCCAGCTTGCCCGGCTAATTTTTCAATTTCTTTAAACAGCGGCTCAACCGCTTGCCTTTCATCCGCTCCGACGGCCACCACCGGCCCGCGGCCGCAATAAAAATATTTTTTACCCATGGGCAAATTTTTGGTAATAACTTTGGCGCTGGCGACCAGCTCGTTATTGTCCAGTACCCCTAAGCGCCAGACTTGGCCGCTGACTTTTTCCTGGAACTCCCCCCATTGCCAGGACTGCAAAAACTGGGCGTGCGGTTGCCCGCCCACGAAATTGTTCAGTTGTTGTTTGTTAGTTAGATTGATTATTTCCATTGTAGTTGTGAGCGGCTATTTACCTAATTTTTTTAGCGCCTGCCTAATACGCTCGCCCGAATCTTTTATTTTCGCATCCACGCCGTTCAAAGCTTCGCGCGCCTGCGAGAGCGAATAGCCCAGCGTCATTAAGGCGTCAATTTCATCGCCCGAGCTAACGCCCGCGCCGATTTTTACGCCGCCGCTTAATTTAAAAATTTTCTCTCTTAATTCCAAGACTACCCGCTCCGCGGTTTTGCGGCCGATGCCGGAAACTTTGGTGAGCAGCGCCGGGTCGCCGCGCGCGATTGACTCTTTAATGTCGGCCACCGTGGCGATGGACATAACGCCCAAAGCGGATTTAGGCCCGATGCCGGAAATGGCCAAAAGCAGTTCAAACAATTCCAGCTCGGCCGCGTCTTTAAAGCCATATAAACTCAAAGCGTCTTCGCGCACATATTGATGAGTGTAAAACTCAACCTCCTGGCCCACGGCCAAATCAGCATGTACGAGGGGTGAAATAAATATCTGATAGCCAATATTATTAACCTCTACCACCGCAAAGCCACCGCCTTTGCTTAAAATTTTTCCCTTTAAATATGAAATCATAATACTCCCATTTTGCCATAAATCCGCTAAATTTGCAATTTACAAAACCCCCTTTAATAAAGGGGGCTCGGGGAATTTTACTAAATTACATAACTTTATGCCTTCACCATATTATTGATTACCCTGACCAATTTGGCCGTGCCGCCCTTTTTATCCAATTCCATGAATAAACCGGTCCAGGAAGCAATCTGGAAAACCGCTAAAGCCGCGCCGGTTGAAACTATAACGGCGATGAAACAGGCGAAAGCCAACAGGGCGACCAACCATGAGCCGACCGCGGCAAAGGCGTAAAAGAAAATTAAACTTAAGAATAAAAATGGCACGGCCAAAGTTAAAATCGCCAAAACAATGCCAAGACCGACCAGTAAATTAATAATAAACAAAATCACGGCCATTTCAAAACTGATGAGCCAATTTTCTTTAAACAGCCGCCAGCTTTGGCTAATGGCGCGGCCGACCCGGCTTTTATTAATCACTACGTAAGCAATGGCGTATTTGGCGATGAAAGATAGAACGATCGCCGCCACCACCATTATAATTAAAGCGACGAAATAAAAAACTTTGGCGGAAAAATTGGCGCTGAAATAAATCGCCGGCAAACTAATGGCCACGAGCAATGCGTAGATAATGACCCTGACCAAAACATTTAAGCCCAAAACCGGCCAAAAATTTAAAATGCCGGCGTTAAAACCCTCTCTTAAAGCCGGTCCCTTCTGCTTAATGATGGCCGCCGAATTATTGACAATCGCCGCCTGGGAAACCACCACCAGCCAAACTAAAAATAAAAAGACCGCCAAAACAATCAAGCAAGTCAATAAAACTAAAATTATATTTAAAGTGTCGCGGGCGAACAAGTCTCCGACATTGGCTAAAGTCTGCCAGCTAAACACGCCGGTTGAAGCTACTCCTTGCCAGGCCGGAAACATGGCCTGGCTGGGGTTAGCGCCGGTATTATTAAATAAAATTTCAAATTCGCCGCCATTGCCTAAGAGAGCGGCAAAAATCCCGAACCACCAAAGATATTTATTGCGCCAAGTTAAGCACCAAGCTTGTTTTAAAATATTTCGATAAAATGGCATAACTCCTCCCTAATCGCTAATTTAGCGAAGCTAATTATTAATACCTCTATTATAGCATATTTTAAAAGCGTCAAGAAACTTACTCCGCCTTTGCCTTCTCGCCCACGATACTTTCAAATTCTTCCTTTTCTAGAGTTTCCTTTTCTAGCAGGGCGGCGACGGTCTTTTCTAAAAACTCGCGCCTAGTTTTAACCAAACCTTTGGCCTGATGAACCGCCTGGTCAATGAAGTTGGAAATTTCCTTGTCAATCTGCTCGGCCGCTTTCTCGCTGTAATCCCTCTGCTCATGAATCTCCCGGCCTAAAAATATCATCTCGTCTTTTTCGCCGAAAGTGCGCGGGCCCAAAGTTTCGCTCATGCCGTAGTCGGTGATTAATTTTCGCGCTAAGCCGGTGGCGCGGCGCAAATCCGAAGTGGCGCCGGTGGTAACCTGGCCGAAAATTTCCCGCTCGGTAACATAACCGGCCAGTAAAATCGCGATCTCTTCAACATATTCGGTCTTGGTGTACATGTGTTTGTCTTCCAGGGGCAGCTTCAAAGTATAGCCGCCGGCCTGGCCGCGCGCGATAATGGAAACTTTTTGCACCGGGTCGGCGTTGGGCATAAAATGCGCCACGATAGCATGGCCGGCTTCATGGTAAGCCGTAATCTTTTTTTCTTTAACTGATAAAATTCTGGATTTTCTTTCCGGCCCGAGCATAACTTTCTCCACCGAGGCGAAAATATCTTCCATGTCAATAATTTTTTTGTTTTTCATGGCCGCCAAAATCGCGGCTTCGTTTAATAAATTGGCCAAATCGGCGCCGGTGAACCCCGGGGTTCTTTCGGCCGCTCTTTTTAAGCTCACCTCTTTGCCCAAGGGCTTTTGTTTGGAATGCACTTTTAAAATCGCCTCTCGGTCGGCCAAATTCGGCTCGTCTAAAATCACCCGCCGGTCAAACCGCCCGGGCCGGAGTAGCGCCGGGTCTAAAACGTCCGGCCGGTTGGTGGCGGCAATCACGATTACGTTAGTATTGGGGTCAAAGCCGTCCATTTCCACCAGAATCTGGTTTAGGGTCTGCTCGCGTTCGTCGTGCGAGCCGCCCAGGCCGGCGCCGCGCCGGCGTCCGACCGCGTCAATTTCATCAATAAAAACTATGCAAGGCGCGCTCTTTTTGGCTTTATGGAACAAATCTCTGACGCGCGAAGCGCCCACGCCGACGAACATTTCCACGAACTCCGAGCCGGAGATGGAAAAAAACGGCACGCTGGCCTCGCCGGCCACCGCCCGGGCGAGTAGTGTTTTGCCCGTGCCTGGAGAGCCCAGCAGCAAGACGCCGCGCGGCGTGCGCGCCCCCACTTCGGAAAATTTCTTGGGGCTTCTTAAAAATTCCACCACCTCGGCCAGCTCGGCCTTGGCCTCTTTAACGCCGGCCACGTCCTTAAAAGTTATTTTGCCCTTAAATTCACGCCCGGCTTCTTTAGCCTGCGACTGGCCGAACATCAGGGCCTTGGAATTGGCGCCCTGGACTGACCGCATCATAAAATAGATAAAAACGCTGATTAATAAAAACGGCAGTAAAAACGGCAAAATCGCCGCCAGCCAATAATCCAGGCCTTGGTCGGCCCGCACTTCAATTTTAACGCCGCTTAACTTAGCCGGCTCAATATTAAAATTTTTAACAATTTGCGAAAAGGTGTCGCCCGGCTCTTTTTTCACGGTCTGGCTCTGGCCATTTTTTAAAGTTAACTCTATTTTATCGCCGACAATGGCGACTTGCGCCACTGCCTGGTTATTAAGCTGGCTGACCAAAGTTTCTATGCCAACCGAGACCGCTTTCTGGCCAGCGCCGCCGAACCGGCTAAAAACCGCGGCCATCAGCAAAAACACCGTGAAAAATACCAGAAAATTCTTAATTAAACTTTTCATATTTATGATAAG
>Ga0210024_1001816_pt1 | contig 18889 bp, 7 predicted proteins | sample CryGeymeta201525_FD_183988 | JGI IMG/M metagenome (GOLD analysis project Ga0210024, IMG submission 183988) | Groundwater microbial communities from Crystal Geyser aquifers in Utah, USA - Crystal Geyser metaG 2015-25 (SPAdes) (version 2) | ecosystem: Environmental > Aquatic > Deep subsurface >...
ATCACGTAATCGGCAGTCGAGGCCGGAATGGCGAAGCCGATGCCGACATTGCCGCCCGACGGGGTGAAGATCGCGGTGTTGATACCGACCAGCTCGCCCCTGAGATTGACCAGCGCGCCGCCGGAGTTGCCGGGATTGATCGACGCATCGGTCTGGATGAAGTTCTGGTACTCCAGACCTCTGAGCCCGGCCCGGCCCAGCGCCGAGACGATGCCGGAGGTGACGGTCTGGCCGAGACCGAAGGGGTTGCCGACGGCGAGCACGAAATCGCCGACCAGCAGCCGGTCGGAGTCGAACAGCTGCAACGCGGCCAGCTCACCGGGCTCGATCCGGATCACCGCCAGGTCGGTGTCGCGGTCGGCGCCGATGAATTCGGCATCAAACTCGCGGCCGTCGTTGAGCGTGACCTTGATGTTGTCGGCGTTGTCGATGACGTGGTTGTTGGTCAGGATCAGTCCCTTTTCCGCATCGACGATCACGCCCGAACCCAGTGAGCGCTGAACCCGCTCACGCGGCACCGAGGGCATGTCGAAGAAGCGACGGAAGAACGGATCGTCGAAGAACGGACTGGTACGCACCTGCACCCGCGTGGCCGAGTAGACGTTGACCACCGCCGGCATGACCCGCTCCAGCACCGGTGCCAGCGAGGGCAGTGGCTGGCCGTCGACCGCGGCCGGCAACGCCGCCTGCAGGCTACCGGCGAGCAGCAAAAGGGCCGCGAGGGCCGGGGTGAATCGCTTGTACTGTTCAGGATTCATGGCATCCGTATCCGCAGAAAACATGGCTGTTTCGATGGTAGCGACGGCCGCAAGTTTCAATCCTGCGCCAATTTGTACCCTCTCGTCATCGAAGTTTCATCGCACGGGGCTTGCAAATGAACATGGTTTGGGGCAAAGATAGATCACAGGCATCACGACCACCGCCCCAACATCCTGTGTGGAGCGGAAATGGGAAGCCCAAGATGTTGCCCTTGAATCAGCAAGTCCTCCGGACAGATGTGTCCGGCATGCCCCTGGAGTGGATCGGTTACCAGGAAGCCGTCCGGCTGATCGTGCTGGGCCAGGTGCGCTACGCCCTCGGATCTGTGCTGTACTCGCTGCACGGTGGGACCAACGCGATCAGCGGCCTTCAGACCGAAATTTCGGTCAATGCCATCCTCGCCAGCCACGGCAGCCACCCGGCCGGCAGCCGCTTCTACCGCCGCTATACCCCGCCGCTGTCGAACCGCGCCCTGTTCCGCCGCGACCAGAACCTGTGCCTGTACTGCGGCGTCCAGTTCCTCGACCGCGACCTGTCGCGCGACCACGTCAAGCCGCTGGCACAGAGGGGCCAGGACTGCTGGACCAATGTCGTGACCGCCTGCAAGCGCTGCAACAACCACAAGGGCTCGATGACGCCCGAGCAGGCCGGCATGCAGCTGCTGGCCATCCCCTTCGCCCCGACCCACGCCGAGTATGTCTATCTGCAGGGCCGCCGGATCCTGGCCGACCAGATGGATTTCCTGGTCGCCCACTTTCCGAGAAACAGCGTGCTCCGACGGCGGCTGGAGCGCGGTGAAGGCTTGATTGCATAGCCGGCTGTTGGCCGGCGGGTTCCGGTTTCAGGACCCGCTTCGAAACCGCCCGAGCCTCTCCGAGTGCCTGAAGCCGCGCAATGTTTCATTCCGCTGCAACCTTTCCACCTCCGCTCCGGTCCTCTCGCCACCTGAACTACACTTTCGACCCATGAAAACCTACGACATCGCCGGCTTCACCCTGGTCCTCGACAAGATCGCCCTGGTCTCGGCCGTGTTCGAGGCCAAGGACAACGAAGGCTGGCAATTCAACGTCCGCATGCTCTCCGGCCACCGCGTCGCTATCAAGCGTCCCGACCGCAGCAAGGCCCTGCTGGACCGCGAGCTGCTGGTCAAAGCGATCAACGAGGCGTGAGGTTCGCGCCGTTCGGCGCGGGTTTGCATGAAGCGAAGTTTTCAGCTTTCAGTTTTCAGCAAAGGCGGATTTTGGCAAGGGGAACGCTTCGGGCTTCAAGCATGACGTAGAGATCGAGGAACCGCCAAGTCCCATTCGGCCGACGAAGCGGCCTCCTACAGAGAACCAGGCATTGCCCGCTGTAGGAGGGCCCTCTGCGGCCCGACCGGGCGAAACCGCCAAATCCCATTCGGCCGACGAAGCGGCCTACAGAGAACCAGGCATTGCCCGCTGTAGGAGGGCCCTCTGCGGCCCGACCGGGCGAAACCGCCAAATCGCATTCGGCCGACGGAGCGGCCTCCTGCAGCGGCCGATGCTCACCGAACGAAGCCGCTGCACCCTCGGCTCAAGGACACGGCGAGTTCGGCCACTCACCCGCATCGATCGTCTCCAAATACGCATGCCAGGTCGCATAGCCCAACAGCGGGATGGTGACGATCAAGCCCAACCCGGCGGTGGCGAAGCCGATCCCGGTCAGCAGTACGATCAGGCCGATCCAGACCAGCATCGCCGGCTTGTTGCGCAGCACGGCGTTGATGCTGGTGATGCAGGCGGTGATCATGTCGGCATCGCGGTCGACGATCATCGGCAGCGAGAACGCAGCAGCCGAGAAGCTCACCAGGGCGAAGATCGAGCCGACCGCTGAGCCGATCGCGAGAAAGCGCGCAAGCACAATCGCATCCAGCTCCCCGACCGGAAAGAACACGTGCACCATCACCCCGGCGCGGACCCAGACCAGGAAGATCACCAGCAGCACCAGCGCGAACACCAGGGCATCGCGCAGCACCGCGCGCATGCGCCAGCACGAGCGAGCGAACGACGGCTTCTCGCCGCGCGAAATCTGGCGACTGATCGAGTACAGCCCGGTGGCCAGTAGCGGCGCAATGAAGACGAAGCCCGACAGCATCGAGATGACCAGCACATAGCTGCCGAACTGCCAGGCCAGTGCCGACACCGCCACGCTGACGCCGAAGATGATCAGGCCGTAGGCCAGGCTGGTGCCGGGACTCGAGCACCAGTCGCGCCAGCCGGCAGCAACCCAGCGCAGTGGCGCACTTGCGGGAAGACGGCGGCAGGGCGCGGCAAAAGGGTCGGGCTTCGGTTGCGGCTTCATGTAGTGTGGACATGGGCTGTGGGCACCGCAGTCTACAGACAACGATAGCAATCCGCGCCGGCGGCGTCATTGTGCGTCGCACAAAAGCGCGCTATGCTGCCGGGATCGCACGCAACCGCAAGCAGCGGTCGCCCAATCTTGCGCCACACCGGAGCGCTGCATGTTCTTCAATCCGTTCGAAGCCGCCGTCCAGACCACCCGCTATTTCATCGATGCCCAGCAGCGCTCGCTGCTGTTTTTCGACACCCTGCGCCAGCGCGGCAATCAGACCCTGGAACATCGCGACGCCGGCAAGCCGCCGGTGCTGGTGTTCGACTACCAGACCGTGCTCGACGCTGAATCCTTCGATCGGCCCTGCAACTACCTGCTGTTACGGATCACGCCACCGGCTGACGCGCCGGTCGATCCGGAGAAGCGTCCGTTCGTGATCTTCGATCCCAGGGCTGGCCACGGACCCGGAATCTCCGGCTCCAAGGAATCGAGCCAGGTTGGCGTTGCACTGCGCGCCGGGCACCCGGTCTACCTGGTGTCGTTCCGGCCCGAACCGGTGCCGCATCAGACCCTGCGCGACGTCGCCGCAGCCGAGATCCGCTTTCTGAAAAAAGTCGCAGAACTGCACCCCGACGCGCCGAAGCCGGCCATCGTCGGCAACTGCCAGGCCGGCTGGGCGATCATGATGCTGGCCGCGCATGCACCAGAGCTGGCCTCGATGATCGGCATTGCCGGTGCGCCGCTTTCCTACTGGGCCGGGGTCGAGGGCAAGAACCCGATGCGCTATTTCGGTGGCCTGAGCGGCGGAACCTGGGCCTCGGCGCTAGCTGCCGACCTCGGCGCCGGGTTGTTCGACGGTGCCCACCTGGTGTCGAATTTCGAGGCCCTGGACCCGTCGCATGCGCTGATCGGCAAGCCCTATCACCTCTACGCCAACGTCGATACCGAAACCCGGCGCTTTCTCGACTTCGAGCGCTGGTGGAGCGGCTATTTCCTGCTGACACGCGAGGAGATCGTCGGCTTGACCTCGGAGCTGTTCATTGGAAATAAACTGACCCAGGGCCGCATCCTGGCCGACGATGGGCAGCCGATCGACCTGCGCGCGATCCGTGCCCCGATCGTGGTGATTGCCTCGGAGGGCGACAACATCACCCCGCCGCCACAGGCGCTGAACTGGATTCTCGATCTGTACGCGGACGTCGACGAGATTCGCGCCAACGAGCAGACCATCGTCTATACCGTCCATCCCGAAATCGGGCACCTCGGCATCTTCGTCTCCGGCCGGGTCGCGGCGCGCGAGCATGACTCACTGGTGCACTCGCTGGACCTGATTGACACGCTGCCGCCCGGGCTGTACGAGATGGTGATCGATGAGGTCTGCGAGGACGACGCCAACGGCCAGCCCTGCGATAGCTATCGGTTACATTTCGAACCGCGCTCGCTCAACGACATCCGCAGCTATGACGATGGCCGCGCCGATGAGGAACCATTCCGCGCGGTGGCAAAGTTCTCCGAGATCAATGAAGGTCTGTACTCGAATTTCGTCGCGCCCTGGCTGCAACTGGCCGCCAACCCTGCGCTGGCCGAGCTGAACCGCCTGATGAACCCGCAGCGGCTGCGCTACACCCTGTTTTCCGACGCCAATCCGTGGATGGCCGGCGTCAAGCCGCTGGCCGATCTGGTGCGCAACAACCGGCTGGCGGCCGACGCCGAACATCCGCTGCGCAGGATCGAACGCCGGCTGGTCGAGTCATTTCAGCGCCTGATCGAACAGGCAACCGAGCGGCGCGACCTGGCGATCGAGCAGGTATTCAAGGCAATCTGGACCCATCCGCTGATCCAGGCACTGGCGGGCGAATCTGCAACCCATGCCGACGCCCGCAAACCGCCGGCCAGCCGGCGCCGCGCATTGGAGCAGTTGCGTGATCTGAAACTGCAGGCAATCGCTGCTCGCGAGCACCAGGGCGACTTTGCCGACGCGGTGCTGCGCGTGGTTTACTGTGCGATCAAGGCCGGCAAAGCTATCGACGCCCAGGCCTTCGCCGCCGCGCGCGAGATCTGGACCAAGCACGAGCGTTTTGCCGGACTCGAGCGCGATCGCTTCATCGAAAAAGCACGCGAAGCCGCCCTGATGGTTGCCTTTGACGAACAGACTGCGCTGGAATCGCTGCCGGCGCTGCTGCCCAGTGCCCGCGACCGCGCCGACGCACTGCACATCATCGACCGCATCATCGAACTGCATCCGGACACCGCCGGGGCGATGGCCGGGGTCCGGCAGAGGGTCGAGCGGATTCTGCAGCCGGTCCGGGCCCGGCCGGCGAAGCCGCGTTCTTCAGGCGCCAAGCGCAGCCGCGCCGAGCTGCTCGGACAGTAATTCATCAGGAGCCGCACCCTGGCGGCGAGGTCGCGGCGCTGGGGATCGACCTCGCCGCATTCGATGGAATACCTACCGGCTCCAGGCGTAGTCCAGGGAGTCGTCCAGCGCCGGGGAGTCGAACGGGAAGTCGGAGGGCAGTCGTTCGGTCCCCGGTTGACCGATGCCGACCTTTCCGATGGGATGGCGGCCACCGTTCCAGTACTGCGCCGTCGCAAAGCGCAGCGAGGGCTGCATACCCGCGGGATCGACAATGGCCACGGTCACGACGTACTCACCGGCCGGCACGTTCGGCCAGAACAGGCCGGCAACCGTGTGCACCTGCGCCGGCTCGGCCCAGCCGATTGCCTGGCTCGACCAGCCATCCACGACGGCGCTGAATGGCCAGAAATCGATGGCTTCCCATTCCGGCGGAGTCCAGCCGCGGGCCGGGGTCCAGCGCCGGATGTCGGCTCCGGCCATGAAGTCGCGCCAGACGACTTCGCGTGTGTCGCCATCGAGCAGCGCGACCTCGATCGGCCAATCGTAGTAGAACGGTGCGGAGCCTTCGTTCCGGACGTCGAGCTCGACGCGCAGGCCGGCCCAATCGGGCGTCTGCGTGAATCCCACGCGATCGAGCACGAAACGATAACCCATGGCTCGCTGGAGCTCTTCGGCGCCGGCACGGGCGACCGGATCGCCGGCGTCGTAGGCCGAGATCCAGCGGAGATGGGAGTTGTGCAGCCAGCGAATGGAATTGATGATGAAGTCTCGATGGACCGGGTCGGAAACGCTGTCGGTGGGGGTGGTACCGGGCTGGATTTCCCAGGCGCCCCAGTTGTACGCGACTTCTCCACCGACGTAGCTGGAAAGATAGAAGTCGTCGTTCTCGTTCAGCTCGGCAATCCTGTTTCCATGCGGCCACATCTGCTGATAGTGGCCCCACGAATCCCAGTATTCGCCGAAGCCGAAGCCCTCGAATTCGCTCCAGGCGTGGCGAACCGAGACCTGCTTGTCCGGAAAGGCATCCCGGAAGGCCTGACCGACCAGCTGCTGAAGTTCCAGCGTCGGCGATGGCGAATGATGCTCGCCCCACTTGCCGAAAATGCCGAGCTCGACGAAGGCGACGCGCGGATCATCGTTCCAGGCCTGCCCCAGGCGCTCGACCAGGCGTGTTGCCCGGAACTGGAACTGCTCGCTGGTGTAATCGTCGGTGGTCATGTCCGCCGGCCAGTACTTCTGGTCGTCGGCGGACCAGTGCAGATAGACCCTCGGGATGAACTTGACGTTGTTCTGCGGGCCATTCGCGAATTTCTGGTCGGTCACGACCAGGATCCGGTCCATGCCGTGCGACAGATCGTCTTCCAGCTCGTTCCAGCGGATATAGCGATGCGACAGCGTGGCCCATTCGTGGCCGATGTTGCCGATAAACCCCTTCATCGGGTTGCGCAATGCCGGCGAATAGCTTGCGGGCGTGTCGTACAGCAGCTCGAAACTGTCTTCGAGGACGAGCTCACCGGACGAGCCCGACGCAGCAGTCAGCAACAACACAGCCAAGCTCACAGCCGGCACGATCAGGGTCCGTTCAGTCCGCATTTTCGGTCATCGGCCATTGCCCGATTCGAAGTCTAGCACGACATGAATCAGCAACGTTTCGACAAGGTCGACGCGCGCGGAGAAGGCCGCTGGCCGGGGCATCCAGTCAGCCAAAAAAGAACCGGGGTGTCCAGCGCCCCGGTCAAAGGTTCGACGGATTGCGCCGAACTTCGGATGGAGTCAAGCCGGCCTCGAAGCGGCGTTCAGGAGTCGTCCCAGCCCGCCCGCACCAGCCGCACCGACAGCAGGGTGGCGCCATCGGCCGGGGCAAGCCGGCCGTTGTCGAAGTTCACCGTCCAGGCCGCGTCCAGCGCATCGAACTGAGGCGACGAGGTCCAGTAGGCACCGGCCGGGCCGTTCGGGAACACGCCTGCATCCAGCGCCGGCAGAAAGCAGCGCGATTCGACCAGGCTGGCCAGCTCGTTGCGGTTCGGCAGCCGCCAGTCGCTCCAGCCATCCTGCACGTGCACCTCAGCCGCCTGCAGCGCCGCACTCCAGCTTAAAGTCTGCGGCGTGCCGGTGCAGCTCTGGCCGTCCCAGACCTGACCCAGCACGCAGCGCTGCCACTGCAGCCGGCTCGGGTTGTGCACCAGCGTGCCGTCATCGCGTTCGTCGAACTGGATCGCGGGGGCAGTCGGCGTGATCCCCGGGTTTTCGTTGCCGGCAGTGCAGCCGGCCTGCGCCGTGCCGTGCAGGACAGCCAGCAGCAGCACGGTCCGTTGCATCATCGTCTTCCTTGCCGTGTCCATCAGTCCACCTCCCGAACCAGTCGCAGTTGCCGAGGGTTCGACTTCAGCGCGACTTCGATCCGGCCATCGCTGAAGTCCAGCACCCAGGCCTGATCGGCATCGGCCGCCACCGGCGTGCCGCTCCAGCTCACCCCCGCACCCTGCGGGAAGAACTCGGTCGAAAGCGCCGGATCACGCCGGCCGGCGTGCACCAGGCTGAGCAGTTCCTCGCGCGTCGGCAGGCGCCAGCCGGAGGCACCGCAACGCAGTTCGGCGTTGAGCGCATCGACCAGGCCCTGGGTGTCGCAGGCGCTGCCGGTGCAGACCCCGCCGTCGGCCAGCCCCGGCGCGCCGCCGTTGATGCTGCCGTTCGGCTCGAACCAGCTGTAGCTATGGCCGAAGTGGCTGGAGCTGGCCGGGTCGTCGAGCTTGACCTCCCAGACCAGGCCGGTGTAGTTGTCGAGCACGCAGGACCAGCTGGTGGTCGACTGCGGCAGCGCATCGCCGTTGGCGTCGAGCTTGGTGTAGTCGAAGCCGGCCGGGCCGCCGCCGAAGCGTTCCAGCAGGCCGCCCTGGGCCAGCAGGTCGCGGCCGTACTCGGCGTCCTGGCCCGGCAGGCCCGCGACCGGGCAGTCGCCACTGGCATCGCCGGCACATTCGGTGATGCCGGTATCGCCGACCTGGCCCAGCGGGCAGCGCGGGATCGAGCCCAGGCCGCGCTCGGCCTCGAAGCCGTCGCGGAACAGCTCGCAGGCGTCGACCCGCTCCGGGCCGGGCGGATCGGGCGGCGGGCGCTTGATCTGGACTTCCAGCACCACGTCGTCGATCGCCACGGTGGTAATCGTATCGGCCGAGGCACCGACCAATGATGCCGAGAACTGCAGCCACTCGCCTTCGGGAATCCCTGCCAGCGGAATGCGCAGACTGCTGCCCGACAGGGTCACGCCGCTGCCGAGGTTGAAGCCGGCCGGCACCGCGGTGGCGTTGGCCGTCGCGCTCGCGCCGGCACGGAAGCTGGCCACGCGGCTGAAGCCGTTGGCGCCAATCACGTGCACGTCGAAGGCCTCGGGGATGAAGCTGCCGGTCGAACCGAACTGCGGCAGCTCGGCGATCCGCAGACGCAAGGCCACCAAGCCGTCGGGGGCGGCAAAGCCCTGGCTCAGGCCGGCGAAGAAGGCCCCACCCTTGGCGATCCGGGCCGCGCCGACGACGACCGACACGCTGCCGACAGGAACACCGGGATCCGGCGAGAGCTCCACCGTCCACTGGTCGAGGCCCTGGCTGAAGTCGCCGTTGGGCAGCGGCTGGTCGATGATATCGGGGTCGGCGGCGTGCAGCGGCACGGCCAGAGCAAAGCCGACCAGAAGGGCTGCGATTGCGGCATGGGATCGAATGACTCGCGAATCCAGTTTCACAGCTCACCTCCAGTCAAGCCGGGACGGAAAATCAGCACCGGAGAAGCCGTGCGGCGAGCCGGCTGGCGACACGATAGCGACGACAATCGAATGGCCGGCGGGTCGAACCGTGGGACCCGATCAAAATGAATGACGTCAGTTCTCATGATCATCCTCCCGCCGCTCCGGAAACGAGATTGCCAATGCCCGGACCTGACGGGTCACCCCCACCGCCGACGCTGGGCAGGGACAAGGCACAGGGCAGACCGGCGGCTTCGCCGATCCAGAAGTCCGCGATGGCGACCTTGAAATCTCTGACGTCACCGGTCCAGGCGGCCTTGACAAGTCCGGCAGGTCCACTGGCATCGGCGATCTGGCCGGCGATCTTGCACACGAGGATGACGTACTCGACCAGCGCCACGGCACCGCTCGGATCGACGTGGTTCAGCGGGTTGTTTTCCGCGTATCGATAGTGCCAGGGCTCGACGGGGTCATCGCTCAGGAAGCGGCCGATTGCCGGATCGTAGAGACGCAGCCGGTAGAAGCCGAGGCTTCCGGGCAGATCGAAATCGCGACCGGAATAGCGCACGGGATCGTCGATCGTGGCCGCGGGCCCCGTGAGCTGGCGACCAAAGGCGTCGTAGGTGAAGTTCGCGATGACCTGGCCGGCGTTGTCAACTTGCTGGCGCACGCTGCCCAGGTGATCGGCAAGCAACCAGCGCAGTTCACCGCCGACCTCCATCGCCAGCGGCCGATCGACGCTGCGCGGATGCAGCATCCGCCAGACCACCTGCCCCGCATCGTCAAGAGCGATGATCGGATTCGGGCCGTCGAAAATGTAGTGGCGAATGACGCCATCGCGCTCGGCACGCACCCGCTGCTGGATCGAGCTGTAGACATAGCTGGCCGTGGAGACGATCTGGTTCGCGCCGTCGTACTCGGTGATGGCCACCGGGTTTCCACGACCGTCGCGCTGGATCTCGACGCGGCCGCCAGGCCCGCTGCGCTCGATCACCGAGCCGCGGTCGTCGTACTGGTAGGCGTTGACCCCATCGGACAGCAGGCGGTGCCCGCCCAGGCCGATCTGATAGCCCAAAGTGGCCGTCGTCGCGCCGCCGAAGGCACCGCTGCGGGTGAGCCAGTTGCCAGCGCCGTCCCAGATGAAACTCTGATCTCCAGCGGGGAAGGCCGGCGGATGGTCGGCGGCGATCAGCCAGCCCCGCCCATCGAAGGCGTAGGCGTGGGTGCCGTCGGCGTCGGTGCGCCCGACCAATTGGCGCGTTGCGTTGCGCTGCAGCAGGATCTCCTCGATCAGCCCGCCGTCGGGCCGCCGGTGAGTGATGCGCGACAACGTGTCCGGACAGGACAAACAGGCATAGTCCATCTCGGTGCTCGGTCCCGGCGCGCTGTCGTCGAGGCTCGCGTAGCGCTGCAGGCTCACCGGCTGGCCGGTACCGCTGTTGTCGAAGAGAATGCGCTTGGGCAGCACGCCGGTGCCCGACTGACGCATCTCGACCACCTGATTGAGCCCGTTGTAGTCGTACTCGGTGACGCCGCCGAACGAGTCCTCGAGGCGAATCACATTGTCGCTGCCGTCGTAGGTGTACTCGATCCACCAGTCCGGCGCGGTCGTCGAACCATGCGTCATTCGTCGGACCAGACCGCTCGGCCAGTAGGTCATGGACACCGAAGCGTCGGGCCAGGTCATGGACGTAATCAGCCCCGCAGCATCACTGCTCCAGGCATAACCCGAGGCACCGACGCCAGGCCCGATCCAGGTCTCGCTCTCCAGGCGCAGGCCCTCGTCGTAGCTAAACTCGCGACGGATGCCGTCTCGGCGCGTCTCGGCCACCAGCTCGCCCAGATCACCAAACTCGCTGACCACCTCACCGCCGAGTGGGTCGGAAAAACCGACCAGATGGCCGCTGTCGTTAAAATTGATGCCCTGGACCTGGCCCACGGGATCGATACGCGCCGTCGGCTGACCTACTGCGTTGTACTCGACGATCGTGTCGCCGCCGAGCGGATCGCTGCGCCGGGTGATACGGCAAGCAGCGTCCAACTCTTGTTCATGACAATTGCCGAGCGCATCACAGCGGCGCAGCCACTCGTCTTCGCCGTTGCATTCTCCCCATGTCCAGGTCCAGCGTCGACCATCCGGTTCGACGAGGACGGTGCGGTTATCCGCCTCGTCCCACTCCTGTAGCGTGATTCCGCCGTCACGATCGACTTTCTCAATCAGCCGACCCTGCTCATCGTAGACCCAGCTCTCCTCGAAGAAGACGCCCGTCTCGACTTCGTCACGTTGCAGAATCAGTCGTCCTCGCTCGTCGTAGAAAAACTGGCTCTGCAGACCTCTGGGGTCGAACACCGTCTCCGCACTGCCGTCGACCACGAACTGGAACTGGCTGCAGCCGTCCAGCGTGACCGGATTTGCATCGCCCGGGCAATGTGCGATCTGTCGGCCCTGGTCATCGAACACCATTCGGGCGCTCGGCCGGCCGAGCGGGTCGAACATTGCGGTGACGTGATGCGCCAGGTCGGGATCGTCGTAGGCGAAGGTGCTGACGCCGCCGGCCAGGTCGGTGACGCTGACCAGATTGCCGTTGGCACCGTAGCCGTAAACGATGCGGCCGATCTCGCTCGTGCCGTCCTCGCCGATCAGCACGATGTCGGTAATCCGGCCTTCGCCATCCCGCAGGTAGTCGACCCGCGCGCCCCAGGAGCTCTGCCAACCGTCCGGCTCGGCCGTCACCACGCCGCCCAGCGGGTCGCGGATCTCCAGCAGGCCATCGAACTCGTCGATGACAAAGACGACGCCATCCGCGGTCTCGAGTTCGTAGGTGCGCGGGTTGTAGGGAATCAGGTAGTCGGCAAATCCGGCGCCGAGCTGGAACACCGTGTCCGGCCAGCCGACGGCGCGCAGCGTGTCGGTCACGCCCGGATCCGGCTCGTAATTGACCTCGAACTGGAGCACCGCCGGGAACGATTTGCCCTGCGGGTCGAAGCGGAAGCCGACCCGCTCGCCGTTGGGCTTGACCACGGTAACCCGGGTCGAAGTGGTGAACGGCTCACCGCCCAGCAGTCCGAACGAGGAGGTCGACGGCGGCAGGTCGACCGCCGTGTCCTCGACGCTGGCCGAAAGCGCCAGGCGCCAGCCGGGACTGAAATCGCCGGTGTTGACCCCCAGCGGACCGGCATCGAGGCTGTCGTAGGAGCGGCCGATGGTCAGCGGGAAGGCGCCGAGCTGCCAGGTGAGATCGGCGGTGGTGAACGCCACCCGGCCCGCCTTGTTGCCGGTGCCGGCGGCAATGGTCAGGCGGATGCCGCCGGTCTGGGCGCCGTCGCTGGCGACCACGTCGAGCTCGTAGTCGCCGGCCTGCAGCGCGGTCGGATCGAACACCGCGACTTCCGAGTTCGTCACCGGGCCGGTACCGCTGGCCAGCTGCAGGACCTGCTCACCGCCGACCGGGCGCAGCGTGACTTCCCAGCTGAGCACCGCCGGCGTGTTGTCCTCGATCGTGACCACGATCGGTTCGGGCTGGTTGAAGGCGACGCCGGACAGCGGCGAGATCAGCGTGACCACCGGGCGTTCCTCGTCGTTGCAGTCGGCCACCAGAAGGGTCTCGGCAGACTGTCCGCTCTGGCCGCTGGGATCGACGGCTTGCGCCAGCGCCGGAATCAGGCCGGCCTCGGGCGGCGTCCAGCGGTGGCAGCGGGCCGAATCCAGCATGCGCGGCTGGCCGTCGATCTCCAGCGTCACCTGGCTCGAGCCAACATTGTCGCTCGCCTCGACACAGACATTGACCGTCTCGCCGCGGCAGGCCGGAATGCGCATGATCGTGAGATCCACTTCGGGTGCTTCATCGTCGGCCAGCAATTCGATGCCGAAAGCGCGCTGATCGCGCCCGCCCCAGTCGTCCGTGACTTCGACCACGACCGGGTAGCTGCCCGGCGTCACGCCGATGGTGGTCCAGTGCAGCCAGCCGATGCCGGGATGCAGGGTCATCCCGCCGGGGCCTTCGAGCAGGCGCCAGTTGAGCGGATCGCCGTCGGTGTCGGTGGCCAGCATGCGAACGCTGTAGAACTCGCCGACCGTGGCCGAGCCCGGCGGGCTGTTTGTAATCACCGGCGCGACGTTGGCCTCGCGCAGCCGGATGGTGAAGGACTGGCTGGCGACCGCGACGTCCGGGTCGGTGGCCAGCAGCACCACCGGCACCTCGGACGGGCTTGCCGTGGCCGGGGTCCAGTCGACCTGGCCGGAGTTCGGGTCGACCGTCATCCCGGCCGGCGCTGTGGCCAGCGACCAGATCAGGGGCTGGAATTCGGGGTCGACGGCGGCCGCCGCATAGCCGTAGGGCGAGCCGCTGCGCGCATTCAGTGGTGCGGTGCTGACGAAGTACGGCGGGTGGTTCGGCAACTCGGGCAGGACCTGCAGATCGAAGCGCTGGATCGCCTCCAGACCGCTGGAATCGACCGCGCGCAACTCGATCGGCTGCGTGCCCAGGTTGGCGCCGCTCGGCACCCAGGTCAGGGTCTGGCCGACCGGATCGAGCTGCATCGCCGCCGGGCCCTGGACCAGGCTGACCACCGGCGCATCGGCACCGAAACCGTTGACCCGGAAGACGTAGCGGTACTGGACACCCACCGCGGCGAAGCCGACCGGGATGCTGGCGAAGGCCGGCCCGGGCGGGGTCGAGGCCGGCTCACCGACATACAGCGTCCAGGCCTGCGTGGTGCGACCGCCGCGGCCGTCGTCGGCCTGCAGCACCAGGCTGTGTTGTCCGGGCTGGGCCGGCGTCCAGGTGACCAGGCCCGAGTTGCCATCAACCACGACTCCGGCCGGTGCCGCGAGCAGACTGAAGCTCAGGGAATCACCGTCGAGATCCGAGGCAAAGGCCGCGTATTGATAACTGCCGCCGGTCGGGATCTGCACCGGCGGTGTCGAGGTGAACAGCGGCGGGCGGTTGAAGCTGCCGTCGTCGACCTGCAGCGTAAAGCCCTGGCGGGCCGTGCCGCCGCGGCCGTCGTCGGCCTCGATCACCACGTCGAAACTGCCCACCGCCGTCGGCGTCCAGCGCAGTTCGGCATCGACCACGCTCATGCCGGCCGGCGCGGTGGGCAAGGACAGCGTCACCGCGTCGCCGTTGCCGTCGCCGATCGCGACCGGGTAGCTCCATAGCCGGCCGGTCACGGCACGGGCGTCCGGGATGCTGCTGAAGTACGGCGGCTGGTTGACCGGCGCGATCCAGCGCGGCGTGAAGTCGATCGGCGCGCGGCGCGGGTTGGCCAGCGCCAGGTCGCGCAGCGCCGACAGGCCGCCGGCCGCCAGCAGCTCGCCCTCGGGCACGACGATCACGTAAGGCTCGCCCTGCGGCGTGAAGCCGTCGGCGTTGAGCAGGCCGATCGACGGATCGGCATCGCCGCCGACCGTCATCAGCACCGGGCCCGGCACCGACGGACCGGCGTTGAAGGCCTGGACGCGGGTCAGCAGGCGCTCGCTGGACGGATCGTGGGTGGTGTCGGAGAAGCGGGCCTTAAACAATACCGAGGCATCGGCCAGGTCGACCCAGGGGTCGTCGTCGTCGCCGCCGCCGTTGAGTTCGATCGAGAGCACGGACTCGGCACAGCGATCGACCGCGCGGATCTCGAACGGGTTCGGGCCCGGCTGCAGTTCGATCACGTCGAAGAAGCTGCCGGAAGGATCCAGCACATCGACCGCCACACCGTTGACCTGAACCTCCAGAATCGGCTGCTGCAGACCCACCTGCAGCGCTCGTCCACCGAGCACCAGCGGCACACCCGACGGCAGCACCGCGCCCGAAGCGGGCGACAGCTCGACGATGGACGGCGCCACGAACTGACCGTTGTCGATCACGCAGGCCGGATCGCGGTCCGGGGTCTGGGTGCGGTAGGTGTTGTGCACCTCCCAGCTGTTCTGCTCGGTGAACGGAATCGACCAGTCGTTGCCGACGTTGTTGATGTGGTAACCGTGCTGGTTCCAGACCGGCCGGGAATCGACCCAGCGGCCGGTGTGCCCGAACACGAACAGGCCGTTGGCACCGCTGACCACGATTTCAGCCTGGCCGTCACCGTCGACATCGGCCAGGGTCGGGTAGTCGACCACGGTGCCGGAGCGTGTAAAGGGCTCGTTGTACAGGCGCTTGCCGTCGGGGCCGTTGAGCAGCAGCAGGCCGTCGACATTGCCGTTCCAGAGGATCTCCCAGACGCCGTTGCCGGTCAGGTCCTGGGCCGCCACGCCGGAAGCGGAAGCCGTGTTGTCGGCCACATCCTGCTGCCAGACCAGGCCGCCCGCCGTATCCAGCACCATCAGCTGGTGGACGAAGATGTTGAAGCCTGCGCTCACCGCCGAGGCGGTGATGAGATTGACCTCGCCATCGCCGGTCACATCGGCCACGGTCACGGCGCTGGGTCGGAACAGGTTAGTCTGGCCGGTCTCGTAGCGCCACAGCAGGCTGCCGTCGTCCTGGATGGCCTCGATGACATGGCCCCAGTTGATGATGATCTCGGGCCGACCGTCGCCGTCCAGGTCGGCCACCGCCGGGGCACCGAAGGCCCCGGCCCCGCCGAGGACATTGAACGGATCCGGCAGCTCGCGACTCCAGGCCAGCACGCCGCCGTTGAAGTAGTCGATGAGCTTGAGCGTCCAGTCCTCGGCAACGAGGATGTCGAGCACGCCGTCGCCGGTGATGTCGGCCAGCACCGGCGCGGTCGAGAAGCGACCGGGCAAGGGGTCGGAATACAGCACATTGCCCAGGTGATCGAGCACGTAGAGTGCATCTTCGAGGCTCGCGATGACGATCTCCGGCTCGGGGTCGAGATCGAGATTGCCGATACTCGGCCCACCCCAGCCGAAATCCTCGGCCGGGAAGTAGGACACCACCGCCGGATTGCTCCACAGCATCTGGCCGTCGTGATGGAAGGCGAAGGTGCCATTCTTGCCGCTGAGGATGATCTCGGCATCGCCGTCGCCGTCCAGATCGGCCAGCGCCGGCTCGGCGGCCGGCCCGACAAGATCACTGGTCCACAGGATCGGCGTGCCGTTGCCGGCGTCCTGGCCATCGCCGCGATAGACATACAGGCGGCCGTTGACCGAGGGCGCGACCAGTTCGACGATGCCGTCGCCGTCGAGGTCGCCGATCGCGATGGTGCTGGCAAAACCCGAGCCGGTCGCGTCCGGCAGGACCTCGGTGGCCGTGGTGTCGAACCATTCGACCATCGGCGTGTAGGTGGCGAAATCGGCCGGATCGACCTCGAAGGCGTCGATGCGAGCCGTGCTGCTGCCGATCGAGAACACGGCCACCTGGACGACATGCGGTCCCTCGCCCAGACCGGGGAAATGCAGGGTCGTGGGCTGGCCGCGGAACGGCGGCGTGGTTGACAGATCGAACAGGCCTCGATCGACGCCGTTGATCAGGACCTGCACGCTGGTGCTGTTGCGCTCGTAGACCAGCACGCTCAGGTCGCTGCCGGTGAAGGTGAACCAGAGATTGGTGTTGGCGCTGGTGAATGGCGTCAGGAAATCGCCGCTGCGCGCGTAAATGTCGCTGCCGGTGCGCCACCAGCTACGATTGCTGAAATTGAGCAAGCCGCCCGGACTACTTTCAAGCACCGGCTCGTACCAGCCATCCGCAACGGGCTGACCGCTCCAGACGTCGATGTAATCGGGCATCACCGGGCCGCTGACGACGACCACTTCCACGGTGTGCATTCCCGGGCCGAGATCGCCGAACACGAAGTTCCTGACGTCGTTGACGCCACCGGCCGTGCCGATGACGCCTCGCGAGACGCCGTCGATGACCACTTCGGCCGTGCCGCTGCTGGCGGAACTGCGGAAGCCGATGTTGAGCCACTCGCCATCGAAGTCGAGACTCCAGACATCGCCCGGCGTGCTGCTGGACAGGTGGTAGCCGCGGCTGACCCGGGGGTTGCTGGATTCCGACCAGCTCTGCGGCATGCGTCGGTACGTCTCGCCGTTGTAGCGCATCGAAGGATGGTTTTCTTCAAGGCGCGTGAACTGGGCTTCGACGGGCGGCTCATATGCCGGTCCGATCGAAGGCGTGATGAAGGCATCGACCGACGCGGCGTCGCTCCTGTACTGGCGCAGCTCGAGCATGTGTGGGCCGGGCCCCAGGTTGTCGAAGGAGAGGCTGCGCGGACCTTCTGCGCTTGCATACAAATCCAGCAAACCCATCGAAGTCCCGTTGATTCGCAACTCCACGTCCTGGTAGCTGAACCGCGTCCGGCCCTGCCAGGTCACCGAGTCACCGTTGAACGGGAACCAGGCGGTGGTGCCGTTGGAAATCCCTGTCACCGCATAGGCCCCACCGCTCGCATCGGCCGCCAGATTTCGGTCCCAGCCGCCGCTGAAGAACAGGCGCGGGTCGTCCTCTTCGAAACTTCCATCGGCCAGCGGCTGACCGTCCCAGACATCGAAGTAATCGAGGTAGACCCGGCTGCCGCTGGCGTTCGGATGGCCCGCGCCCAGGATCGTGATCGTTACCGTGTGCGGACCGGGCCCGAGATCGCGGTAGTAGCGCCCGGCGGTATCGTTGAGTCGCGTGTACAAGTCGATTGTCTCGAGCAATACACCATCGATCGCGATCTCGGCCTGGCCGCCGAAGCGGTCGGTTATAAAACCAATACCGAGCCAGTCGCCATCGAAATCGAAGTCGATCGTGTCGCCGGCAGTCGCCGAGTAGACGTATTCGCCGGCGCTGGCGCGATCGGCATTGATGTCGCCGACCCGGACCCAGGTGGTGGGGCCGAGCGTCAGCGGCAGGCCGTTGTAGCCAATCGAGGAATGGTCGGCCTCGAAGCGGGTGACGCCGGTGAGCGGCGGATTCGGATCGACGAAGGGCGCGGTTCCGGGCGTTTCCAGCCGGTCGATGGTCGCGAAATCCTGGTAGGCAGCGATCTGTAGCACGTGGTCGCCGCCGCCGAAACCCGCGTAGGAAAATTCCCGCGGCTCGGCATCGGTGGAATTCGCCCAGGCGAACAGATCGATGGTGTCGAGGTAGACCTCGTCGACGAACAGCTGCACCCGCCCGGCGCTGGAGTAGGCCATCGTGTGGAGGCTGAAGCTGTCGCCGGAAAACGGGAACCAGGCCGTTGCAATACTGGCGCGGATATAGCTGCCGCCGCTGGCGTCGGGATCGGCTACCGAGGTCCAGCCGTTGCTCAGCAGCATCCGGTCGTCGTCTTCCTCGAAGCTGCCGTCGGGCAGCAGCGAGCCGTCACCGTAGTCAGCGTGGTCCAGCCGCACGCTGACGCCGCTGGCGAAGGGGTTGGAATTTCCGGTGACGGTCAGGCCGATGCTGTGCGGGCCGGGCGCGAGGCCGTCGAAGTCCAGCCGGATCGGGGTCTCTTCCCGCCGGTACAGATCGAAGGTCCCCTGGCTGATGCCGTCGATCGTGATCTCGACCTCGCCGCTGAAACGGTTGGCGATCATCCCCAGGCTGATCCAGCTGCCAGTGAAGGTGAGCTGGGCGGTGATGCCGGCGACATTGCCGCGCTGGTAGCTGCCGCCGCTGGCCTGTGCCAGCGTTACCGAAGACCAGGTGCCGGTGTAGCTCCAGTCCGGATCATCCTGCTCGATGCGCACGAAGGTCGGCGTGAACACGGTCGAATTGCGCGTGCTGCTCGCTTCGACCGGCGAGCCCTCGTCTTCGGCTTGCGGCCTCGCCAAAGGATCCGATGCGTCGTCCGCTGGCTCACGTTCCGCC
>Ga0210024_1001820_pt1 | contig 18873 bp, 20 predicted proteins | sample CryGeymeta201525_FD_183988 | JGI IMG/M metagenome (GOLD analysis project Ga0210024, IMG submission 183988) | Groundwater microbial communities from Crystal Geyser aquifers in Utah, USA - Crystal Geyser metaG 2015-25 (SPAdes) (version 2) | ecosystem: Environmental > Aquatic > Deep subsurface >...
GTTTTAAGAAATAAAGCACTGAGGGGGGTAATTATGGTTTCTTCCCTCAATTTTGCCTTGAAATCTGAAGACGAGCAAAACGCCATTATTTATCATTTCCAGAATTTTTTAAATTCTTTAGATTTTTCAATCGAAATCGTTGTCCAATCCCGGAGATTAAACATCACCGGCTACCTTGATAAATTGAGAGAATTAGAAGAAAAGCAGGAGAATGAATTATTGAAAACCCAGACTGCTGAATATCAAAAATTTATCAAAGATTTAATTGCTGGTGGTCAGATTTTGTCAAAAAACTTTTTTGTGGTAGTGCCTTTTACTTTGATTGAGATTCCGGGAATGAAAGAAGTTAAGGGAAGGGTTGGTCAAAAGACAATACCAACTCTAACCGAAGAGCAATTCCAAAGAGCTAAATCTCAACTCTGGCAGAGAATGGAGTTTGTCGCCATGGGACTAAGAAGATGCGGGTTACAATGTATTCCCTTAAATGCTCCAGAATTAATCGAACTCTTCTGGAGTTTATATCATCCAGAAGAGGCAGAGGTTGGTTATTATCCAGAAATCCCACCAGAAATAATAAGATGATAAAATTACCATTTTTTAAAAAGAGAAGAATGCCAGAAAAAATTTTTGAGGCTCCGGCAATCGAAGCCAGAGATATTATTGCGCCTTCTTCGATTGCCATTTCCCCAAATTATTTAAAAGTAGGGGAAAGATTTGTCAAATCTTTCTTCATTTTTTCCTATCCCAGATATTTAAGCACAATTTGGTTTTCCCCGGTAATCAACTTGGATACGCCAATGGATATTGGATTGCATATCCAACCAATTGAGTCGGGAACAGTTTTAAAACAATTAAGAAAAAGCGTGACCGAGGTCCAGGCCGAAATTATGGAAATGGAAGAAAAAGGATTAATTAGAGACCCGGCCCTAGAAATTGCTTATCGAGATTTGGAAGAGTTACGCGATAGGTTAATGACTGCTCAAGAAAGAATGTTTAAATTCGGACTCTATTTAACTATTTATGGAAATACTGAAAAGGAACTTAGAGACATAGAAACGACTCTAAGGTCAATTTTGGAATCGAGATTGATTTATATTAAACCCGCCCTTTATCAACAAAAAGAAGGATTTAATTCCTGCGCTCCTTATGGTTTGGATCAACTCCAGGTTCACACCTCAATGAATACTGGTCCCCTATCTTCTGTTTTTCCTTTTGCTTCTTTTGATTTGAGTTCAAACGAGGGAATTTTATACGGAATGAATCTCCATAATAATTCTCTAATTTTATTTGACCGCTTCAGTTTGGAGAACGCCAACTCCATCGTTTTTGGAAAGGCAGGTTGCGGTAAGAGCTATGCCATAAAACTGGAAATCCTTCGCTCTTTGATGTTAGGAGTCGATGTGATTACAATTGACCCGGAAAATGAGTATCGATTTTTATCTGATGCAGTTGGGGGCTCATTTTTTAATATTTCTTTAGCTTCGCCAAATCATATTAACCCTTTTGACCTGCCAATCCCCAGGGAAGACGAAAAACCAGAGGATGTCTTAAAGTCAAATATCATTAACTTAGTGGGTTTGTTGCGAATTATGTTGGGAGGATTAACTCCAGAAGAAGATGCAATTATCGATCGGGCTTTAACTGAGACCTATGCGGTAAAAGATATCACGCCAGAAACTGATCCATCAATTTGGAAAGAGAGAATTCCTCTAATGTCAGATTTGGAAGCAGTTTTGGAAGGAATGGAGGGAGCGGAATCCCTGGTCAGAAGAATAAGAAAATTCACCAAAGGGACCTTTGCCCAATTTTTTAATCAGCCAACCAATATTTCGATGGAAAAACCCTTTGTTGTCTTTGGGATAAGAGATATGGAAGATGAACTACGTCCAATGGCGATGTTTATTATTATGAGATATATCTGGAACAAGGTTCGTTCAGAACTAAAAAAAAGAATTTTAGTAGTCGATGAAGCCTGGTGGATAATGCAGACAGAAGATGGTGCTTCCTTTTTATTTGGAATAGCCAAGCGGGCTAGAAAATATTGGTTAGGAGTAACTACCGTCACTCAGGATGTTAATGATTTTATGAAATCGGCTTACGGCCAGCCAATTATCACCAATTCTTCCTTGCAGATTTTGATGAAGCAATCGTCAGCAACAATTGATGTTGCCCAAAAAACTTTTAATTTAACTGAGGAGGAAAAATATTTATTATTAGAAGCTGAAGTTGGAGTGGGAATTTTTTTTGCCGGCCAAAAACATGTGGCGATGAAATCAGTTGCTTCTTATGCCGAAGATCAAATCATCACCACTGCCCCCGAAGAGGTCTTAAAAATAAAAAGAGCGAAGGGAGAACTTTAGGGACTCCAACCCACCCACCACCCGTCAAGGAAATATCATGGATACGGTCTAATTACTACTTTTCTTTCAGGTTCTTGGCCAAGACTTTCAGTTGTCACATTCGACCTATTGGCTAATTCTAAATGGATAATTCTTCTTTCATAAGCTGGCATGGGAGAAAGAGTTTTTTCTTTTTTGGTTAGAGCCACCTCATCAGCAACCGAGTGAGCTAATTCTTTCAAATATTCAATTTTTTTCTTTTTATAATCATTAATATCTAAATCGATATAAAAATTCTCCTCCCGCCCTTGGCGAGGCTCGCCTTTGGCGGCGATTTTTCTTTTTAAAATTGCTTTTAGAAGGTGCTGCAATTCAGCTAAGGTTTGGCCTCCTTCTCCAATCAAAATCTGGGGCTCCTCCATTTTTAAATTAATAGGAAGAGTAAGGTCCTTTTGGGGTAAAAATTTAATTTCAACCTTAAAAGTGGTTTTTCCAAAAAATTCTTTAGTAATTTCTTTGATTGTTTTCAGATTTTCTTGGGAAATCATATTTTAGGTTTCTTGCCCCGTACCAAACGAAGTTTTGGTGCGGGGTTTAAAAATTAGATATTGTTGTAAAATTGAAAATAAAGCAGTAATTATCCAATAAAGAGCGATAGCGGCTGGCAGTTTCCAAAGAATAAATACAGTGAAAATTGGAAAAAAATAAAGCATCTGTTTTTGCATCATATTTGAAAACTGGGGCATTTGATCTTCTTTTTTTGCCTGCCCGAAACCTGACTTGTTCTGGTGCGGGTTTTTTGGGGTAATCATTTTTGTTTGAAAAAACTGCAAAATCCCGGCTAAAATAGCTAATATTAGACTAGCCTGGCCGAGATTAATTATTCCTAAAAAAGTAGGGTTAATCACTCCGGGATAGGGGACAAAGCTATAAAGATTGGCCAATGCTTCTGGCTGAAGCCCTTTCCAAAAAACCTGATAAAGAGCGATTAAAATTGGCAACTGAATCAAAAGAGGCAGGCATCCTCCAAAAGGATTTATTTTTTCTCTTTGGTATAACCCCATCGTCTCTTTAGCCTGTTTTTCTTTATCGCCTTTATATTTTTGTTGAATTTCTTGGATTTTTGGTTGAAGTTCACTTAGAACTTTCTGTGATTTAATTGATTGGACCATCAAAGGATAGAGAATTAATCTAATAAGAATTGTCAAAACAATTACCGCTACCCCAAAATCGTGACCCGGTAAATATTGATAAAGCAATACCAGGGCATTAAATAATGGTTGATACAATATTACTTTAAAGAGATTAATAAAAATATCCATGTTTTAAGGGAGGTCTATCCCTCCTTTGTTAAAATGATTACACCTCGAAATTCTCTTTACCCCCATCCATAATCCTTTTAATAATCCATATTTCCCAATCGCTTGATAAGTATATTCTGAACAACTAGGATAAAACCGGCAATTTTGACCGAAATTTGGCGAAATAAATTTTTGGTAGAATCTTATCAGATTAAGACTAAAACCCTCCCACCACCTCCTCCCATTCTCCTTATGGCGGATGGGCCCCTTTAAATTTTTAAACATATAAATTTGCTCTTAAAAAAAGCTTATCTAAACTTTCTTCAATCTCCCAAAAATCTTTTTCTTCCAAGCCTGGGCAAGCTATCAGTATTACATCTATTCCCTTTTTAATTTTTTTTAATTTCAATCTAACTATTTCACTTAATCTCCTCTTAATTTTGTTACGGGTGGTTGCTTTTTTTGAAACTTTTTGAGAAATGATGAAAGAAAACCTGGATTTCTCCAGATTATTTTTCACCAATTTTAAAATTAAAAAATCTTCTTTAAACCCTTTTCCTTTTTTAAAAACCCTTACAATCTCTGTTTTTTTTTGAAGTCGATTTTTTTTTGGCACCATAGTTAAACAGTTAATCTCCATCTACCCTTTTTTCTTCTTCTAGCCAAAACACGCTTCCCTCCTTTCGTTTTTTTTCTCTTTAAAAAACCGTGGGTTTTTTTTCTTTTTTTTCTCTTTGGTTGGTAAGTAATTGACATAGTTTTATCATATTAAAAAAAATAAACTAAGTCAATTTCACAGTCTATCCCCAGCTTATTAACAGAATTCAGGTTCTTTGTCTTAGTTTTAGATTTGCTTGACACGTGGTATAATAATTAAAGAAAATGGGGAAAAATCAAACCTCATTCAAAAAAGGACACAAGGTTCCTAAAGAATGGCGAGAGAAAATAATTAAGTCCCTAAAAGGCAGAAAAACACTGGCAATGGAAGGGTGGAATTACTAAAAATAAGGAGTATCGTAGTTGGATTAAAAACAAACATAATCAATCAAAAAGATTAGCTGAGGGCAAGCATAGTTGGGAAGAATGGGAAGAACTAAAAAAAGAACCATAATTATACCTGCGTTATCTGCGGAAGAAAAAACCAGAAATTAAATTAACTATTGACCATATTATCCCAATCAGTGAAGGAGGAACAAATTAGATTTCAAATATCCAGCCATTATGTCAAAGTTGCAATTCCAGAAAAGGAAAAAAGTTGATTGCAACTGCATAAATGTAATAAAAAATTAAAAAATAAAATTGTGACTAAGGAAGAACTTTGGCAGGCGGTTTTAGCCCAATTTCAACTAAATATTTCTCAGGCGAATTTTGGTACTTGGTTTAAAAATACTGAAATACTTTCCCAAAAAGAAGGGGAAATTCTTGTTTCCGTTCCTAATTCTTTTGCCAAAGAATGGCTTGAACAAAAATATGGCAAAATAATTTTTAAAATTCTACATAGTTTAGACGAGGGAACCAAAGAAGTAAAATACGAAGTTGGAAAGTCTCCTCTAAAGGTCTTAAAAAGAACTCCCATCGCTGTCCAGGAAAGTGGGCAACTTGAATTCCAGGAATTCGAAATTGACCGGGAAACCAATCTTAATCCCAAATACAGTTTTGAAAATTTCGTCGTCGGTCCTTTTAACGAATTGGCTCAAGCCGCCGCCTGGGCGGCAGCTAAAAACCCTGGCCAGGTTTATAACCCGCTTTTTATCTATGGTGGAGTAGGGTTGGGTAAAACTCATCTTTTGCAAGCCATTGGTAATGAGATAATCAAAAATTTCGCTCAAAAAAAGACAAAATACATTTCCTCTGAAAAATTTACCTCGGGAGTGATAGCCTCAATCAAAAACCGAGAAATGGAAAATTTTAAATCATGCTATCAAACAATCGATGTTTTAATTATTGACGATATCCAGTTTTTAGCCGGGAAAGAAAAAACTCAGGAAGAATTCTTCCACACTTTTAATGCTTTGTATGAAAAAAATAAACAAGTTATTCTTTCCTCCGACCGTCCCCCAAAGGCAATTCCGGCTTTGGCCGAAAGATTAAGGTCCAGATTTGAAGGAGGAATGATTGCCGACATTGGTTATCCTGATTTAGAAACTAGGATAGCAATATTAAAAACCAAAGCCTTGGAAAAAAAGGCGGAATTCTCAGATGAGGTTCTCAATTACATTGCTTCTAATATTCAGAGGAACATCCGGGAATTAGAAGGAGCCTTGAACAGATTAATAGCTTATCAAAAATTAAATAATCGCCCTCCAGATTTAGAAACGGCTAAATCTCTATTAAAAAATTTGATGTTAACTTCTAATAAAGTTGTCAGCGCAAAAAAAATAATTCAGGTGGTGGCTGAATTTTATGATTTGAAAGAAAAAGAGATTTTGTCTTCTTCTCGGAAAAAAGAAATTGTCAAGCCCCGTCAAATTGCAATGTATTTATTAAGAGAGGAGTTAAAGGGCTCTTTTCCTTTTATTGGAAGAAAATTTGGCGGTAAAGATCATACCACTGCTATCCATGCTTGTGGAAAAATTCTCGGGGAATTAGAAAAAAATGAAGTTTTGACCGAAGAGATTAATTTAATAAAACAGAAAATCTATAGTGGATCCAGTTAAAAACTTGTGATTTTGCCAGTGGATTTCGAGGAAAATTTTGTTTTCAACTAACAGTAATACTTTTATCTATAAATTTCCTACACTTTTCCCCAGATTATCTCCAATTTTCTTCCCTCACTTTTAAAACTAAAAATTTTTTTATTAACTATACCAACAATAACAATTTTATTTAAATATGAAAGTAATACTTAAACAAGAAATTTTAAAAGAAGGGGTTGGTATTATCGAAAGAATTGCCCAAAAAACAATTTCTTTACCTATTCTTCAAAATACCTTAATTAAAGGTGAGGGAAACTTTTTTAACCTCACGACAACTAATTTAGAAATCGGAATTAATTGGTGGACCCTGGCTAAAGTAGAAATAGAAGGACAAATAGCAGTTCCGACGCGCCTTTTTTCGACCTTAATTAGTTTTCTGCCAAATAAATTAATCAAAATGGAAAGAAAAGATTTACTTTTAGATATTGAATGCGATAGTTATCGGACGGAACTTTTAGGCCAAAACCCAGATGAATTTCCTATTATTCCAATTCCAAAAGAAGGAGAAAAAATTTCTATAGATAGCCAAACTTTTTGTCAGGGTTTGACCCAGGTTGTCGACATTTCTTCTTTATCGGTAGCCCGGCCCGAAATTTCCGGCATTTATCTTTTATTCCAGAAAGATTTAGTCAAAACAGTAGCCACTGATAGTTTTCGGTTAGGCGAAAAAAAACTTTTTCTCAAAACTCCCCTCACTAAAGAATACGCCTTAATTCTTCCAAAACTAGCGGCTAAAGAAGTGATTAATATTTTTGGAGAAAAAGAAGGGAATATCCAGATTTATTTTTCCCCTAACCAAATTTTATTTGAGTCTCAGATGCTAGAAACTGCTCATCCGAAAGTTCAACTTGTTTCAAAATTAATTGAAGGAGAGTATCCTAATTATGAGGCTATAATCCCCAAAAAATACGAAACCCAAATTGTTCTGCTAAGGTCAGAATTTTTGAATCAAATAAAATCGGCCAGTCTTTTTAGTGGGAAAATTAATGAAGTTAGGTTAAAAATTAATCCAAAAAAAGGGGAACTAGAAATCAATAGCCAGAGCCCGGATTTTGGGAGATATCAAAGTTTTCTTCCGGCCAAAATAAAAGGAAAAGAAATTGAGATTTCCTTTAATCACCGATTTTTAATTGATGGACTCTTCCAGATTAAAAGTCCAGAAATAATTTTTGAATTGACCGGCGAAGGAGGACCAGCAGTTTTAAAACCCACCCAGACGGAAGATTACCTTTATGTCGTTATGCCGATTAAAACACCCTAAGACTCTCTTCTATTTTTGATTTTCAAAATTAGGGAAGCTCAGCAAAGCTCTTTCCATAAAATTATGGAAGATTGGGCCAGCCACTGTTGCTGCTGGTTGCCGTTTTATCATCGGTGTATTATTGTTATTTCCAACCCAAACCCCAACTGAAAGGGGGGGAGTGTAACCAATTGTCCAACAATCTCTAAAATTATCAGTTGTCCCAGTTTTCGCCGCCACCTGGTAATTTTCGAAATACAAATGTGATCTCGGGCCAAACATCGGGGTTCTCGCCTCGTTATCCGATAAAATACTATTAATTAAATTTGCTACCTCGCTCGGAAGAACTCTTTCCGGTGTTTTTTTATTTTCATAAATAATATTTCCTTTCGGATCCTCAATCTTTAAAATGGCTACGGGTGGAACTCGAAGACCATTGTTAGCAAAAACTCCGTAAGCAGAAGTCATTTCTAATAAATTTACTTCCCCTCCTCCCAAAACAATTGCCGGCCCATAAGAAGATATCGGTTTATTTAAAGTGGTTATTCCCAAATCTTCAGCAGTTTTAATACTCTCTTTTAAACCCTGGAGAAGTATTCCTTCCAGGCCTAAAAAATTATTAATTCCCAGGTTTTCTACTTTGGTTTCCGAACCAGCTAAATAAAGAACTTTTATCGAAGGGACATTAAGAGATTGCGATAAACCTTGTCTTAAAGAAACCCAACCCCGGAATAATCCATCATAATTTTGGGGAGTATATTCCTTGCCACCCCAAAGGCCAAAATTGGTAAAAGCATCGAGAACCTGAGCAATATCTGAGTATCCTTTTTTAAAAGCAGTGGCGTAAATAAAGGGCTTAAAAGCAGAACCCGGCTGTCGACCAGGACTTTCCCTTGTTCCTACAACAACATTAAATTTAGGGTCAAATAAACAAGTTTTCCCCGAAAGACAGCCTTCAGGTATGGCTTTTTCATAATAATTTCCGGTTCCGACAGTCATCGCTAAGATTTGGCCGGTTTTTGGGTCAATTGCAACTAAACCTGCGTTATAAGCATTATAAATTTTATTTCTTTCAGTTCCCTCTCTTACCACCTCCTCAGCTATTTCTTGGAGCTCCCAATCTAAAGAAGTATAAACTCTCCACCCTTTTTCTTCCAAAAAATCTTCACCATATTTTTCCTCTAAAGCGTTCTTTACCCATAAAGTAAAATAAGGAGCTTTAATTGGTTGTAAAATTTCGGCAAATTTTATTTCCTCCTTTTCCGCCGTCTCCCCTTCCTCTTTTTTTAGGTAACCTGCCTTTACCATCTTATCTAAAATATAGTCTTTTCTGGCTAATAACTCTTCTTTATTTGGGCCATAAGGCGAAAGACGACTGGGTGCTTGTATTAAAGCCGCTAAAGTCGCTGCCTCAGCTAAAGAAATCTGAGAAACCGGTTTTTTAAAATAAGTTTGGCTGGCTGCTTCCACTCCATAGCAATTTTGGCCAAAGGGAACCTGGTTTAGATACCATTCTAGAATTTGATCTTTTGAGTATCTTCGGTCCAATTCTAAGGCTAAAATGATTTCCCTAGTTTTTCTTTCAGCCGTTTTTTCAGTAGTAAAGAAAGCCGACCTAATTAATTGTTGAGGGATAGTTGAACCACCGTAAACTGGCTCCCTGATTCTTAAATTAATTAAAACTGCCCTAGCTATTCCTTTAAAATCAACTCCGAAATGGTGGTAAAAATTGGCGTCTTCAGCTAAAATCACCGCCTGTTTTAAATATTCCGGCACTTCCCCAAGAGGAACCAAGGTCCTTTTTTCTTCACCATAAAGTTCGTATAATAAAATTTGGCCCGATCTGTCAAAAATTTTCGTCGATTGAATAAATTGTTTTTCAATAAATTTCTCTGGCCGCGGGAGGTCCTTAGCATAATAGATAAATAAAAACAAAGAACAGAAAGCAAAGAACAGAAAACAAAAAACAAAAATTTTTAAAATTAAAAAAACCCTACTCTTTTTGCCCCTTTGATAGATTTTTCGATAATATTTTCTTTCAGTCACAGTTTAATCTTAATAAATTTTAGCTAAATTTACAATTTTTAATTAACTGTTATAATAAAAAATATGAACCCCATTAGAAATCTCGTATTAATTAGATTAATAACGGGGCATTGCAAAAACAAAGCCTATGAAAATTTCTAACAGGGTAAAAATAATCACCAATCCTCTAAAAATTGAAGAGGTTTTAAGTAGGGGAGTAGAGAAAATTTACCCCTCTTTTAAAGATTTAGAAAAAATAATGTTATCTGGTAAAAGACTCAGGCTTTACTGCGGTTATGACCCCACTGCCCCCACTCTTCATATAGGACATATGGTTACTCTTAAAAAGTTGGCCCAATTTCAAACTTTAGGCCACGAAGTTATAATGCTGATTGGGGATTTTACTGGGATGATTGGCGATCCAACCGAGAAGATAGGCACTCGAAAAAAATTAAGCCGTGAAGAAGTTCTTCGCAATTCTAAAAACTATAAAAAATTAACTGGTAAAATTCTCAAATTCAGTGGCTTAAATCCCTGCAGATTATTATATAACAGCAAATGGTTGGATTCTTTATCCTTTACTGATTTAATTAAGTTAGCTTCTAACTTTACTGTTCAGCAAATGATAATTAGATATATGTTTCAAGAAAGAATTAGAAAAGAGAAACCAATCTATTTACATGAATTTTTATATCCTTTAGCTCAGGCTTATGACAGTGTAGCAATGGATGTTGATCTAGAAATCGGTGGGAAAGATCAAGCTTTTAATATGCTTTGTGGTCGCGATTTAATGAAAGTTTTAAAGAATAAAGAGAAATTTGTTTTGGCTACTAAATTATTAATAACTCCCGAAGGGAAGAAAATGGGGAAGACAGAAGGAAATTTAATTCCAATGGATGAAAATCCAAAAGAAATGTATGGAAAAATTATGTCTTGGCCAGATAGTTTAATTACCATTGGTTTTGAACTTTGCACAGATTTACCAATGGAAGAAATCACCGAAATTTCAAACCAAATAAAAAAAAGAAGGCTTAATCCTCGTGAAGCAAAAGCGAAATTAGCTAGAGAAATTGTCACCATCTGCCGCGATAAAAGAGCGGCTCAGAAAGCAGAGGAAGAATTTAATAGGGTTTTCAAAGAGGAAAAATTACCTTCCAGAATTCCAGAAATTAAGATCAGAGAAAAGGCTTTAAACATTTTAGATTTATTAGTTAAGATTGAATTAGCCTCGTCAAAATCTGAGGCAAAAAGGTTAATTTTGCAAAAGGGGGTAAAAATTAATAATCAGGTTCAAGATGATTGGCAAAAGATAATTGAAATAAAAAAAGGAATAGTGATTCAGGTTGGGAAAAGGAAATTCATTAGGCTAATTTAAAAACCCCCGAAAATTCGGGGGTTTTCTATTTCTACTCAATTTCCTCTTCCTCTTCTTCCCCTTTCTTTTCTGGAGGGGTTTCCTCTTCTGGCGGTACTTCTTCTTGACTAACAAAATGAGTTAAAACTTTCTCGTAAACCATAGTTTTTAAAACTTATTTTTTAATTGTTTCGACCTTTCCGATCATATAAAATTTATATGTTCGGTTGGTTCTATAAAACAATTATAAATTTTCAAAAAGGCCTGTCAAGGGGTATTTAAATCTCCTTAGTTTTTGGGAGATGTTCAAATTCTTTGGAGGTCCAATTTAAACGATAAATATCCCATTTTTTATTTAATCTACGAACCCAAATTTCATAAAAAGTATTTTTACCTAACATTATTACCGTTTTATTATTTATTATTTTCTCCCTTTCTTGTTTCGGAATAATACTTTTTACAGGAAATGAGGAGCGAGAGGCTTTAACTTGTATATATCTTGCTTCTTCGATTTTTTTTGTAGAAGGATTACCTCTAAGGGCGAAAACATCAAACATTCCTCTAGATCGAGGAGAGCGGAAAACAACCTGGAACCCCATTTTTTTTAAGAGGGAAATTGCTTTATATTCAAATCGTCTTCCCTTTATATAAAGATAACCCGGTTTTGGTCTACATTTTTGAGAACAATATTTTGCCTTTCTACCCTTCCTATTTCTTTCAAATTCACGGTTACAAGTTTTACAAATTCCGATCCGACTATATTCCCCATGTTTGTAAAAAGGCCCCTTACTACCTAGGCGTGCAGATGCTTCATAATTGGCTTTACATTTTCTATTACAAAAAAATAATTTACTTTTATTTTTCTGAATTACTACTGGCCACCTTTTTAACTTTTTCCCACATTGACTACAAAAAACAGTTATCTTCCCTCCCTTCCAAGCGGGATTCTTCGAACCCCTTTTGCTTTTACTTATTTTCTCTCTTGCCGCTAAACTTAAGATAGGCATAACTAATTAATACTTAAACTTTCAAATTTGAATAAATCTCTTGGACAGCGTCATTTTCGTCCAAGGCGTCAAATAGTTTTTGACAAGACTCTTTTTGTTTCTCATTTGATTCAGTCTGCTCTTTTGCCACCCAATCTAAAGAAGCCGATTCGATTGGTATTTTCTTTCCTTCTAAATTTTTCTTTACCTTTTCTAACTCCTCGGGTTTAGTATAAATATCTAAAATGTCAGTGTGCCAATAAATGTCCTCAGCTCCTGCCTCGATCGCTATTAACTCTAATTCTTCTTTCTTGGAATCTAAGGTTTGAGGCTCGAGTTCTATTGTGATGCAGCCCTTTCTCTCAAACATCCATTGGACCGAACCTTCCCCGACCAATTTTCCACCATTTTGGCTTAAGACTTGTTTAATCTCTCCCAACGTTCGGTTTTTATTATCAGTAATCCCTTCAATAATAATAGCGATTCCTCCCGGACCATAAGCTTCAAAAACCACTTCAGTTAAGTTGACTCCTTCTTCCCCCCCAGCCGCCTGCTTTATAGCTCTCTCAATATTCTCTTTGGGCATGTTAATTTTTTTTGCCATTTCAAAAGCTAATCGTAATTTAGAGTTGGTTTCAGGATTAGGCCCCCCTTCTTTTACAGCAACCGAAATCATCCGAGCCATTTTGGAAAACATCTGGCCTCTTTTTTGGTCGGTAATATTTTTGGCATGCCTTATAGTTTTCGCGTGGGAATGACCTGACATATATTTTATTCTATTCTAATTTTTTCGAAAAATCAAAATCTTTTGTTTTCCTTTTAAGGATTAAAATTATTATTCCAGAGAAAATACCGATAACTAAAGCGATTAAAAAAGGAAGAAAAGAGGTTTCTTTTGGAATTTGTTCACCAACCGCTGCTACTTCCTCCTTATTTTTGGGTTCTTTAATTTTCGGGGATTCGGCTTCCGGTTTTGGTTCTTCTTTTTCTTCAGTTTTAAGTTGAGGAGTTGCTGGAGAAGAAGGGATGATATTAGCACTTCCCGGAGTTAAAGTAGTGCTCCAGGCCCAGCCTGAGTCGGTTCTATTATAAGATTCTCCTCGGGGAGCCTTTTCATAACTGGCTGAATCTATAATTTTTCCATTAGGTTGAATAAGATTTAATCCATCTTGGTCATTATTTAAAGTAATTTTGGTGGTCGGACGAGAAAGAACTAAAAATCCCTGGGGTAAAATTTTTGTTCCCATTGAAAAAGAATAAGTAGTGATTTTCCCAACAGTGTCAGATATCTGCCATCTGGAAAGATCGACCTCGAAATTATTTTGATTAAAAATTTCACTCCATTCCTCAGTTTCATCAGGTCCGACAGGGGAGGGCAGAATTTCGTTGATAACGATACCAGAAGAATAGATTATCGGGTTAGGTGTTTCTAGTTTAGGCTCTGGTTGGGGTTCTTCTGGAGATGGCGTTTGGATCTTTGCTAGAGATGGTTCAGAAGGAGGATTTAAATAAAAATCTTGACTATTATTATTCATATCTTGATAAACTTCGCTGATTTGTTTTCTTTCTAATTTCTGATTAGGGCTAGGATTTTCTGGGAAAGGGCTTCCTTCAAATAAAATGTTGTTAAAATCACCCCAACCAACGGCATCAACAATAGTTCCGGTATTTTCTGGACCTAACCTCAAAGCAATACCATTGTTTGAGGCAATAGTTTGAGAGGTTAAAGTATTAACATTAGAGAGGCTCTGGTAATCTTTATTTGCCAATAAATAAAATCCCTTAGCCGGAATTTTTGCTTCGGAGTCCCTAGACCAAGATTTAATTGTATAATCTTTAGTGCCGGTTTTAGTCCTTTTAACTAATCTGAGATAACTACCTTGATAATTATTAAGATAAACATCGGAACCGGTTGGATTATAAATTTTTATAAAATCATCAGAAGACTTTTCCCCGGCAATTTGGACCTCGACAATTAGAGGATTAGCGGCCTGAGCAGAAAAAGAAAGACTACAATTCGCCCACCACCCAAAGAAAAATAAGATTACTGCTACTCTTGACAGATTTCTCATAATCTGTTATAATTAAAAATTAACAACCATAGGGCTGGGGGCCTGGATTTTTTCTTAGCCGGATGGTTTGGCTAACGCGAAACCACTCCTCGGAAAAATTCTAAACTTAGTTCCTAAAGCTTAAGTTGGCCCCCAACCCTAAGGCTGTTTTTTTTAGCTACTCACCGGTCACCCTTTCCACTTCTTCAATTGTCGTAATTCCTTCTAATACCTTTATTAACCCATCTTTTTTCATCGTAATCATTCCCTTTTTTATTATTTTTTCCCTTAGAGCAGCAATGGAGGGACTTGTCAGAATAAATTTTTCCATTTCATCGTTAACCAAAAAGGCCTCAAAAATACCAATTCGACCGCGATAGCCAGTGAAATTACAATTTTGACACCCCTTAATTTTTGGGGTCTTTAATTCCGGAGTTAATTTTGTGATTTTAACTCCCTTTGAGGAGCCCATCTCCTTTTTGAGTTTTTTTAACCCTTCTGGGGAGATCTTTTTAAATTCGGTGCATTTTTTACAAACCATTCTTACCAATCTCTGGGCAATAACCATATTAATGGCTGGCCCAATATTAGATGGTTTAGCTCCCAAGCTAGTTAATCTAGCCACTGTGCCAGCCGCATCATTGGTATGTAAGGTGGTAAAAACTAAGTGGCCAGTTAAAGCTGCTTGTGAGGTAATCTCGGCCGTTTCTAAATCTCTGATTTCGCCAACCAAAATTACATCTGGGTCCTGACGCATAATTGATTTAAGACCGTTAGCAAAATCATAGCCTGCTTTTGGATCAACCTGGGTTTGGGAAATTCCCTTTAAATGATATTCAATTGGATCTTCAATGGTAATAATTTTAATTTCCGGATTCTGGATTTTTTTTAAAATTGCGTATAAAGTTGTTGTTTTTCCGCAACCCGTTGGGCCAGTGACAATAATCATTCCATTAGGTTTTTTAATTTCTTTTTTAAAAAGTTCTAATAAATCTTCTCTTAAACCCAGGGATTCCATTTCAATTAAACTTTTTGGATTCAAAATTCTTAAAACAATTGATTCGCCGTATTCAGCTGGTAGGGTCGAAGCTCTAATTTCAATTGGTAAACCTCCTATTAAAATAGAAAAACGGCCATCTTGGGGCCGGTCACTAATATTTAATTTCATTCCTGAAAGAAGTTTAATTCGAGATAAAATTCTTTCATAGATTTCCCGCCCAAACACTGTTACATCTTGCAATAACCCATCTATTCTTACTCTAATTTTTGATTCTTCTTCTCTGGGTTCAATATGGATATCAGAGGCTTCTAGATTTATTGCTCCGCCTAAAATAACCTCCGAAAGTTCGGTAACACTTTTTTCTAAAAATTCCCCAATTCTTTCTTTAAAATCAGAAACATTTTTTACCTTTCGTGTTATATTAAGAGTAGCAGGGGAAATCTTTACCTCGCCAATAATTTTTCCTTGCATGATTATTTAAACCCAGTATGACAACTTCGAATTCCATCAGCAAAATAACATTTTGCTGATGGGTTAACCTGATTTAATTATAACTTAATTTAAAGTCATTTACCAGGCAATAACTCCGAACCACATTTTAATCTCTTTAGAATTTTCCGAAAGACTCTGTTCGAAGTTGCTCTACTGGGTAAACTTATCTCACTTTTTAAAAAAAGTCAATGGACTCCAACCCACCCACCACCCTCCCCCTCCTTAGTGAGGAGGGGGCCCCATATTTAACTGTCAATCCATCTCAAACCAGAAAGTTGGGAGAAATTTTAGCTAAGGAAATTTTAAAAACCAAACCGAGAAAAGATGCCTTTTTGCTCGGTTTAGAAGGAGATTTAGGAGGAGGCAAAACCACTTTTTTGCAAGGGTTTGCTAAAGGATTAGGGATAAAGCAAAAAATCTTAAGTCCAACCTTCCTCATCATTAAAAAATTTTCAATTTTCAATTTTAAATTTTCAAATTTCTATCACATTGATTGTTATAGAATAGAAAAACCAAAAGAAATTTTAGATTTAGGATTTAAAGAGATTATTTCTATTCCCCAAAATATTGTTGCGGTAGAGTGGGCAGACCGAATTAGGAAAATTATGTCTAAAAACACAATCTGGATTACTTTCCAATTTATTAATAAAAATAAGAGAAAAATTGCGATAAAAAAATGACAAATGAAAAGCGTCTCATTGTTATTGATAGTAACTCTATTATCCATCGGGCTTACCATGCTCTACCCCCTTTGACGACAAAAAAAGGAGAATTGGTTAATGCTGTTTATGGGTTTTTATTAGTTTTTTTAAAAGTCATTCGGGAATTTCAGCCAGATTATATAGCCGCCACTTTTGATTTCCCGGCTCCAACTTTCAGACACAAAAAATACAAAGAATATAAAGCTAAAAGGCCGCCAGCTCCTGAAGAATTATATCTTCAAATTCCAAAAGTAAAAGAAATTTTAAAAGGATTTTCTGTCCCAATTTTTGAGAAAGAGGGATTTGAGGCAGATGACATTATTGGAACCATTTCTCATTTAGCTCCAAAAAAGCAAATTTTGCCGGGAATAGAAACCATTATCTTAAGCGGTGACCTCGATGCCCTACAGTTGGTAGATTCTCACACTAAGGTTTATGCCTTAAGAAAAGGGGTAAAAGATACTATTTTGTATGATGAAAATTTAGTTAAAGAAAAATATCAAGGGTTAACCCCTGAGCAAATTCTTGATTTTAAAGCCTTAAGAGGTGACCCTTCTGATAATATTCCTGGAGTGACTGGAATAGGTGAAAAAACAGCGCTAAAATTAATTAAGGAATTTGGAAGTTTGGAGAATTTATATAAAGAACTTTCAGATAACACAAAAAAACTTAAACCAAAATTAAAAGAGCTTTTATTAAAATATAAAGAGCAGGCTTTCCTTAGTAAGGAGCTGGCTGAGATAAAAACAAATATTCCAATCAATTTTAATTTAAAAAAATGTCGATGGGGAGAATACGATAAAGAGAAAGTAACTCAGTTTTTAAAAAACTTAGAGTTTTATAGTTTAATTGAAAGATTACCAAAGGTGAAAAAAGAACAGATTAATTTAGAATTAAAATTATGGTAGGAGGAAACATGGAACAAAAAATAAAATTGTTCTTTAAAACTTTATTTATCAAAAAAGAGTCTCCTAAAAAAAATAGGCAAATTATAGATATGATTCGGTGGGGGAGAGAATTTCAAAGATTGAATTTAGCCGAACAAACTACAGGAAATTTGAGTTTTAGAAAAAAAGAAGGTTTTGTAATTACCGGAACAGGAGCCGAACTGGGTGGTCTTTTAAAAGATGATTTTGTCGAGGTTTTAAAGGTAGAAAAGAAAAACAATAAATTTTTAGTTTATGCGAAAGGAAAAATGTTTCCTTCTTCGGAAACCTTACTTCACTGGGAAATTTATCAGTTTAGGAAAGATGTAAACGTCATTTTCCATTTACACGATTTATCAGTTTTAGAGAAAGAGAAAGAATTAAAAATTCCTTCGACTCAAAAAGAAAAACCAGGCGGGAGTTATGAATTAGCTCAAGAGTCGATAAGGCTGTTACAAAAAGAAAAAAAGATTAACTATTTCATATTAAAAAACCACGGAGTAATAGTGATGGGCAAATCTATATCGGGGGCAGGCAAATTAGTAAAATTTTTTAATCAAAAAGCTAAAACTTTAACAAAGCAACAGGTTGTTAATTAACAACAACTTGTTTTGTTTTGGAGAGAAAAAATAGTAAAATAAAAAGAGAGGGAGGCTCTCTCTCGTTAAAAAATAAAGGTCGAGCAAAATAATCATTAATTAATTATTATTAATTATTACTATGCCAGAAAAAAAACTTTCAGAAGAAGCTCAATGGTTTCTAAGAAACCTTCAAAAACTTCAGGATGATTTTGCTGAGTCAGTAGGAGCCCAGGTTGTTACCACCGATAAAGAAGGAAATTTGGTTACTAAAATGAGCGGTGCTCAGCGGGTTTGCCAGCTAATAATGGCGACTGAAGAAGGAAAGAAAAAATGTGAAGAAGCCTATAAAACTGCCCTTTCTCTGGTTAGGACTATGAAGGAGCCGGCTTTTATGGATTGTTACGCTGGTTATACCTCTCTATGGGTGCCAATTAAAGTAAAAGGAGAAATTGTCGGCTCAATTACTGGTTGTGGAGGAAGATATGACCGAGGGGAAAGCAAAGAAGAGTTAAGAGAGAAATTTGCAAAATTAGCTGACGAGCTTGGAGTTGAAGATAAAGAAGATTTCTTAAAAGCAGCAATCGATGAAATCTCACCGGTTAGTGAAGAAGAGATGAAAAAGAGAGCAGAAAGGCTCTCAAAATTAGTTGGAATTTTAGCTGAAGAAACTGCCCTGAGTGAAGTCTTTGGAGTTATCTAAAGGTCGACAATTAAAATCAATTAATTATTAAATAAACTTATGCGAAATGTAATTTGGATAGCGCTGGTAGTGGTGCTGATAATTGCTTTGGTAGGAATTTATATGGCTTCGGTTGGGCTAAAGAAAATGGAGGCAGATTTAACAAAGTTAGCTCAAAGGCTGGATGGTGAAATCCAGATACTAAATAAAAAAACTGCTCCTTTTATAGATGTGGGAAGTGCGGTTGGTTATGTAATTGAGTTTGAGAATGGAGCGAAATTCTATTTTGGCGCAGATACTGGAATCATGGCTGATATGAAATTGGTGATTGGAGATTACTATAAACCAGATGTTGCCTTTTTGCCGATTGGAAATTTCTACACCATGGATCCTAAAGCGGCTGCCTATGCGGCTAAACTGATTAATCCTGCCAGATATGTTGTCCCAAATCACTATGCTTCTTTCCCCATGCTTGTCCAAGATCCTACTGAGTTTTTCACTG
>Ga0210024_1001827_pt1 | contig 18845 bp, 16 predicted proteins | sample CryGeymeta201525_FD_183988 | JGI IMG/M metagenome (GOLD analysis project Ga0210024, IMG submission 183988) | Groundwater microbial communities from Crystal Geyser aquifers in Utah, USA - Crystal Geyser metaG 2015-25 (SPAdes) (version 2) | ecosystem: Environmental > Aquatic > Deep subsurface >...
GATATCGACATTAAAAGAAAAGGCTAAAACCATTAAATCGGGCGATAAATTTGACAAAATGGGCCAGATTATACGCTTTGCACAAAGCCGTGGTTTTGAGCCCGAAATGATTCATCGCTACCTCAGTGAGGTTGTAAAATGAGCGTTTTTTCAGTTTAAGCACTTTTTTGAAGGCACAAAGCAAACGTTACAAACCCAAATCTTCTTACCTTTACGCACTAGAATTAAATACAAAATAAATGATTTTTAAAGACCAGATAAACGATCTTCTGGAGCGCCGGGATGCGCTGAGGAGACATCTTTGACTACGATTCAAAATTAATTCAACTTCAGGAAGAAGAGCTCAAAACACAGGATCCCGACTTCTGGAACAATCCGAAAGAAGCCGAGGAACAAATGAAAAAAGTTCGAGCGATTAAGGGTTGGACTGATGGGTTTAATACTGTCAATCAATTGGTTGAAGATTTTTTGGTGTTGTTCGAATTTTTCGAGGCAAAAGAAGCAACCGAAGCTGAAGTTGACAAAGCGTATTCGGAAACCATTGAAGGGGTTGAAAAACTGGAGGCAAAAAATATGCTTCGAAACGAAGAAGACCACTTTGGCGCCGTGTTAAAAATTAATGCAGGCGCTGGTGGAACCGAAAGCAACGATTGGGCAGAAATGCTTTTCAGAATGTATTCTCGGTATGCCGAAAAAAATGGATACAAGTTAAAAATTGCCGACATGCAGAATGGTGACGAAGTCGGTATAAAAAGCTGCGTTCTCGAAATCGACGGCGAATTTGCTTATGGATACCTGAAAAGCGAAAACGGAGTTCACCGTCTGGTCAGATTGTCGCCATTCAATGCTCAAAATAAACGAATGACCTCGTTTACATCTGTTTATGTTGCCCCGCTGGTTGACGACACCATCGAAATTGAACTGAATATGGCCGATATTTCCTGGGATACTTTTCGCAGTGGTGGCGCTGGTGGACAGAATGTGAACAAAGTGGAAACTGGTGTTCGCCTGAAACACGCCCCTTCGGGAATTATTATAGAAAATACCGAAAGCCGCTCCCAGCTTGGAAACAAGGAAAATGCCATCCGCCTTTTAAAATCGCAGTTATACGAAATTGAATTGCGAAAACGCAACGAAAAAACTTCGGAAATTGAATCGCATAAAAAGAAAATTGAATGGGGTTCACAAATTCGTTCGTATGTGCTGCAACCTTACAAAATGGTGAAAGATTTACGTACCGGTTACGAAACGGGCAATGTAAATGCCGTTCTCAATGGTGAACTGGATGGATTTATCAAGGCTTATCTGATGGAATTTGGCGGAGAATAAAAAAAATAATACAATATTTGAATTTAAAACTTAAAATATGTATTCCGAACATTCTTTTATCAACCGCGAAATTAGCTGGCTTTCTTTTAATGAGAGGGTTTTGCAGGAAGCTGCTGATCCCAATACACCGCTTTTCGAACGCATTCGTTTTATCGGTATTTTCTCCAATAACCTTGATGAGTTTTTCAGGGTGAGGTTTGCCGCGGTGCGCCGGATGGTCGATTTGGGCGGCGACGAAGAAAGCCTGCTGGGTGACTTTACGCCAAAGGAATTACTCGATAAAATTCAGGATATTGTTATTGTTCAACAACAAAAAGTACAGGCTATTTTTCAGGATATTCTTGAAGAACTAAAGCAAAATGACATTTACATGGTTAACGAAAAGCAACTGAATCACATTCAGGGGATTTTCGTAAAAAAGTACTTCAACGACAAAGTTTTGCCCAACCTGGTGCCAATTATGCTGAGCAAGAAAAACAAATTTCCTTATTTGCGCGACAGGTCGGTTTACCTCGCTATTAAACTTTCAAAAAAATCGGATCCCCTGGATTTTGCCTACTCGCTTATCCGCATCCCCTCGCGGTCGGTCCCACGTTTCCTGGTTTTGCCCAAATCTGCCGGCAAAAAATACGTGATGCTGCTCGATGATGTTGTCAGATATTGTTTTAACGACATTTTTTTCTATTTCGATTTTAATATTATCGAAGGCTACACCCTGAAAATAACGCGTGACGCTGAACTTGATATCGACGATGATATTTCAAAAAGCCTTACCGAAAAAATTTCGGAAAGCCTGAAAAACCGGAAAAAAGGAAAACCAGTTCGATTAATATACGACAAAAACATGCCGGAAGACCTGAAAAGTTTTATTTTCAAAAGAATGAAACTTAATACTGAAAATGCCATTCCCGGGGCGCGATATCATAACGACAAAGACTTCATGAATTTCCCCGAGATTGGCAAAAAGAAACATTACTATGCCAAACTTCCCCCGTTCCGTCATAAGGATTTACCGCAAAACACCAGCATTCTGAAGGTTTTGCGAAAAAAAGACGTAATGCTGCATTATCCTTACCAAACCTTTAACCATTTTATCGACCTTTTGCGCGAAGCAGCCATTGACCCGCAGGTTCGTGAAATTGGGCTGACCATTTACCGCGTTGCCGAAGCTTCAAAAGTGGTGAATGCTCTTTTAAATGCCGTGCGAAATGGGAAAATTGTGACTGTGGTTATTGAGTTACAGGCCCGATTCGATGAGGAAGCCAATATTTTCTGGTCGAATAAACTGCAGGAAGAGGGGGCAATGGTAATAAATGGCGTGCCCGGAATAAAAGTACACAGTAAACTCGCCTGGGTAAAACGTAAAGAAAACAACACCTACCGCAACTACGCGTTCATTGGCACAGGCAATTTTCACGAAGGAACTGCCCGTGTTTATGCCGATGATGGTTTAATGACTTCCGACCCGCGCCTCGCCAACGAGGTAGCAAATGCTTTCGATTTTTTTAAACATAATTTCCAACATTTCGACTACGAACATTTGGTGGTGAGCCCGTTTAAAATGCGAAAATTCTTCACCACTTGTATTGACAGGGAAATTAAACTGGCCAAAAAAGGTAAAAATGCCTGGATGATCCTGAAAATGAACAGCCTCATAGATCCGGGGATGATGCAAAAAATTATTGAAGCCGGAAAAGCCGGAGTTAAGGTGCAATTGATTGTTAGGGGTATTTTTGGAATCAGAATGACAGAAGAACTTACCCAAAATATATCTGCAATTAGTATTGTCGATAAATATCTCGAACATTCGCGCATATTTTTATTTGGTAATGGCGGCAATGAAAAAATGTACATTTCTTCCGCCGACTGGATGCCCCGAAATTTAAACCGCCGTTTCGAAGTAGCCTGCCCGGTTTATAACACCGAAATTCAAAATGAGCTAAAGGAAATGTTGTATATTCAGTTAAAAGACAATACGAAAGCCCGCATTTTGGATGAAGGCCTGGTAAACGACTACAATTTAAACGATGGCAAGAATGTTTACCGCGCACAGGAAGATTACTACAAGTTCATCAAACAAAAACACCATATTTCAATGAAAATATATCACAATCCGCGTTGTGCAAAAAGTCGGGCCGGACTGCAATATCTCGAAGAAAAAGGTTACGAAATAGAGGTCAGAAAATATCTTACCGATGGGTTAACTAAAAACGAACTCCGTGAAATCATTTCCAAAACCGGCCGCGATCCATTCTTTTTTGTGCGGACCCAGGAAAAAGAGTATATCGAAAATTATCGGGGAAAGACATTCAGCGATGAAGAGTGGATAAAAATTCTTGCTGAAAATCCAAGGTTACTGCAACGACCGATTGTGGTTAACGGGAACAAGGCAGTGTTGGCAAATCCACCTGAAAATATTGAAGAAATAGTTTGAAATTATGGTTCGTGATTAATTTATCTGCAATTTCTTTTGCAAAACCTGGACTTCTTTTTCAAGTTCGGTTTTACTTTTAATGGCTGTCGAAAGTGCCAGTGCATCTTTAACCGCCACCTTGTCAAACTCTTCAAGAATGATGTAAAATTGCCCTTTCCCCAGGAAAACTGCTTTCAGATTCCGATCGGAATGATTGGCAATAAACTCGATTACACCGTTGTCCTTCCCGTCACGGTAAGTAACTTTCTCCCATTTAAATTCCATAAAATCCGATTGATGATTGTTGGGGTCACCCACCGGGATTGAATCGGTTTTAGCACTGATGTCGCCATCATAAACTCTTATTCCATAATGGTTTATCGAACTTTTACCATGGTAGTTACTGCTCAGTTGCAAATCACCGCGTTCGTCGAGATGAATCTGAATAAAAGAACGAATTAACGAACGCTGCAATGTTTGCCGTTTATGAATGTATCGGGTATATCTGTCGAACTCAGTTTTTTCAGTAACAAACAAATTTTCAAGTTTGGTAATTCTTGATTTAATGGTGTCAAGCTGTGATTCTTTTCGTTGCAGAAGTTCAAAATTAATTTCGGTCATCAGGTTTTTAGCGGCATTTTGTGAATAGGGCGCTTTTGGATATAATTTTGAAATACTGTCCAATTGCAATAATGCAGCGGTGGTATCCTGTTTTTCCAACAACACTTTTGCAAAATTCAGCTTTGTGCGGGCTTTGTCTTCGTCCGATGGACCACATGCTGCCATTAAAAAAACAAGCCCAATTGCGAAAAAAAATACCGAAAGTTTCATAATCCGTTTCTTTTTGGCCAAAATTACAATTTTAAATCAATAGGTTTCGATGATTTTTCCTACTTTTAAAACCAAAATCAGCTAACGTTATGATTACACTTACACAACTCGAATATATTGTTGCTGTTGACACCTACCGGCATTTTGGCAAAGCTGCCGAATCGTGTTTTATCACCCAGCCAACCCTTTCGATGCAAATTAAAAAATTGGAGGAAGACCTCGAAATTATTATTTTCGACCGCAGCAGACATCCCCTGTTGCCAACCGATGTGGGGCAACGTATTATCGATCAGTCCCGCATTGTTTTGCAACAGTCGGAAGAGATTAACAATATTGTAAAAGACCACAAAAATCAGGTTTCAGGATTAATCCGCATTGGAATTATACCAACCATGGCGCCATATCTTCTTCCCCTTTTTATTGGTAATTACAAACGAAAATTTCCTAACATTTTTATCAAAGTAGTGGAAGAAACCACCGATAATATTGTAAAACTTTTACAGAAAGATTTAATCGATGTAGGTATTTTGGCCACTCCTCTCAATGCGGATAAAATTAGCGAGAAGCCCATTTTTTATGAGGAGATGCTAATTTACGCCAACCCGTCGCATCCGTTGCATAAATTAAAGGAAATTACGGTTAAAGACATTGCAACCCCCGAAATCTGGTTATTAAGCGATGGGCATTGTTTCCGCGACCAGGTAATCAATTTGTGTTCTTTAGTAGGGACCACCGAAGAAGGTTTACCTTTTCAGTTTGAGGCCGGATCGCTTGAAACATTAATGAATATTGTCGATCGCGAAGGCGGTTTAACGCTTATTCCCGAGTTGGCAAAAATAGGAATGTCGGACAGACGACTGGCTAATGTAAAAGCGTTTACCAGTATTAAACCTTTAAGAGAAGTTAGTCTTGTATATTCCCGGCATTTTGCCAAATATAAACTCATAAACCTGCTCTGGCGCGAAATCAAAGATGCTGTTCCACTGGAATTGCAAGACGAAAAACGGGGCACAGTCATTGAACTGAGATAACCCGGAACTTTAATCCCTGATTTTTAAATTCGAAAAATATATTTACCTTTGCGCGCTGTTTGGCGGGCATGGCGGAATTGGTAGACGTGCCAGACTTAGGATCTGGTGCCTTACGGCGTGGGGGTTCGAGTCCCTTTGCCCGCACAAAAACCGCCGACCTTTTTTAAACGGAAGAGTTGGCGGTTGTTTTTACTTGAAATACTTGAATTTAATTTTTAATCATCATGAACATTACTAAGGAAAATATTGACACTGTAAATGCCATACTTAAAGTTGCCATTGAAAAGGCCGATTATGAAAAACCAGTTGCCGATCAACTGAAAGAGTATCGCCAAAAAGCAGTAATTCCGGGATTCCGTCCGGGAAAAGTTCCTGATGGTCTTATCAGAAGAAAATACAGAATTCCAATATTGGTTGAGGAAGTGAATAAATTGCTGTCCAAAAATTTATCACAATATCTGTTTGACGAAAAACTAAACATTTTAGGAGAACCGCTTCCGAACGAGGAACAGCAAAAAACCATCAATTGGGAAACCGATGAGAATTTTGAGTTTGCTTTCGATATTGCCGTGGCTCCCGAAATCAATATTTCGATCGGTAAAGAAAACGAATTCAAATTTTATAAGATTGCTGTTTCCGATGAAATGATTAACCAGCAGGTTGAAATGGCACAATCGCAGTTGGGGAAAAATGTGCCCGACGATGAGATTAAAGAAAACACTTCAGTTAAAGGAGATTTTGTTCAGTTAAACGATTCAGGCGAAGAACTTGAAGACGGAATCAGTCCAAAGGATGTTTTAATTGCCATCGACAGGATTAAAGACGATGAAATCAAAAATAATTTCATTGGTAAAAAAAGTGGCGATGTAATAGTTTTCGACCCTGTAAAAGCATTCGAAAACAGGCACGAATTAAAGCACATGTTAAACATTAAACAGGATGAAGCCGATGTGCTGAACAGCAATTTCAAATTTACAATCAACGAAATTTTGCGGTTTGAAAAAGCAGAACTGAATGAAGATCTTTTCAAAAAATTGTATGGGGAAGAAACGGATGTAAAATCTGTTGATGATCTCAGAAACCGCATAAAACAGGGAATAGAGGCCAATTTAATGATCTCCTCGAACCGTAAATTTGCGTTAGACGCCCACGACAAATTGGTGGAACAAGCCAATGTCACACTTCCTGAAGCCTTTTTGAAACGATGGTTGATTGCGATTAACAAAGAATTGACCGCTGAACAAATTGAAAATGAATTTGAAGCATTTATCGGCGATTTAAAATGGCAGTTAATTAAAGATGTCGTTATTAAGGAGAATGGAATAACGGTAACATCCGAAGAAACAAAATCGTTTGCAGTTCAAATGGCATGGTCGCAATACAGCCAATATGGAATTTACGACGTTCCCGACGAACAGCTTGAATCGTTTGCAAAAAAAATTCTTGAAAAACCTGAAGAAAACGAACGTATAAACAAACGGCTTTACGAAGAAAAGGTTATTCAAACGGTGAAGGAAAAAGTTACCCTTCAGGAAACCGAGATTAGCCAGGAAGAATTTAATGAAATGATTAAATAGTTACAGGTACGCCAACAGGGCAAAACAAATAACATTTTGCTGTATGAATCAGCAATCAACTTTTTTGTAACTTTGGAACTCGTCTTTTTAATGTGATTTACAAAGTTATTTTTAAAATTTAGAAATTATGAGCAGCAACAATAACGAATTCAGAAAATATGCAGTTAAACATGCAGGTTTAGGCAGTTTAACACTTGACAGGTTTAGTTCGATGTATGGTAATTATATATCGCCGACTATCATCGAAGAGCGCCAGTTAAACGTGGCTTCAATGGATGTATTTTCGAGATTAATGATGGACCGTATCATTTTTCTGGGTGTACCTATTGACGATACAGTGGCAAATATTATCCAGGCGCAGTTGCTTTTCCTCGAGTCAACCGATCCTACCAAAGATATTCAGATTTATTTTAACTCTCCGGGAGGTATGGTTCATGCCGGACTTGGAATTTACGATACAATGCAGTACATAACTGCCGATGTGGCAACGATATGCACAGGCATGGCTGCTTCTATGGCCGCAGTGCTGCTAACAGCGGGCACCAAAGGAAAAAGAACGGCGCTTAAACATTCGAGGGTGATGATTCACCAACCCATGGGAGGCGCATCAGGCCAGGCTTCGGAACTGGAAATTACCGTTCGCGAGATCATGAAAATTAAAAACGAACTCAACTCCATTATTTCATTGCACAGTGGCCAATCCATTGAACAGGTTGAAAAAGATGCCGACCGCGATTACTGGATGAATGCTGAAGAAGCCGTGAAATATGGAATGATTGATGAAGTTTTGGTTAGAAATAATAAATAATGTCGAATAAAATTAAACTGGATAAATGCTCGTTTTGCGGCCGCGAAAAAAGGGAAGTTAATTTATTAATTGCCGGAATCGATGGTCATATCTGCGACAGATGTGCAGAACAGGCGCATGCCATCATTCAGGAAGAGACAAAAAAAAGCGGCACTTTCGATATCGACGGTGCTAAACTTTTAAAACCAAAAGAAATTAAAGATTTTCTTGACCAATACGTAATTGGCCAGGATCAGGCAAAAAAAATACTTTCTGTTTCGGTTTATAACCATTACAAACGCCTTAAGCAGGCCATTGATGCTGATGAAACTGAAATTGAAAAATCGAATATCATTTTAGTTGGCGAAACCGGAACCGGTAAAACGCTGCTTGCACGCACCATTGCAAAAATGCTGCATGTTCCTTTTACAATCGTTGATGCAACCGTTTTAACAGAAGCGGGCTATGTTGGCGAAGATATTGAAAGCCTGCTGACCCGGTTGTTACAAGCCGCCGATTACAATGTGGAAGCTGCCGAAAGGGGAATTGTATTTATCGACGAAATTGACAAAATAGCCCGCAAAGGCGACAATCCATCTATTACCCGCGATGTTTCGGGTGAAGGTGTTCAGCAAGGTTTGCTCAAACTCCTGGAAGGATCAATCGTTAACGTGCCACCACAGGGAGGTCGTAAACATCCCGAACAAAAGCTGATTCCGGTGGATACCAAAAACATCCTGTTTATTTGCGGTGGCGCTTTCGACGGTATTGAACGCAAAATTGCAACACGCCTCAACACAAAAGTTATTGGTTACAGCGCTGCCAAAGATGTTGACAGAATTGAACGCGAAAATTTACTTCAATATATCGCTCCACAGGATTTGAAATCGTTTGGACTGATTCCGGAAATTATCGGCCGTTTGCCGGTGCTTGCTTATCTTAATCCGTTAGACAGAAAAACGCTTCGCAGCATTTTAACCGAACCGCGTAATGCGGTTATTAAACAATACAAAAAACTGTTTAGAATTGATGGTATTGCGCTTGATTTCGAGGAAGATGCATTTGAATACATTGTTGATAAGTCGCTTGAATTTAAACTGGGCGCCAGGGGATTACGGTCGATTTGCGAAAGCATAATGAATGACGCTATGTTCTATTCGCCATCAGAAAAAATCGACAGGCTGCATATTTCAAAAGAATATGCCGAGCATAAACTTGAACACGCCAATATTCAGCGACTAAAAGCCAGTTAATATCCCTTATCCTCCAGTAAATTAGATTTCATTGAAGCTGCAACCGCCAGTTCATCGCAGCGTTCGTTTAATGGGTTGTTGTTGTGGCCTTTTACCCACACAAATTTCACAATATGCTTTTTGTAAATCTCCAGGAAACGTAACCACAGATCGGGATTTTTTTTGTTTTTAAACCGCTTCTTCACCCAATCGAAAACCCAACCTTTCGTAACCGCATCGGCCACATATTTCGAATCGGTGTAAATAGTAACCTCACTTCCTGGTATTTTCAATGTTTCCAAAGCAACAATCACAGCCAGCAATTCCATGCGGTTATTGGTGGTATGTTTAAAGCCCTCAGAAATCTCCTTGCGGAATTCGCCCGAAATCAGCACAATTCCGTAACCTCCCGGGCCGGGATTTCCGCGGGCAGCGCCATCGGTGTAAATAGTTATTTGTGGACGGGCCATTCTTTAGTATTCAATATTAGAGATTTTCTTTTTCTTGTTCCTCACCCATCGGGGGAGGCTAGGAGGGGGCTTTCTTTATTTTACAATCTCCATTTCATCAATCAAATGGGTTGCACTGGCATAAACATCTATAACCCAGAGTACAAACCGGATATCAACATTGATACAACGCTGTAATTCCGGTTCGTATGCAATATCGCCGCTCATTGCTTCCCAATTACCATCGAAAGCAATACCAATTAATTCGCCGTTTGCATTAATAACGGGACTACCTGAGTTACCACCGGTAATATCGTTATTGGTGATAAAACAGGCGCGGAGCGAACCATCATTATCGGCGTATTGACGGAAATCCTTGTCGATTAAAAGTTGTTTCATCCGGGCTGGCACATCAAACTCGTCATCACCCGGAATTTCTTTTTCAAGATAACCATCGGTAGTAGTATAATAATTGTAAATAACTCCATCTCGTGGCTCATAATCAAGTACTTGCCCATAAGTTAAACGCATGGTTGAATTTGCATCGGGATAAAAAACCTTGTCTTGCTGCATTTCCATTAATCCGGCTAAAAACAAACGCTCGCCAACGCTCTTTATTTTTTGGCTTTCACCGGCTGCCTCGCTCATTTCGCGGTATTTAGCAAAAATATCAGATGCAGAACTCACCGCCATATCTTTCCGAAGCGCTTTCAGTGTAGGTTTTTCCAGGAAGGCTGCTAATTCTTCCTTACTGTCGAAAACTGAACTTTTAAAAAGCTTTTCAGCATATTTGGCATAATCGCCTTTATATTTTTTCTGAATTGTGGAAAAGAAAGCAGGATGATACTGGGGAACAGTTTTATCGGCATACAATTTCAGCAGGGCGCCAACCACTTTTTGGTCGGTTGCTGCATCGTAATCTTTGAAATAATCGTCCATGCTGCTTTTCATGGAGCTGGTGATACGTTCAATCTTCTCTTTGTTTTCTTCCGGTTTTTCCAAAAGATCGATTAGCGACTGAGCCCGGTATGCAAATATAAAAATCTCTGGTCCGCGCAAAAGCGCTTCACCCAAATAGTTCCTGGCTTTATCAGTTTCAACATTTTTAAACGAATTTTCAATCATCGAAAGCGCTTCACCATATTTTACTTTTCGCTGGTTGTCGGAGTTGACCCAGTTTGTAAAATCGTTTTCAATCGCCTGTTTTTTATCGATAGCCTTTAAGTTGGTGAGTCCTTTGTTTTGCCCGATACTGTATTTGTAATAGTTTGAACTCCGTGCATATTTCGAAGCATACTGAATTCGGGCTTTTTGGCTGGTAGTCATGTACTCGCCCCAAATATCAAGGAGTTCTTTACGGACTTCAATCCGAACTTCATTGATAACATCCATTGTATTTTTCACCCCAAACGAAGTTTCATAACGACTTGTTCTGCCGGGGTATCCCATCACCATTGCATAATCGCCTTTCTCAATGCCTTTGATTGAAACCGGCAGAAAGTGTCTTGGCTGATAAGGAACATTCTTTTCTGAATAAGAAGCCGGTTTTCCATCGGGGCCGCAATAAATCCTGAACATCGAAAAATCGTTGGTATGGCGGGGCCACATCCAGTTATCGGTGTCGCCTCCAAATTTACCAAGCGCTTGTGGCGGGGCACCAACCAAACGAATATCCCTGAAAGTTTCTGTTACAAACAGGTAGTATCTGTTGGCAGCAAAAAAACTGCGTACATAAGTTTCATAATGCGTATCGCCTTTGGCCTTTTTTTCCAATTCGGCAGAGACAGAGCGAACTATCCGGTTTCTTTCGTCTTCACTGGTTGCATTGGTAACATTGACAAGCACCTCTGCTGTAACATCTTCAACGCTAATCAGGAATGTTACTGTTTTGCCCGGATTTGGCAATTCTTCCTTTCGCGACATGGCCCAAAAACCATCCTGTAAATAATCGTGTTCAACACTCGAATGACTTTGAATTTCGCCAAAACCACAATGATGATTGGTAAGCAGCAATCCTTCCTTCGAAACTACTTCGGCAGTGCATGATCCCCGATCGAGAGCCACAACCGCATCTTTCAGGCTTGAATTATTGATACTGTAAATATCTTCGGCGCTCAATCCCAAACCCATCCGTTGCATGTCCGAAATATTCAGTTTTTGAATCAGCGAGGGGAGCCACATCCCTTCATCGGCCAATGCCCATACGCAAAATAAAACGGTAAAGAGCATTACTAAATTAAATTTTCTCATTATTCTTTTCGCTTTTCTTTATGAAGTTGGCAAATATAATTTTTCAGAAATTATTCAACTGTGATATATGTCTTTTTATTCGTAAAATCTATCAGAAACTGCTAATAAAATTTCAGTTTAAAGTTGGGCAGTGGTTAAAAAATGATAAACGATAATGTTGTTTATCAATTCTTTCTAAATTTGCATCGCTTTAGAAATTACGGTGTGGGAGAAAAAAACAAAAGGGGATTTTTAGATAAACTGAAAGATCAGTACCGTGTAACGGTATTCAACGATTCTACCTTTCAATCGGTTTGGAGTATGAAACTTACGCGGTTAAAAGTTTTAGGTGCTTTCAGTATGGCTTCATTAATTATTATCATGCTTGTTACATTGCTGATTGCCGCCACAGGTTTGCGGGAATACATTCCCGGATATCCCGATGCGGAACAGCGGCAATTGATGGTTGAAACAGCATTAAAAGTTGATTCTCTTGAAGTGGAATTGAATAAACGCGATGACTTTTTCAAGGGGATAAAAGCCATTATTTTGGGTGAAATCCCGGAAGACAATATGGTTTATGATAGCGCTTCCGAATATTACGATGTAAATTTTGCCGAATACAACCACGATTCGGTTTTTCAGGACAACCTGCTCGCCGAACAACTGAATTTGTCGATACAGGGCAATACCCGCAAAAGTAGCGAATTGAGCCAGATGCACTTTTATGTGCCGGTAAAAGGCATAATAACCAACCATTTTAATTTATCTACCGAACATTTTGGAGTTGATTTGGTTAGCGACCCAAACGCCCGTATTTCATCTGTTTTGGAAGGAACCGTAATTTTTTCGGGGTGGACCCTTGAAACTGGTTATGTTTTGTACGTTCAGCACGAAGCCGATTTGGTTTCGGTGTATAAACACAATGCCGAATTGTTAAAATCAACCGGAGATAAAGTGAGGGCTGGCGAAGCCATTGCAATTATTGGTAACTCAGGCGAACTTTCAACCGGACCACACCTCCATTTCGAACTCTGGCACCGCGGAAATTCCCTAAATCCTGAACAGTATATCGATTTTTAATTTATGAAAAAACGAATAGCCATTCTTGGTTCAACTGGTTCTATTGGCACCCAGGCGCTTGAAGTAATTCAACAAAACCCTGATAAGTTTGAAGTTGAAGTACTTACCGCGAACAATAACGTTGATATTTTAATTGCACAGGCAAAACAATTTCAACCCAATGCCGTGGTAATTGCCAACGCCGAAAAGTATAAAGTGGTTTCGGAAGCCTTAAAAAATGAACCTGTAAAAGTTTATGCCGGCACGGATGCACTCAACCAGGTTGTGCAAATGGAAACCGTTGATTTAGTGCTTACTGCAATGGTTGGTTACTCGGGTTTGATGCCTACTTACAATGCCATAAAAGCAGGGAAAAACATTGCGCTGGCCAACAAGGAAACCATGGTGGTTGCAGGCGAAATAATCACAAAAGCAGCGCTCGAAAATAAAGTGGAGATTCTTCCTGTTGACTCGGAACATTCGGCCATTTTTCAGTGTTTGGCTGGCGAATTTTTAAACCCGGTCGAAAAAATTTACCTCACTTGTTCGGGCGGCCCGTTCCGGGGGAAAACTGAAAAAGAACTTCAAAATGTTACCGTTGAAAATGCTTTGGCCCACCCCAACTGGGACATGGGTGCAAAAATAACCATCGACTCGGCAACCCTTATGAACAAAGGATTTGAGATGATTGAAGCCTGTTGGTTGTTTGGGCTTCCACCGGCAAAAGTTGATGTTATTGTTCATCCGCAATCGGTAATCCATTCCATTGTTCAGTTTGAAGATGGTTCGATGAAAGCACAAATGGGTTTGCCCGATATGAAATTGCCCATTCAATATGCACTTGGTTTTCCTACCCGTATAAAAAACAACTTTCCGCGCTTTAATTTCCTCGATTACCCAACCCTCAGTTTCGAACCTCCAAAACCAAATATTTTTCGTAACCTTGCACTCTCTTTTGAAGCCATGAAATCGGGAGGAAATATGCCCTGTATATTAAATGCTGCAAATGAGGTGGTTGTTGAATTCTTTTTAAAGAAAAAAATTACATTTCTGCAAATGTCGTACATAATTGAAAAAGCAATGCAGAAAGTTAAATTTATTGAAAAACCATCGTTGGATGATTTGATTCAGACTAATACTGAAACAAGAAGAACAACAATGTTGTTAACAGAAAACTAAAATATAGTAGAGAAAATTTGGATGGAGACGATATTAATAAAAACTGCACAGTTACTTTTAAGCCTTTCGATTCTTGTAGTACTTCACGAATTGGGGCATTTTATGCTCGCACGGCTTTTTAAAACCCGTGTCGAAAAATTTTACCTTTTCTTTGACCCGTGGTTCTCATTGTTTAAAGTGAAAAAAGGTGATACAGAATACGGAATTGGATGGCTTCCTTTGGGAGGTTACGTCAAAATTTCGGGAATGATTGATGAATCGATGGACAAGGAAGCCATGAAACTGCCTGCCCAACCCTACGAATTCAGGGCAAAACCAGCCTGGCAGCGTTTATTGATTATGCTGGGTGGAGTGATGATGAATTTTGTGTTTGCAATATTCATTTACATCGGAATAATGTATGCCTGGGGCGAAGAATTTCTGCCCACCGAAAATGCAAAATATGGAATTTCGGTTAATGAAGTTGGCAAGGAAATCGGGTTTCAGAATGGCGACAAAATTCTTACGGTTGACAATAGAACCATCGAAAGTTTTAGCGCAATTATACCTTCAATCGTTCTCGATAATGCCAAAACCGTTCAGGTTGAAAGAAACGGACAAAAAACAGATGTTGAAATCAGCGATTCTGATTTGGCGCTAATGCTAAAAAGCAAATCGATAATGATTCCCCGGACACCGTTTGATATTAAAGTCGGGAAGGTGGAGAAAGGATTGCCCGCAGAACTGGCCGGACTTCAGAAAGAAGATATTTTTGCTTCGGTTGACGGGTTGAAATTTGAATACTACGATGAATTCACGGATTATCTTGCCACAAAAAAAGGAGAAAGTATTCAGATTGAAATCATTCGTGAAGGGCAAAGAATAACCAGGGAGGTTGAAGTTTCGGAAGAGGGGAAAATAGGTTTTTACGTTGCATATAACAATCCCGATATATTTGAATTTAAAACTGTAAAATATGGCTTTTTCGAGTCGTTTCCTGCCGGGATTAAGCGGGGAGTGCGCACAACACAAGATTATCTGAAACAGTTCAGATTGATTTTTAACCGCGAAACAAAAGGTTACGAACATTTGGGGGGCTTTGCAACTATCGGAAATATTTTCCCCGGAACCTGGGATTGGAATTCATTCTGGAACATGACTGCCTTCATTTCAATTATACTTGCCATTATGAATTTGTTACCAATTCCCGCACTTGATGGCGGCCATGTGATGTTTTTAATGGGAGAAATGATTACCGGACGCAAACCCGGAGAGAAATTTCTGGAGTATGCGCAAATTGCCGGAATGATTTTGCTGTTGGCTTTGGTGCTTTATGCCAACGCCAACGACATAATAAAAATGATAAACGGAACATTCTAATAAAAAAATTCTATTTTTGTCATAAATCAATTATTATCTTAATATCATGAATTTATTTGTAATCGCAGGTTTTGTAGGACCACAGGAAATTATTATCATACTGATCATTGTTCTTTTACTTTTTGGTGGACGTAAAATTCCGGAATTAATGAAGGGACTTGGAAAAGGAATGAGCGAGTTTAAAAAAGCCAGTAAAGGGGATGACGAGGAGGAAATCAAGTCGAACCCTGATAAAATTGAAAGATAATTTCGAAAAGAAATAGATGAGAATCCTGTATCTGAACATTCGGATACAGGATTTTTTATGGTAAAGTTTTTGTAGTGGTTTGAACCACAAAAACTTAAAAATTCAGAAATAATGAAACGAATTGTAATCCATCTTTTGTTGACAATTTTTGTTACTGTTGTTTTTCAATCATGCAACGATGTACCCGTATTGCGCCAAAATATTACCGGCAGGGCAAACGAACTGGTAATTGTTATTTCCGATGAATCATGGGAGGGAAAACCCGGCGAGTTGCTTCGGGATATACTGGCGCAACCGCATGTTGCGCTTCCGCAAAGCGAACCCATTTTCGATTTAATTAATGTGCCCCGTGTTGGTTTTAAAAAAATATTCAGGTCAACCCGAAATATAATCCAAACTTCAATTTCATCGAATGTGGAAACTCCCGGTGTAATTTTTAAAGACGATGTTTGGGCTTACCCACAGGCTACGGTTGAAATAAATGCAAAAAATGCCGCACAATTTGAAGAATTATTCAACGAAAACAGCGGAAAGATAATGTCGTATTTCTTGACGGCGGAGAAAAAAAGGCTGACCATGAACTATCAAAAATATGCTGAGAAACTGGTTTTGAATTCGCTCAATGAAAATTTAGGCGTCACCATGACAGTGCCCCCCGGATTTGCCATTGCCCGCCAGAAAAAAGATTTTATCTGGGTCAGATATGAAACGCCTGAAATTTCGCAGGGCATTGTGGTTTATACTTTCCCATATATTTCCGATTCAACCTTTACAGAGAATTATTTGGTTGCAAAAAATGACAGTGTGCTTGAAATAAATGTTCCGGGGTCTACTGCCGGAAGTTATATGGCCGTTGAAAAACAAATCGACCAGGTATTAAAACCATTTGAGCACAACAAAAATTACACGGTTGAAATGCGCGGTTTGTGGCGTTTGGAGAATGACTTTATGGGAGGGCCGTATATATCACTTGCTGAATTGGATGCTTCGAATCAACGTGTTGTAGTTGCATTTGGTTATGTTTTTGCACCCAGCAAAGACAAACGGAACTTGTTGCAACAGGTTGAGGCGATGGTTTACTCGCTGAAAATGAATAAACAGGCCGAAAACGACAAAATCAGCAGCCAGATAAAAATGGGAAACTGACGTTCAGAATACCGCTTTCACAATTTCCTTTACATTATCAGAAACCCCGTAAGTATAAATATGTAACGATGGCACATTGTTGGCTGCCAAATCTTTCGACTGGTAAATGGCCCACTCGGTTCCAACCTGTGCCGCTTCATTATTGGTTTTACATTTACCAAGTTCTTTCGCCAGTTCCACCGGAATATCGATGCTGAAAATTTTTGGAAGAACGGTTAGTTGGTTCATCAGGTTGATTGGTTTTATTCCCGGAATTATGGGGACATTAATTCCAATTTCACGACATCTTTTTACAAAATCGTAATACGCCTGATTGTCAAAAAACATTTGTGTAACAATGTAATCAGCGCCGGCATCCACTTTTTGTTTCAGGTATGCCAAATCCTGCTCCATATTTGGCGCTTCGAAATGTTTCTCGGGATAACCGGCCACACCAATGCAAAAGTCGAGCGGCGTGTTGTTTTTCAAATCTTCTTCCAGGTATTTTCCTTTTGCCAAATCTTTAAGTTGGGCCACCAATTCGTTTGCGTTTGAATTTCCGTTTGGTGTTGGCACAAAAACATGCTGATTTTTAACCCCGTCACCTCGCAAAGCCAACACATTATTTATTTCAAGAAAATTGAGGTCGATTAATACATGTTCAGTTTCACTTTTGGTAAACCCGCCGCAAAGAATGTGCGGCACCACCGGAATTCCGAATTTATGCTGGATTGACGCAGCAATTGCAACCGTTCCGGGTCGCTTGCGGACTGTGCGCTTTACAATGGTTCCATCGGGCATTTCCTTAAACTCAAGCTCATCGCGGTGTGTGGTAATGTTAATGTATTTGGGGCCGAAATCAATCAGGCTTTCAATGGTTTGATAAATTTTTACTGCATCATTTCCTTTCATCGGGGGTAAAAGTTCAAATGAAAAAACTGTGCTTTTCGAGTTGTTTATGATGTCTATGACTTTCATTTCGTATTACTTAAGAGCGTCTTCGATTTTCTGCTGTGCTTTATTTAATTCCCTGTTGATTCCTTTTTCAACAGAATTGTTAAATTGAAAAATCATATCGAGTGCAAGCATTGCCAACATTCCGAGGATGAAGAAAAGGATTTTACCACCCCAATTTTTTGTTTTTTTAGCCATTTATATTTGTTTTATTTTATTGCAAAAGTAAAAAAAGATACCTGTTAAACTGAATCTTAAAAGTTTGATATTAAAATTACTGCACAAAAGTTTTGTCTTTGAATATCTCTTTCCTTTGTATGAACAGCGTAATAAAACACCCCGACTTCGTCCCATAAACATTAGCGCTTCATAAATAAATTGCATTGGGAATCAGCCACCTCCCGATACTCGGGACAGGCTCTCCTTGAAAGAAAAAGGAGGGGAAATGATTCACTACTATTTATAATTTAAATTGGTTGGCAGGAATTTCTCAATAAATTCCACAGTTTCGCCTTTCCGCCTGGCGTAATCTGCAACCTGATCTTTTCCTATTTTTTCCAAACTGAAATAGCGCGATTCAGGATGTACAAAAAACTGCCCCGAAACCGATGCATTCGGATACATCGCAAAATGTTCCGTTAAAGTAATTCCCACATCTTCGGCTTTCAGCAATTTAAAAAGGTTCAGCTTTTCAGAATGTTCCGGGCAGGCCGGATAACCAATTGCCGGACGGATTCCCTGATAGTTTACTTTCAGCAAATCGTCCATCGATAGTTTTTCGTCGGGTACGTAACCCCAGTAATTTTTCCGCACCTCGAGGTGCAGCCATTCGGCAAAAGCCTCACTCAGCCTGTCGGCCAGCGATTCTAACATGATGGCTTTGTAATCGTTGTTATCTTTTCTGAAGGCATCTTTCCATTTTTCAATGCCAATTCCGCCGGTGGTGGCAAACCCTCCGCAATAATCAATTTTACCCGATTCAACCGGCGCCACAAAATCGGCCAAACAAAGGTTCTTCCCTTCCTTTTTCTTTTCCTGCTG
>Ga0210024_1001828_pt1 | contig 18843 bp, 17 predicted proteins | sample CryGeymeta201525_FD_183988 | JGI IMG/M metagenome (GOLD analysis project Ga0210024, IMG submission 183988) | Groundwater microbial communities from Crystal Geyser aquifers in Utah, USA - Crystal Geyser metaG 2015-25 (SPAdes) (version 2) | ecosystem: Environmental > Aquatic > Deep subsurface >...
CCCGATCTCTCCGGACGTCGCTGACGACGTCGTCAGAGACGTCTCATCGCAGATCAGGGCAGAAGCGAGCAGGCGGCCTCAAGCGGCCGATTACGTTCTAGCGCTGCGTCCGCAGTGCTGGTTTCGCCAAAAGAAAGGCTAATGCGCCCGTCCGATATATCGCAGCCGACGACGGTCAGCCCTGCGGCGCGCGCCGTTTTCAGCGCGCGCTCTAGGTCCGATTGCCGAAAGGCCGCGCGCGGCATCGTCAGCCGTCGAGCCGAACGGCGACGGTCGCGTCGGACGCGCCAGCGGCCCGGACCACGACGCCGATGCGCGCGCCCGCGTCGAGGGCTTCGACCACGCCCGCGGTCGCCTGCACTTCGTCGCCCACGTCGAGGGCTCCCGCCGCCTTTGGCAGTTCGAAGACGCCCGTGGTGCTGATCGCGACGGCTTCGCCGATCGCCGCGTCGGTCGCCGCGACGCCCACGAGGGCGCCGATCGCCACGAGGTCGCCGGCGAGAGGTTGCGGACCGTCATGTCCTCGATCATGCGGCGGCGCAGAGGGCTGGTCTCGGCCCTCGGAAAGCTCCTGTCTGGAAAGGGGTCTCAGCAACCCAATCCTTCCAGTCAGGAGCGCCGCCCGCGAAGCAGTCCCCGTGCCGCGCAGCGGCTTCGTTCAATCCCGCAAGAGTCACGCGCCGCGGGAACTGGTATCAGTCGCTTCTCGCGCTAATTCTGTTCATCACGCCGCTACGGATCGACGTGAAGTCGCTCGTGAAAATGCTGCGCGTGTAATGTGATAGGAGCGCGTCGGTGTCGTGGGTCGGGCAGGCGACCCAACGCCAATACTTGGTGGCGCATTGCTCCATAAAAGCCCCAAACCCGGCCTGATACACTTTGCCTATTTCTGATCCTTGACAAAGGTCTTGTCGACCTCGCCGCTGAAGAATGCGCGACCATAGACCAGCAGGCACAGGGTGACGCCGACGGCAAACGCCCATGTCGCGCCGCGCGTGGCCAGAACCGCCGCCACGACGCCTGCGATTCCGAGGTCGCGCTGCGATCGGGCCTCCATCACGCCGATCCGAACCGAGACATACCCCTGAATCAGGAGCGTCAGCGCAAGGGCCACGCCGAGGATCGGCTGGACAAGCGTCACGATGGGCAAAAGCAGCAGACCCGTATTCGTGCCCCACCGGAAAGAGCCCGCGCCGCCGAAGATCGAGTACATCGCCTTCTTGCCCTGACTGAATCGCTCGACGATGACGACATGCATGGCCGCCCAGAGCGGGCCGCACATGGCGACGTCGGGGCCGATGATCGACATGATGCCGTTCCGCGCGCCAAAGATCATGTGCGCGCGGTCCGGGCTGTAGTCGATCTTCTCATCGTCCCGCCGTTCATCGGCTTCGGTCAGGATGGCCTTGCTTTGCAGCACGTCGCCAAACAGGACGATGTAGGCGGCAAGAACCGTCGGGATCGCCGTGAGGAACATCCACAGCGGCGGAAAGCCAAGGCCGAACACCGTGTATTCGCGGAACAGCGTCGTGAAATCCGGCTGTGAGAACCCCCATTCGATCGAGGGCCAAGGCGCCTCGCCCATGACAGGTGCGACGACAATCGCCAGCGCCACGATCGGAAAGATGCCCAGCTTGCCGATCAATCCGACAACGCTGTTCTGTTCCTTGAGAATCGCGAAGTGACGCGAGAAGATGACATAGAATGCGATACCCACCGCAATCGAGATGGTGAACGGAAAGCTGTCGAAACGGCCGCCCAACTGGAAAACGGCGATGACCGCCGCGATCCCTGCGCCGATGATCACGCCCGATTTGATCGCCTGCGGAATGAGTTGGACCACTCTTTGCGCCAGGCCAGACGCGCCGATGAAGATCGAGAACAAGCCAAGCATCAGTTGGAATGCGATCAGGGCGTGAACCCGCTCAGGCCCTTCGGGGAAGGTGCTGACGTATGCAATCAGCAGCGGGATGGCGGGTGTGATCCATCCGGGCACGACCGGATCGCCCAGCAGATGATGCGTCAGGTACAGGATGCCGTTGAGGATGACCACGGCCAGGGCGACCTCGAACGGCATCCCCAGCAACTCGACCATCAGAGGGATCGCAGCGAGATCCACGGCGCACATCAGCAGGCCCTGAAAGTAGTCCGGCCATTCGAAACGATAGTGGATGACCGGCAGGCGGATCTTGAACGGACCCGCCGGCCAATAGGGCGTTTCCTGCCCGTCGATGCGTTCATGTCTGATCATTTTCGCCCCTGGGCGTTTGTCACGGCTGCCCGGCGGCCGCCCCGATGCTCAACCGTCTGACGCGCCCGTTCGTTCCAGCGGACGCGCCATGGATCTGCCCGCACATCGTCTCCGCACAGACCGTCTGCGGGCCGGTCTCGATCCCGAGCTGGCAGCCGTCCGGCGATCTGATCCGGCGTCCGGCGCTCGGTCACCGGCAGTCGCGCTATCGGTCGAGCCATTGTTGCACCACGCCGATCTGCCCGGAGGCGTTCAGCGTTGGCGCATGGCCGACGCCATCGAACTCGATGACCTCGGCGTGCGGGAGACGTCGGCGCATTCTCGCGAGCAGTGCGGGCGTCAGAAAGTCGGACTCGACGCCATGCAGAATGAGCACGGGGCACGTTATCCGGTCCCAGTAGCGCCAGAGATCGACGTGGATCAGCAACGACGTCCGGCGCGCGTTCTTCGAGATCCCCGGGTCGAAAGCGAGCCGAAGTCCGGCATCGGTTTGCGTGGCGCTGGTGCGTGCGATCCGGCGCCAGTCGGCGTCGGTCATCGGTCCGAACGGCGCCAGCGTGACGCGGAGGTGCGCTTCGACCTCCGCGAGGTCAGTGAAACGCCGATCCTCGTGCATATACCTGGAGACACGCCACAGCGCCGACAGCGGCGCCTCCGGCGCGATGTCGTTGACGACGAGCCGGCGGACCGGCGAGTTCGGCAACCCGGCGAACGCGATGCCCATCAGGCCGCCAAGCGAGGTGCCGATCCAGTCGAAGTGCTCAGCCCCGATGCGGGCGGCGAGCACGGCAAGGTCGATGTTGTACTGGAGGAGGTGGTAGTCGGAAGCGTCAGTCAGCCAATCGCTGCGCCCGCGACCGACAAGGTCGGGGCAGACGACACGCCGATCCACTGCGAGTGTCCTCGCCAGCGGGTCGAAATCATGGCTGTTGCGCGTGAGACCATGCACACAGAACGCGGTCCTGGAAGCGTTCACGTCGCCCCAGTCCCGATAGGCGATATGGTGGAATCCCTGGCGGCCTATGCTGCGCACCGTCGACTCGCGCGGGGAGATGTCCTCTTGCGTCATGACGCCGGCGTCAGGATGGCGTCGCGGCGCAGCTTCATCGACAGGTCACGTTTGGCGAGTTCCGCGCCGAAGCGCGCGCGCGTGAACGGGTTGCGCGTAAAGCGCGTTGTGGCGCGAAAATAGGCCTTCTCCATCATGGCCACCATATCGGAATACGCCGCGTCGAGCGCGGGGTCGACGCTGAAGCCGTCATACCATGCGATCATCTCCACCTTCCGGCCGAGGCCGGCGCACAGTGTCTCGACGCGGTCGGCGATGGCGTCGATGTCGCACTGCTCGCGCACGGCGTAGCCGCGCAGGTTGACGAGAAGCCGGCCCTCGTCGTCGAGCGCGATGCGGCGCTCGATCGGCGCGTCGAGCAACTGGGCCTTCAGGCCCATCGGGGCGCGGCGGAAGAGACGCGGGTCCATTGGCGCGATGGCGCCGATGGCTGGCTCGAAGTCCATATGGGCGAGTATGTCGCGATCAAGATCGATGCCGGGCGCGATCTCGGTGAGCAGGAGGCCATCTGCAGAGACCGTGAAGACGCAGCGCTCGGTGACGTAGAGCACGTCCTGACCGGTCTCCAGAGCGAACGCGCCGGAATAGGTGATCTGCTCGACCTCGGCGACGAACTTCCGCACCCGGCCCTCTCGGACGATCCGCAGCACGCCGTCCTCAACGACGGTCTCAAGGCCGCCCGCAGTGAATGCGCCGGCCAGCACGAGGCGCGCAGCGTTCTGGCTTATGTTGATGAATCCGCCGGCGCCGACGAAGCGGGGGCCGAACTTCGAGACGTTCACATCGCCCCGCCGATCGACTTCGGCCATGCCGAGGCATGCCATGTCGAGCCCGCCGCCGTCGTAGAAGTCGAATTGCAGGCTTTGCTGCAGGACGGCGTCGGGGTTCAGCGCGGCCCCGAAGTCGAGTCCGCCCTGGGGCATGCCGCCGATCACGCCGGGTTCCGCAGTCAGGGTGACGTGGTCGAGCATGCCTTCCTCGGCGGCGACCGAGGCCACACCTTCGGGCATGCCGATGCCGAGATTCACCACGCCGCCGACCGGAAGCGCGAGCGCGGCGCGCCGCGCGATGATCTTGCGCGCATCGAGCGGCATCGGCCGCAGCCTGTCGATCGGCACCCGCAGTTCGCCCGAGAAGGCGTGGTTGTAGGGTGTCGCATAGGTCTGGAAGTGGTTTTCGGGGCGCGAGACGACGACGCAGTCGACCAGCGGACCGGGGATCAGAACGCGCTTCGGCATCAGGGACCCCGCCACGGCGACGCGCTCAACCTGGACGATCACGACGCCGTCGGAGTTGTGCGCCGCCATCGCAGCCGAAGTGACGTCGAGCTTCAGCGCTTCGCGCTCCATGGTGGCGTTGCCGCGCGGGTCGGCGGTCGTGGCGCGCAGCAGGGCGACGTGGATCGGAAAGCTGCGGTAAAACAGCCATTCCTCGCCGTCGATGACCTGAAGGCTGACGAGTTCGTCGGTGCTGCGGGGATTGATGCGGCCGCCTTGCTGGCGCGGGTCGACGAAGGTGCGAAGGCCGACACGCGACAACATCCCCGGCTTGGCCCCGGCGATCTCGCGGTAAAGCTGGGAGATGACGCCGAGCGGCAGGTTGTAGGCCTCGATCCGGTTCTCGACCGCCATCGTCGCCAGCTTCGGCACCAGCGACCAGTGCCCCCCGATGGCTCGCCGCACCAGCCCGTCATGCGCGAGGCGGTTGAGGCCGCGATCCTTGCCATCGCCGGGCGCGGCGGCGAAGACGAAGGTGAGATCGCGCGGATGGCCGGTCGTCAGGAATCGTTCCTCGAGCGCGATCAGCAACTCGTCGGGCGTGCCGACGCCGACGAACCCGGAGATGCAGACCGTGTCTCCGTCGCGGATGACGGAAACCGCATCTGCGCCGCTGACGACCTTGCTTTGCATCACTGCCGCCCGATCAGCCAGTCGAACACCGTATCGCCGACGATGCCCTGCGACTTGCTGCTGACATAGACCCCGACATGACCGCCAGGCAAAGCCAGCTCGGTGTAGTCGTTGGTCCCGACCAATGGGCCGAGAGCCATTGCGCAGGGCGGCGGGATGATGTGGTCCTGCAACGCATAGACATTGAGGATCGGCATGGTGAGACGCCGCAGGTCGACCGCCTCGCCGCCGAGTTCGAACGTGCCTTTGACCAGCCGGTTTTCCTTGTAGAGATCGATCAGCCACTGCCGCGCCGCGGCGCCCGGATGGTGCGGCCGGTCGGCAAGCCATTTCTCCATCCGCAGGAAGTTCATCAATTTCTTGTCGTCGCCGGCGATGTCGAGAAGGTCGATGTTGTACTTCGTCAGGTTGCGCACCGGCGTCAGCATCTGGAACACCGACGCCATGATCTCGCCGGGCAGGTTGCCGAAAGCCTCGATCAGCCGCCCGATGTCCCGATTCTCGAGATTGCGGGTCCATACGTTGAGAAACCCGTGGGCCGCTTCGGGATCGTCCATGTCGGCGTGGAAGTCGATCGGTGTGATGGTCAGGATCAGGTTCTGCACCTTCTCGGCGTGTCGCGCGGCATAGAGCGTCGAGAACGTGCCGCCTTCGCAGATGCCGAGCAGCGTGACCTTGTCGACGCCCGCCTCGTCGCGGATCCGCTCGACGCAATCGTCGAGGAACCAGTCGATGTAGTCTTCGAGGCTGAGGAATTGATCCGCTCGGGTCGGGTTGCCCCATTCCACGACATAGAGGTCGACGCCGCGCCCGAGCAGGTTGCGCACCAGCGATCGGTCCTCCTGCAGATCGGCCATGGTGTAGCGTCCGACCAGACCGTACACGATGAGCACCGGTCCGGTCTTGACCTCGACGCCCTCGAGCGGCGTGTAGCGGCTGAGGGTGACTTTCTCGACGCGCATGACCTCGGTCTTGGGGGTCGAGCCGACATCGACGTCTTCGTCGCGGATGCGGCCGAGCGCTTCGGCGCTGCGGGCGAGACGGGAGCCGAACTCCAGCGCCTCGCGCCATGCCTGATCAGGGCGATAGGTCTGGACTGGCATGCCGGGGCCTTTCACGCTTGTTTCCTGGTGGCGGACTTGCTGCGGGGCGCGGCGCGTGGGGGCCGCGCTTCGGAAGACGCCAGCCTGGACTTCAGGTCCCGTATCTGGGAGCGCAGGTCGTGAAGGGTCCGGTGCATGTCGTCGACCTCGGTCCGTGTCGGGATCGAGTGCGTCTCGCACCAGACCTCGACCAGCGCGCGCTCCTTCAGGCGGTAGTCGACGCCGGCCGTCAACAGATTTCGCTGAGCCTTGAGGAAGGTCTCGGTGCGCTGAGTGCGGATCAACTCCTCGTTGGCGACTTTCAGCCAGCGGTCCAGGATCGCCCTCGAGCCCTGCGTCATCAGGGAGTAGTCGGCCCTTGTCTCCTGCGAGAACGTGGCGAAGGCCCGCGCCCACGCCGCTGCGATGACCGCCTTGAAGGCCGCGCTGGCCTGTCGCAGGGCGATCCATTCCCCCGTGGCCTTGAGCACCTGACGCTCAAGCGTGCCGATGTCGGTGAAATCCGGACCTTCGACAAGGCGCTGGATCGCCTGATTCACCTCGTCCGTCCCCGCCGCAAGAAACTGGGTCGGGTCGAGCATGCGGCGCAGCGTCTCCTCGGCGATGCCGTCGAGCGCGCCAGATCCTCCACCCGACACCATCTGCCGGCCGACAGCTTTCATCCAGTCCTCGACCTGCCGCTGGCCCAGCTTCCAATTGGTCTCGACCTCGCGCAGCGCCACAGTCCAGTCCACGCCGGCGCCCTTGGCCGCCATTGCTTCGGAGCCCTGCAAAAGCGCCGAGGACCATGCATCGACAAACGGGTTGCCGGTCTTGAAGGCGTCAGTCATGCCCCGCCCTCACAATGCCGCCTCGTATATCTCGAGCGCCGCGTCGTAGGTCATTTCGCGCGGGTTGTTCACCAGCAGGCGGGTCTGCTTCATCGCGTCCTCGGCCAGCAACGGCAGGTTGTTGTGGCTCACCCCGACCTCACTCAGGCGGGTCTGCATGCCGAGCGCCGGGCCGAGCGCCTTGAACGCGTCGACGAAGCCGCTCGCCCGCGCAGGGGCGGGCCTGCCGGCGAGTTCGGGAAACGCGATCGGCGCGAGTTCGGCGTAGAGCGCCTCGGCCTCTGGCATGTTGAACGCCAGCACATGCGGCAACACGAGCGCGTTCGAGAGCCCGTGCGGCACATGGAAATGCCCCCCGAGCGGATAGGCGAGCGCATGGACCGCCGCGACCGGCGCGTTGGCGAAGGCCATGCCGGCGAGCATCGAGCCGAGCAGCATGGCGCTGCGGGCGTCCCGGTCCTTCGGCTGATGACACGCCGTGCGGATGGCGCCGCCGAGCAACTCCAGCGCCTGCCGGGCCAGGCAATCCGAGACGACATTCTTCTTGGACTTCGAGGTGTAGGCCTCGATGGCGTGCACCATGGCGTCGATGCCGGTGGCGGCCGTTATCGCCGCCGGCAGGCCGATCGTGAGTTCGGCGTCGAGGATCGCCCAGTCGGGCAGCAGCTGCGGCGACACCACGCCCTTCTTTTCCGACGCGCCAGTGGTGACGATGGAGATCGGCGTCACCTCCGAGCCCGTGCCCGCCGTGGTCGGCGCCAGCACCAACGGCAGGCGATCACCTTCGACCAGCCCGACCCCGTACATCGCCGCGAGCGGCTGGTCGGACCTGGCCAGAACCGCGATGAGCTTGGCGGTGTCGAGCGAACTCCCGCCGCCGACCGACACCACGCCGTCGATCTCCTCGGCCCTCGCAGCCGCCACCGCGCCAAGGATCATCGCCTCGGGCGGGTCGGCGACGACGTCCGAAAACACCCAGACATCGACGCCGGCCTTGCGCAAACCGTCGAGCGCCGCTTCGGCGAGGCCGAGCTCCAGGATCGTCGCGTCGGTGACGAACGCGACTTTCCGGCAGCCGAGCCCGGCCATGATCTCGCCGATCCTTGCCGTCGCACCCACCTCGCAGAGAACCGCGCGGGTGGTCTGGAAAGTGAATGACTTCATCGGGATTCCCTCATATCGGCGAGACCGGGACGCCGAGCTTCGCCGTCAGTTTCATGTTCCGGGCATAGCCCTCGGGGCAGTCGATGATCGTCACCGCGCCGTCGCCCGGCGCTGTTGCGGCCGCGCGCTGCGCGACGCCCACGGCTGCGCGCATGGCCACTTCATGCAACTCCGGGGCGCCGCCTTGCCGCGTCACACCAGATCGGCCATGCGGATCGGCAGACGGCGCAGGCGCTTGCCGGTGGCGTGATGCACCGCGTTGGCGATGGCCGCCGCCGTCCCGACGATGCCCAGTTCGCCGATGCCCTTGACGCCGAGCGGGTTCACGTAGTCGTCGCGCTCGTCCAGCATCGCGACCCGCACCTCGCGCACGTCCGCGTTCACCGGGATCAGGTATTCCGCGATGTTCTCGTTCAGGAACCGCCCACGGGGCTTGTCGATCTCGGTCGCCTCGTGCAGCGCCGAGCCGATGCCCCAGATCATGCCGCCCATCAGCTGCGAATGCGCCGTCTTGCGGTTCAGGATCGCGCCGGCCGCGAAGGCGCCGTGAATGCGCGGCGCGCGGATCTCGCGGGTCCAGCGGTGCACCCGCACCTCGACCATCTGAGCGCCGAAGGCGAACATCGCCATCTCGGGCGTCACCGGGCCGGCGGCGCCGTAGCCGCCCTCGAACGTGGTCCTGATCATCTTGTCGGTCATCGCAGTGTGGCGGAACTCGCCGACCACCTCGATCTCGCCCGAGGGCGTCGAGGCGAGCGCCTCGGTCAGAGGCTGGGTCTGGCCGTCAGGCCCGGTCAGCACGCCGTCCTTCAGCGTGATGCGCGCGGGATCCACGCCCGACAGCGGCCCCTCGGCCATCGCCGCCACCTGCGCCGCCACCGCCCGGCCGATCCTGAGGCAGGCGTCATGCACCGCCGATCCGGCCGAGGCGGCGGTGCACGATCCGCCTGAAATGGGCGCAACGGGCAGGTCGGCCTCGCCCATCGCGACGTCGCAGGCCGCGACCGGCAGGCCCAGACGCTCCGCCGCGATCTGAGCGAGGATGGTGTAAGTGCCGGTGCCCACGTCGTGCGCCGCAAGCTCGATATGGGCGTGGCCGGTCCCCCGCATCCGCACCCGCGCGTTCGAGGCCAGCAGGCTCGTCGGGTAGGTCGCGGTGGCGCATCCATAGCCGACCAGCCAGTCGCCGTCGGTCATCGAGCCGACCTCGGGCGTGCGGTCGGCCCAGCCGAAGCCGGCCGCGACCGCGTCGTAGCACTGCATCAGCGAGCGCGACGAGAACGGCGCGTCCTCGGTCGGGTGCCGGTCTGCGTCATTGACGCGGCGCAGTTCGACCGGGTCCATGCCCAGCTTGATCGCCAGTTCGTCCATCGCCGATTCCAGCCCGAAGAAGGTCGGCATCTCGTTGGGCGCCCGCATGAAGCCGCCGCTGTTGGTGTCCGAACGCGACAGCCGCTGTTCGGTGTGGATGTTCGGGCAGGCATACATCGCGCGGGTCATGTGCGTGCCGGGGTTCACCACCGCGTCGAACTGCGAGGTCTGGGCGATCTCGATGTGCCTGAACGCGGTCAGCCTGCCCTCGGCGTCGGCGCCGAGGTGAAACCGCTGCACCGTCTCGGGGCGGAAGGTGGCGGCGGCATACATCTGCGACCGGCTCACCATCAGGCGAACCGGGGCGCCGACCGCCCTGGCCGCAGCGATGGTCAGCAGCGCATAGGGCGTGACGCCGGCCTTCGATCCGAACGCGCCGCCGACGAACGGCGAGATCACGCGGACGCTGGTTTGCGCCATGTCGAAAGCCATGGCGACGCCGGCCCGCAGCGTCTTGACCGACTGCGACGGCATCCACACGGTCAGATGGTCGCCACGCCACTCGGCGGTGGCCGAGAACAGCTCGATGGGGTTCTGGTGCTGGAATGGCGTGACGTATTCCGCCTCGACGGTCTGCGCCGCCGCCGCCAGCCCTTGCGCAAGATCGCCTCTGGTGAGTTCCATGCCTTCCGCCTCGACGATGAAGCTGTCGGCGGGGTCCATGGCGATGGCGGCGCCGGCGACATCATAGGTCGCCTCGACCAGCTGCGCGCCGCGCCGCGCCGCCGCAGCGGTTTGCGCCACGACATAGGCGATCGGCTGTCCGGCGTAGCGGATCTCGGCGCTCTGCATCGGCCAGAAGCTGGCCGACCCGGGCCCCCCCGCATAAAAGCCCTTGACCGGCTTGTGCCTGGGCAGGGTCTCGTGGGTGAACACGGCGATGACGCCCGGCTCGGCCTCGGCCTTCGAGACGTCGATGCCGGTCAGCGCGCCCACGGCGATGGCGGACGTCGCCAGCGCGCCGTGCAGCATGCCTGCGGGCGTCACATCGCCGGCGTAGGTCGCCGCGCCGGTGACCTTGCGCGGGGCGTCGATGCGGGTGACCGCGGTGTTGATCGTCCTGGCCATCATTTCTCTCCCGCTGCGCGCGACTTCGCGGTCATCAGCGCCCCGGCGACCACATCGGGGCCAAGTCTGATCTTGTAGGCGGCGCCTTCGAGTTCCTGCGCGTCGGCGAAGGCGATCCGCCCGGCCTCGCGCGCGGTCGCTTCGGTCAGCGCCCCGCCCTTGAGGCTGTCTTCCGCCGCTCGGGCGCGCCACGGGGTCGTGGCGACGCCGCCCAGCGCGATGCGCGCGTCGCGCACCGTGTCGCCGTCCATCTCCACGCCCACGGCGGCCGAGACGGTGGCGAAGGCGTAGCTCTCGCGGTCGCGCGCCTTGAGGTAGTGGCTGGCCTTCAGCGCCGGCGTGAGCGGCACGACGATATCGGTGACGATCTCGCCGAGGCGCAGGATCGTCTCCACCTCGGGCGTATCGCCCGGCGGGACATGCAATTGCGCAAAAGGGATCGTGCGGCTCCCGCCCGGTCCCTCGGTGCGCACCTCGGCGTCGAAGGCGATCAGCGCCTGCGCCCAGTCGCCGGGATACATCGCCACGCAGGCTGAGGAGCCGCCAAGGATGGCGTGGTGGCCGGTCTCGCCCCCGTCCAGCGCCGCACAGCCCGATCCAGGGTTGCGCTTGTTGCACTGGGCGTAGGCGGCGTCTCGGAAATAGGGACAGCGGGTGCGCTGCAGGATGTTGCCGCCCAGCCGCGCCACGTTGCGCAACTGCGGGCTGGCGGCCTTCCACAGCGCCTCCGTCAGCACCGGCGCGGCGGCGACCAGCGCCGGGTCGTCCGCCACCTGCGCCATGCGCGCCAGCGCGCCGAAGCGGATGCGGTCGGGGCCGATCTCGTGGCCCTCCAGCGTCGCGAGGCCGGTGATGTCGACCAGCGCGGCGGGCGCGCGCACGCCGATCTTCATCAGGTCGACCACGGTCGTGCCGCCGGCCAGAACATCGCCGCCGCTCTCGCGAAGCGCGTCGATGGCGTCGGACAGGGTCTTCGGTTTGTGATAGGTGAAGTTCTGCACGGTCAGCCCCCCTTGCCGTCGCGGACGGATTCGATCGCGGCGACGATGTTGGGATAGGCGCCGCACCGGCAGAGGTTGCCGCTCATGTATTCGCGGATCTCGTCAGCCGAGCCGGCGTGCCCCTCTTCGATGCAGGCGATGGCCGACAGGATCTGGCCGGGCGTGCAATAGCCGCACTGGAACGCGTCATGCTCGGCGAAGGCGGCCTGCATGGGATGCAGCGATCCGTCAGGATCAGCCAATCCCTCGACAGTCGTGATCTCCGCCCCGTCGGCGGACAGCGCCAGTATCAGACAGGAATTCACGCGAGCGCCGTTCATCAGCACGGTGCAGGCGCCGCATTGGCCCAGGTTGCAGCCGATCTTCGTGCCGGTCAGCCCCAGCGTGTCGCGCAGCGCCTCGACCAGCGTCGTGCGCGGCTCGACCGTCAGCGTGCGCCGCTTGCCATTGATGGTCAGTTCGATCCTCGGTTGCGCGTCGGACGCGGCGCCGGCTCCGGCTTCCTGCGCGGAAGCCCGCCCGGCGCCGAAAGCCATCGCCGCACTGACCGCGCCGGTCGTGCCAAGCAGACTGCGCCGCGAAATACCTGCGCGCAGCGAAACTGTATCATGGGTCATCTTCTCTCCGAAGGCTTGTCGGCGGGCGGGGCAAACGCGTTCAGCGAATTCTTGCGACTGTTGACTGAACGCGGCGCGACGTTGGGCGTTCCGATGTTTCTTCTGTCCGGGACCTGCTGGCCGTCAGGCGCCAACGATCAACGCCGTCCGTTTTCCGCAGCGCGCCGTTCGCCATCTGCAGCCAGCCGCCGCGCGATGGGTCGTCCGGGCGGCGCAGGTGCGACCGGTCGCCCGGCGGCCATCTGCAGTGTGGGCGGCGGCACGTTCTGCGGCGCGACGAGCGCGCCGCCCGGCGCCTTGTCCGCTCGGATGCCCGCCGGCGCGGGACGAGGGGTCGATCACGCAACGCCGCTGTCGCAAGATGCGTTCCAAGCCGGCCCAAGCCGGCCCAAGCCGGCCATGTTGGTTTCGAGGAAGTCGGTTCGCGGATCCGGCTGCGCCTCACCGACAGACCGACAGGGCGAGCGCAGGTGCGAAGGTCAGCGCGATGGCCGCGAACGCCGCCCGGGCGCACCAGACCCCGACCGAGCCGAGCAGATCGTCGCCATGCATCCGCGCAGCGAGCCAGCCGAGGATGCAAAGATGCGCAACCAGCGCCAGGGTCAGCGCCGGTCGCTGCGCGTCCCACCCCATCGCGCAGCCGACGCCGTTGATCGCGTAGAACCAGATCAGCGCCGAGGCCCAGACCCCGAACCCCGCCGTCAGGCGCCAGAAGCCCGGGGTCTTCACGCGCCGCCCTGCGGCAGCAGCGGCAACGCGAGCGCGAGGCCGAGCGCCAGCAGCCCCGTCACCGCAGCGTAGTCGCTCCATAGTCGGCAAAGCAGCAGATCCAGCCGCCGCGCCGCCGAGACGTAGCCCCCTCGGACCCGCAGCCCGGCGCTTAGCAGCATAAGCGCGCCGATGCCGGCGTGCAGCGCGCCATAGCCGACCAGCGCCGCCTGCACCGCCGCCGTGGCGTGCGCGCGCGGATCGACCTCAGCCGTCGCGATCATCGCTGCGAAGGCGCCCGCCGCGACCAGCGCGCCCAGCAACCCGGCGCCCAGCCATGGCCCGCGCCACTGTCCCGCAGCGTTCGCCGCCAACGCCCCCCGCGTCGCAAGCGGCCCGACCAGCGCCGCCGCCGCCGCAAGCCAGCCCAGCGCCGGCAGCCCCAGCTCAGGCGCGGCGGGCCCCGGCGCGATCAGCCGCAGATAGAGCGCGCCGAATATCAGCGACGCGAACAACGCCCCGTCCGCCACCAGCGTGAACACCAGCCCCCACCAGGGCGGCGAGCCGTCGACTTGCGTATGCGGCGGCAGCGACAGACCCTGCCCGACCGGCAACAGCGGATGATCGACCTCCAGCCCTGCCCGCTGCGCCGCCAGCAGCATCAGCCCGACCACGCCAACGGCCGCCGCCAGCGCGAGCCAGTAGGCGCCGCCCAGCACCGACAGCACCGCGACCGCCAGCGTCAACGCCGTCCACAGCGGCAGGAACGTCGCCCGCGGCAGGATCACCACCTGCTCCGGCGCGCCCGTGGCCATCGCCACGCCCAGCGTCTCCTGCCAGCCGTTGCGCACGAAGCCGAGATACCCGCGCCCCGCCGCCAGCGCCCGCCCCACGGCGCGGGGGTCGAGCCGGTCCGCCCGGCCGCCGATCTGCGGCAGCGCGGCGAAGCCGTAGATGGGAGGCGGCGTCGGCATGGCCCAGTCGAGCGTGCCCACACCCCGCGCGCCGGTCTCCCACGGGTCAACACCCCCGCGCCGACCGAAGCGCGCCTGCAACGCTACGTCCACCGCAATCAGCGCCAGCCCGATGGCGAACACGAAGCCGCCGATCGAGCTGATGGTGTTCAGCGTCGTCCAGCCCTCGTGCCCGACATAGGTGTAGACGCGTCGCGGCATCCCCAGCAGGCCGGTCAGGTGCATCGGCAGGAAGGTTACGTTGAAGCCGGTGAACATTGTCCAGAACGCCGTGCGCCCCAACGAATGCACCGCCACCCGGCCGGTCACATGCGGTAGCCAGTAATACAGCGCCGCCAGCATCGGAAAGACGAAGCCGCCCACCAGCACATAGTGGAAATGCGCCACCACGAAATGCGTGTCATGCGCCTGCCAGTTGAACGGCGCCATCGCCAGCATGACGCCGGTCAGCCCCCCGATCACGAAAATCGCGAAGAAGCCGAAAACGTAGAGCAGCGGCATCGCCAGCCGCGGCCGTCCCTGCGCCAGCGTCGCGAGCCAGGCGAACACCTGGATCGCCGTCGGCACGGCCACCAGCGCAGAGCCGATGGAGAACACCGCCAGCGCCAGATGCGGCACCCCCACGGTGAACATGTGGTGCACCCAGATGCCGAAGCTGAGGAACGCCATCGCCACCAGGGCCGCGACGATGGCGCGGTATCCGATCAGCGGCCGCCCGGCCATCGCCGGGATCAGCGTCGACAGCGCGCCGGCCGCCGGCAGAAAGATAATGTAGACCTCCGGATGCCCGAACATCCAGAACAGATGCTGCCACAGCAGCGGATCGCCGCCTCGGGTCGGGTTGAAGAACGGCAGGTCCAGCGCGCGCTCCAGCTCCAGCAGCACCGACCCCAGGATCAGCGGCGGAAAACCCACCAGCATCATCACCGCCGTGATCAGAACGTACCACGCGAAGATCGGCATGCGGTCCAGGCTCATCCCGGGCGCGCGCAGCTTCAGGATCGAGACGGTCAGCTCAACCGCCAGCGTCAGCGCCGAGATCTCGACGAAGGTCACGCCCAGCAGCCAGACGTCGGCGCCCATGCCCGGCGCATAGGGCCGCGAGGACAGCGGCGTGTACATGAACCACCCGCTTTCCGGCGCCACGCCCGCGAGCAGCGAGACGATCAGGATCAGCCCACCAAACAGGAAGCACCAGTAGCCGAAGGCGGTCAGCCGCGGGAACGCCAGATCGCGCGCGCCCAGCATCTTGGGGATCAGATAGATCGCGAGCCCCTCCAGCATCGGGATCGCGAACAGGAACATCATGATCGTTCCGTGCAACGTGAAGACCTGATTGTAGGTCTCCGGCCCCAGGAACGCCGACTGCGGCGTCGCAAGCTGCGCGCGGATCAACATCGCCAGCGCGACGCCCACGGCGAAGAACGCCGCCGCAGTCGCCATGAACCGCAGGCCCAGCGTCGAGTGGTTGACCGCCGACAGCCGCGCCAGCCCCGGCCCCGCGCCCCAGACCCGCGTCAGCGCCTTGTGCAGCCGGATCGGGTCAGTCGCCTGAGGCGACGTTCCCACAGGGTCGAGCATTGGCGCCGCGATGCCGTCGGCGCTCATGGCGCATCCTTCGCGAGGCCCTTCGCCGCCTGCGCCAGCGCCGCCGCGTAGTCCTGCGGCGCGTGGACCACGACGTTGAACCGCATGTGCGCGTGATCGAGCCCGCAGAACTCCGCGCACACGCCCTCGTAGGTTCCCGGCGCATCCGCCACGAACCGCAGCACCGTCGTGCGCCCCGGGATCGCATCGAGCTTGCCCGCCAGTCGCGGGACCCAGAACGAATGGATCACGTCGCGGCTGGTCAGCGCGATCTCCACGGGCCGGCCCGCAGGCATGTGCAGCACATCCTGCGTCTCGACGCCGGCGTCGGGGTGGCGAAAGATCCAGCGCCACTGCTCGCCAGTCGCTTCGATGCGCAGCGCGTCGCCCCGGCCCGGCTGCATCCGCTCGCCCGCCACCAGCGCCCAACCCAGCAGCGGCGTCAGCACCAGCGCGGGCAGCACCAGCCCGCCGCCCACGATCCATGTCCGCGTCGACACCCCCTGCAGGCTGCCGGGCCGCAACACCGCCAGCGCGAAGGGCGTGAGCACCACCGCCGTCAACACAGCCGAGCCCGCCACCATCGCCCACCACAGCCAGGCGATGGAACCAGCGACTGGCCCCGCGGGTTCCAGCGTCGAGAGCGGCCCGGCGCACCCAGCCGCCGACGTGACCACCAGCGCGAGGAGCGACCGCCGATGACCGCCCGGAACGAAAGCCCCGTCACCAGCGCCATCGGGCGTCTCGACACCGGCAGCGCCGTCGCCGCGTTCGGCCACCCGCTGCACGCGATGCTGGTGCACTTCCCGATCGCCTTTGTCGCGGCGACGCTCGCGGCGGACGTCCTTTACTGGCATGGCGGCGACCCCTTCTGGGCGCGCGTGGGCGTCTGGGCCGCCGGCGCCGCCTTTGCGACCGGGTTGCTGGCGAGCGTCGTCGGCACGGCGGAACTGTTGCTGGTCAGGGGCATCCGCGTCCGCGTCGCCAGCTGGAAGCATGCCATCGCCGCGATGACGTTGCTCGCCGCCATCGGCATGAATTGGGGGCTGCGGCTTTCGGACCCCGATGCGATCCTGCCCCATGGCCTCGCGCTGTCGGCGCTGTGCGGTGTTCTGGCTGGCGTCGCGGGCTGGCACGGCGGCAAGCTGGTGTTCGACCACGGCATCGCCATCAGGGTGTCGCCGAAGGACTGAGGCTCGAAAGACCGACCGCGCGAAAGCCGCGCCCCAGCGCGCCGGGTTCGAACGCGCCCGGCGCGAACAGCGCGCCGGCTATCGCGTCGACATCGATGGCGGGTTTGGCCAGAACCACCCACAGGATCGCGATGACGCTGATCATCCCGCTGGCCGTCAGCGCCACGCCGCTGACGCGCCGGATGCGCCCCTCAGGCGCGAACACCTTCAGCATCACGACGCCCGTGCCGACATGGACCATCAGCAGCGCGGAGACGACCAGCATCTTCAGGCTGAACCAGGCCACGAAGGTCTCGCGCAGGAAGATCAGCGCTGTTCCGGTTGCGATCGCGACAAACGCGGCAGGCGAAGCCCAGTTGACGTAGAGCCGTCGCGCCATGCGATGCAGCCGGTCAAGGTCGGGCCCGCTGTCGCGCGGCCGCTGCGCCATCAGACCGGGCGTGGCCAGCAGCGCGCCAGACCACACGATGATCCCCGCCGCATGGGTCGCCTTCACGACCACGAGCAGGATCTCGAAGGTCATCGGGCGTCTCTCATGCTGGCCGCCGCGCCGGGGTCCGACGCCGTACGCCAGCCGATGGCGGCGGCGACGCCGAGATAGGGCAGCCCTGCCAGCACCCACATCACCAGCCCGGCGATCTGCTGGTCCTGGAGCGGCGACAGTCCCCACGCCTCGGTGGTCACCAGGTGCTCGAGGTAGAGCGGCGCGGGCGCAAACAGCAGCAGCGCGCCCAGAAGGCCCATATGCGCCGTGGTGCCCAGCAGCACCGCAAGCGCCACGCCGGTTTCCGCCGCAAAGGCCGCGCGCCACAGCGCGATCGCGCTGCCCAGGATCGTGAACTGCATGACCCAGTAGACAGGATCGCTCCCCAGCGCCGCCGAATAGGCCGCCGGCGCGTGCCAGAACCACAGCGCCACCGCGTGGATCACGAAGGCTGCGGTCGCAGGGAGGCGGAGCGTCTCCAGCCGTGAAAGCGCCAACGCCAGCAAAGGCGCCGCGACCGCGACCAGTAGCAAGTGGTGGAGCGCCCGCGCCGAGAACAGCCCCACCGACAATGCGCACAGCGGCGAGACGAAGGCGACGACCAGCACCATCCAGCCACCGAACGCCGCCCGCCCGCCGTGCGCCGCCATTAGCAGCAGCGCAAGCCCCAGCGCGATCAGCAGCGTGGGGTCGCCGTTCCACGCCCGCCACAAGCTTTCCGGCTCCGGAGGGGGGCCGCAGTATCCCCACGAAAGCGGCGGCGCCGTCACAGGAAGCGCCGCCCGGTCGGCACGCTCGTGAACGCCCCCAGCGCGGCGGCTGTTGTCGGGATCGGTCCAGCGCGGACTGCCATGAAATGTCGCGGCCCGGAGCCGCAGGCGCCGGCGGACACGGTGGTCCGCCCGTCAGCTTGTGACCCGGATTTCTCCAGCAGCCCGGATTTCTCCAGCAGAACGAGCGTCACGCCGTCGTTGTTCACCGCAGTCCCCCGCTATCGGCCAGCGATGGAACGTGCGCCCCTCGCGATGGTTCCGATCGGCGAGACCGCCTCGCGGAAAAGGCGGCCGAGGGAACCGTCGGCGACCAATCCGGGTTCCAGCCACGGTCGCACAACGCCGCCGGAGGTCTCGTATGCTGTTCCCCGCACCCCGCGCGCCACATGATGCACGCTCGCGATTGACCCCTGTCGCGCGGGCTATGGTCTGGCTGGTCGCGGTCGTCGCGGGCGCGCTCGGGCTCGCTCTGCTCTGGGTCGGCGGTCAGATCGTGCTGGCCGGCGGGACGCCTTACTACGCCGCCGCCGGAGTGCTGCTGCTGCTTGCTGGCGCCGCAGGGCTGACGGGACGCCGCCGGGCGCATCTCGGCCTGCTGACAGCCACCCTCGCGCTCACCCTGGTGTGGACGGCGATCGAGATCGCCGGCAAGGGCTGGCCGTCCGCGTGGGGCGTAGACCTCGCAGGCCGCGCCGGCCTGCTCGCTGCGCTGCCCGTCGCCGCCCTGCTGGCGGAGGTTC
>Ga0210024_1001830_pt1 | contig 18819 bp, 18 predicted proteins | sample CryGeymeta201525_FD_183988 | JGI IMG/M metagenome (GOLD analysis project Ga0210024, IMG submission 183988) | Groundwater microbial communities from Crystal Geyser aquifers in Utah, USA - Crystal Geyser metaG 2015-25 (SPAdes) (version 2) | ecosystem: Environmental > Aquatic > Deep subsurface >...
TCGTTGGTTGTTTCAGGGTCCAGTATGCCGAAGGGCGCGACCCGCTCTGTTCCATCCTTGAAATGGACCACGGCGATTGGTTCCTCAAGGTCATCCCGAAGCTGATAAATAATGCGGGTTCTTGCGAGGGTGAATTCGATGGTTCCTGCTGGGATCTCTGAATGCTCTTCACCAGCCTGCAGGCCGTCGAATTCAGCGAGTCGTAGCAACTGCGGGTGGAAGCAAAGGCGGCCATCTCGGTAGTTGACTCCGAGTTCACCCATGCGACAGAGGAAGCCTTCCTTGACCTGACCTGTTAGGCCAGGTTGCTGAGCACCGGCATGGCCTGGACTGTGGGAGTAGGGTTCGGCCGGGAAGGCACCGTATTGCTCGGGAGAGCGGCGATATCCAAGTCCGCTTTGAACGGAGAAATAGGCATTCTTCAAGGATTTCACGGTCTGCTCGTCGGCACCCGATGCCACGGCGAAGTGGGCGGCTTCCTGCGCGGCGAGCATGAGTTTCGAAACCATGTGCCAGTAGACGCAGCCGAGGCCCTCGTAGCCAAACATGGTGCCGCTGCGGCCGGTGAATGAGCGATGATTGAAGGTGGCTTCGTAGAGGTCGAGGATCTCCTGGCGGTCGACTTCCAGAAGCTTGGAGAGTTCTTTGTCTGCTTCGATTTGATCAAGCACGGCCTTCAAGGCGTAGCCGTTGGTGATCGATGGATGGAAGCGATAGCTGCAATCTGGGTCAGTGACGACGAGCCGGTGGTCTCCGTGCTCCACCATGATGGCAAGGGTCTTGATGGAATGAACCTTGTCGTGATCGAGGCGGTTGATATCGAGGAAACGGGTGGTTTCCCGATCTGGGTAGAGAAGGTAGGTTTGGTGGCGTTCCGAGCGAAGATCGCTTTCGGGAAGGGCCTCAAGGAGTGCCAAGGCGGCGGAGGAATCAAGAATCCCGGAACTAAGGATCGCGACCTGTCCCTCGAGCATGATGGAAAGACGCTCAATCTTCATGTCCTCATGGCGCTGGTCGATGTTGAGCACATTGTAGGAATGCCAGAGCCCATCGGGTCTGCGGTTCTGAGTGAGCACGCCTTCCAAGGCCGTGCGGGCACTGGAGAGAAAGTTCATGACAGTTTCGCAGCTCATCGGGGCGGGGGTGCCCGGGCCATTCGAGTAAACCTGCTTGCGGTGCTGTTCGACCGCGAGACCGGCCGTTTTGACCATGAAGAAGCGATCCTTTGCATCAAGCTGATCTTGCTTCTCCCAGCGCTTGTCGGCGAGCAAGTCAGCGAGGGTTTCAATCAGTGTTGTTAGAGCGGGAGTGATCGCAAGCTCACGTCCGGAGTGCGTGCTGATCATGCTTTGGAGAAAACCAAGATAGCGATAGAGGTAGCAGGCGGTGACGACGGACAGACCACAGCCGGCGAGCGCGTTGTTTGCATCGTTCCATTCTGGTCTCTGGGTATTCATCCAGATGCCTCCGGAAGGAACCAGATTTGCCAGTTTGACGGCAGCAGGAAGAAGGAGTTTCTCGGCTAGGGCGACACGCACGAGTTCTCCGTTCTGATCGCGAAGAAGCAGACCGTCCGCTCCAATCTGCTCCTTTCGCTTCATCAGCTCGTCGTGACGTTCGCGGTCAAAGGAGACGGTGTCTCTCGGGTCCTCAAGGGTTTTTTCCCATGAGAGAAGGCGATAGGGGACATCCGTGAAGACGTAGTTCGGGGTGTCCAAGCTGTTCGCCATTTGAGCGGGGCGGACTTTTGCCTCGAGTTCAAGAAGCTTCAGAAGGTAAACGATCTGGTGATCGCCCCAGTAGCCGATGGACGCCCATGAGTCCTCCTCGTCGGGAACCTCCCAGTCGATTCCTTCGGATGTGATGCGGTAAGGGTTGAAGCCATCGACTGTGGTCGCATTGAGGAACTTCGCGATGAATCCTCCGAGGAATTCCGGATAACTCCACGCAAGCGCTTCCCAGTTTTGAAAGATGTCCCGCCAGTTCCCCTCGAAGTGGAGGATCGGCGCTCCGGATTCATCACGAACGCGGATGTCAAAGCGGTTCCATGGACGGCTTGGATCGCCATGACGCCGACTGAGAATCAGGGGCAGGTATTCTTCGCTCAGTCGGAGCAGGTCGGAATCCCCGAGTTCTTCGACTCGTGCGATGAACTCTCGGCGCTCAATTGCATCAGGAAGCACGCTTAGCCATGCCGAACGAGTGCCATAAAGGTCACGATTGTGAACCTTGAGATATTCAATGAACTGATCACGCTTGATCGAGTAGCCGTCGTTCGGAACGCCACCTCTTAGAATGTTCGAGAGCGTGTTGTGATAGTGATAAAGCGCGGTATCCCGGTCGGCGGTTTGTTGGAATCCATCGGCGGAAGCGACCAATTGGCGAAGTTGCTGCTGGCCACGCTCGATGTCGGCCATGACCTCCGCTTCGAGTTTCGCTGGGTTGAATAGTGCTTTTCTGAGGGCTCCGACATCGGCTTGCGTTTGATCAATCTCGGCGACCATGAGCCACTCGATTGATTCTCTAGGTTCAAGCTTGAGATCCCGTGCAAGGAACATCGCTCCACGCTTTGCTCTGAGGCTGTCAGGCGAAGCGGGGGCGTTTCCACGAAGAAAGGCCTCGGCTTCCCGGCGGGCCATGTAGGTCGGTCCGTCACCGAGCCCGTGAGTCCATACAGTTGTTGCCCGAAGGCTTTCGAGAGGAATGGGTTCGTCGGTGATGCCGGCGGCCAAGCGGTGAATCATCAGGGCTCCGCCGCATTCAAGCTCGCTGACTTTGTAGGCATCGGCTAGGCAGCTGTATTGGAGCTGCATCCGGCTATCGACGCCCGAGGGAAGAAGATTGTCGAGGCCGTCGGCCAATCGAATCTCACGAAGCTGATCCGACTCGTTGGTCAGCTTGGCACGACGCACGAAGCCAAATTTCTCCGAGAACTGCCAGCGGTAGGTCATTCGAAGCCCGAGTTCCAAGTGAACCTCGTCGAAGACCACCTCGTCTCCGAGGGTGCTTTTCATCAGCCTCCTTTTCGTTGGGGAAAGGAGGGCAATCGATGGACGAAATGGATTCCATAATTTTCCTTCAACCGTAATCGCGGTCCATGGGCCGGTGCAGTTCCAGTTGTCGATGATCTTGTCGACCGTGTAATAGGGGAAGAGGGCGGTTTCAGGGGAACGTCGCCCAGCGCTAAGCGAGCCATCGCTGCTGCAAAACAACCATTGATCACCGGCCCCGACAATGTTCAGGAAAAAGGTATCGAGCGTTTGGAGGTGATCGATGAAGACATACTCGCGTCCGGAGTCGGTCGTCCAATGATTGGCGGGTTCAAAATCGGCCGTGGAGATTCTGTTGGCTTGCGCTGGCGCTGTGATGGTCCGCATGTCTGCTAGTGGGAAGGTGGATGGGGCTTGAATCAAAGATCGCTTGGATGATGCGATGCTGGAAGAAGGAGTGTGTCTTGCTGAAATTACGACCTTCACGTTCACCGAAGGGCCTTCGCTCCAGCCACTTGGGCCGTTAGTAGCACTTTTGGATGATGGTGCAATGCTGGATTTGCACGAAATTGCATAGAAGGGAGCGTGCCTTCCATTGCCAGAGCCTTGCGTGGTCCGTTAGGGTGTCGAGTCCGCCAAAGAGAGGCACGCCAGTGGCTGCGATGTCGTTTGGCTGGAGAGGTCATGGGATGGGTCTGGCTTTCAGGATGAGATCGATGGCCAGCTGCTTGCGATCCTGGTAGTCGACAATCAGGGATGGCAAGTTCCGGTTTTCATCGAACGGGATGACCGCCAGCAGGGCGTTGGGCGTTAGCGGGCGTTGGGCGTTAGCGCGAGTTTCTGGGCGATGTTGACGCGCCGGTGACGGTGGCGGTCTTCCTGCCAGACATGGTGATCCCGCGTGTGATGGTTTTTGTTTTCGACGCTCCAATGAGTCCGCGCCGCCCATCCGAGGCGCACCGCTTGGTCGGGCCAAAGGCTATGAACGGGACGGTCATGCCTCATCACCACCTCCTCGCCGACCGCTGCGCAGCCAACGGCGGAGCCGCACAGCCACACGAACAGAAACTTTTCGAGCGCCTGTCACTTGCTTGCTCGGGTGCCGGAGGCAGAGACCAGATGCAGGGGATGAAGCGTTTGAAGATCGGGAAGCCCTTGGCTGTTAGCAAATGTTAGGCAAAAATTCTTGTGGGGTGTTGCTCAAGTGGCTTTCCTCCGCCGCGACATTCCGCGCAGCAATGACGGGAATGGGCCTCCAGCGGCACGCCAGTTGCTGAGGGTTTTCACAAAAAACGCCCTACCTATGCTCGAAGACCAAGTTTGCCCCTCATCAACAGGAGAATTCCATCCGTCCCGGCGTCGAATCCTCGGAGCATTTGGAGCAAGCAGTCTGGCCTTGATGGCCTCCTCGACTCCCGCCTCCGCGTTCTTTTTCAGCAAGAAAAGAGAGTCTGAGGCGATCCGGCTCGACCTTTCGGGGCTTCCTGAGGAGTGGGTCAGGCTCCAGGGGCGAAATCTTGCGGATTACGCAAACTACATCGGTGGCATGAAGCTGCGCTACGTCTCGACCAAAAAAGTCATCGAGGCTCATGCAAAACGCCGTGGAACGGTGTGGAACTCTCTGCCTCCCAAGTCTTTGTGGCGGAATATGGTGGCGACTCTCCGGGTCGTGGACCGCCTCGCTGCGGAGATCAATCAGCCTGTGGAGGAAATCGTTTCGGCCTACCGCGCGCCAGCCTACAATGCCCGTTGCGCCGGTGCCAAGACGGGCTCATGGCACCAGGCCAATGTCGCGGTGGACGTCAAATTTCCTGTGCGGGCTGTGGTGGTGACGACGAGCGTCCGCTCACTCCGCGACCGAGGCTTGTTCAAGGGGGGCGTCGGAAGTTACTGGAACTTCACCCACATCGACACCCGCGGTCAAAGTGTCGATTGGTAAGGGTTTTGGATTCGCGGGAAGTCGCTCGTTTCTTACTGCCAGTGGGTCGGCCAAGCTTCGATTTTCGGCTGGTTTAAGGGTCGATTCTACGTTTGATTCCGGTCGTCTGGAGGACTCGTGAAGTGGGACTTCGACCGCCGTCTTACTGTTTGATTTCAAAGGACACTTCGGGATTGACCACCTTTTTTCATCCGAAAGGTTGGCGGCGATCGAGCTTTCGAAGTTCATTCGCAACCCGGACTCGCTTGCGGTTGAAGAAATCGCCCGTGGCCGGATCGAGCTGCAGCAGGTCCGCGTCGACGCCAAGTCGGATGCGGTCGGGTGCTCGATGATCACGCTCAAGGCTCCCGAGCGGACGCGGGTGGCGATGATTTCGCGTGGGGTTGATCACATGGTTCCGACGGCGGAGACGGTCATCGAAGCGGACGATATTGTGACGATTTTTGGCGAGCTTGGGGCAAAGAACTGTCTCACCTTGATCCACCGTGCCGACTACGCCTCGGCGATCAGTTCGTCCGGCAAGCATTTCGGGATCGCCGCCGCGGTGAGTCCGCGTGATGCCACGCGTCGGGAAATCGAGCGCTTCATTACTTCGGACCGCTTCCATTTGGTGAAAACGCTGCCTGGAGCCGAGGTGATCGAAATGCGGGTCTCGAAGGGATCGATCGCGGCCGGGCACATGGTCCATGAAATCGATTGGCCGGAGGGCTGCGTGCTGGTGGGCTTGATGCATGGCACCCATACCGATGTGCCGAGTCCGGACGACGTGATCCAAGCGGAAGACCATATTTACGCCGTCGTTTCAGGAAAAGCTCGGAAAGCCTTTGTCAAGTTGCTGGATTGATCAAGCCGCGCTCTTTCTTGTTCCTTCACGCGCAACCACATGAATTTCCGCATCCTCGCCAAAGTCCTCGGTTTGCTGCTGCTTTTGCTCAGTGTGTCGATGGGGGTGTGCGGTCTCTTTGCCAAGTTGGATCGTGTCGAGGGAGATCAAGAGGCAATCATCGCGCTCTTTACGGCCTCTGGCGTGACCTTGCTCGCGGGAGGAATCCTAGTGCTCTTCGGGCTTAGGAAGATCGAACGGATTCCAAGACGCGAAGGGGTCATGATTGTCGGACTCGGATGGTTGCTGTCGGCCCTCTTCGGTTCGTTGCCGTTTATTCTTTGTTCGCCAGGACTCACTTGGGGCGGGGCGTTTTTCGAGTCGGCTTCCGGGTTCACGACGACGGGTTCGACGGTGATTGGCGATCTCTCAGAGTGGCCCAGAGGCATTCTTTTGTGGCGCGCGATGACTCAGTGGCTGGGTGGTGTCGGAATTCTGGTATTGTTTGTCGCGGTGCTTTCCTATCTGGGAGTAGGAACGAAGTCGCTTTTCCGAAATGAGTCATCCTTTCAAGCGGGTGAGGCGGCCACCGCTCGCATCCGCGATACGGCGCTGACACTTTGGAAGATCTATGTCGGCCTCACCATTGCATGTCTCCTCGGTTTGAGAGCCATGGGAATGACCTGGTACAACGCGATTTCCCACACAATGACGGCGGTCTCCACGGGAGGATTCAGTCCTCACAATCAGAGCGTAGGTTACTATTCGACCTGGGGAAACGGAGCGCTGATCGAGTTTTGGCTGAGCTTGTTCATGCTGATCTGCAGCCTCAACTTTTTGATCTTCGCCGTCATTCTATCGAGAAAGTGGCAGCGCCTTCGCTCGGAGGACGATGCGAGATGGTTTTTCGGTCTTTGTCTTTTTGTGGCTCTTGGAATTGCCGCCGGACTGACGATCGATCCGCGTTACTCGGTCAGTTTCTGGCAGGCCTTGCGTGAGAGTTGGTTCATCGTCGTCTCGATCGCTTCGACGACGGGATTTGGCACGGTCGACTACGCTTTGTGGCCTGCATGGTGCAAGGCCTTGCTGGCAATCCTGATGGTCATCGGCGGGTGCTCGGGATCGACGGCTGGAGGCATGAAAGTTGGGCGCTTCGTGGTTTTCCTCAAGTCATCGGCCCACGAAATCATCCGTGCCTTCCGGCCGAACCAGATTTTCCGACTGGTCGTCAATGGCAACCCGATGGACGACAGTGCTCGGGCTCGCACCACTTCTTTCGTTGCGCTCTATCTGCTGATCATCGAGCTCGGTTCTGTGGTCGTTGGAATCATGGAAGCCGGGGTGAGCATTGACTTGGAAACCTGTCTCGGCGCGGTGCTGGCGACGCTCTCGAATATCGGTCCGGGATTCGGTGCGCTTGGGCCAACGAGTCATTTTGCGGAGCTCCGCGAGGTCACCCAGGTGTTTCTTGCGGGCCTGATGATCCTCGGTCGTCTCGAGCTTTTCGCGATTCTTGTGCTGTTCGTGCCCGCAGCTTGGAGGCGATTCTAAGCAGATCGCGCTTGGTTATCGGGGGATTGCATGCAGTTTTCCGCGCGTGTCGGAATCTATGGATCTACCCGTCAAGCGTCAGCGTGAAGCGCCATGGCGTGCTGGACTGCGGGCCGCTCGGGCGAATGTGGTTCCGGGATTGTTGGTGCAGGTCGTGATGGTCTCGCTGCTGCTGGCCTACTTTTTTCACCCACCGGCGCGGGAGCTGTTAGAAAGACTGGCGGAAGTGAAGTCGCGCTGGGGATATGCCTACAGTATCTTGGCGGCGGTCATTGCAGGTGGGGTGGTGCCGGAGCTCCTGAGAATCTTTGTTTTTCAGAAAGGGGAATTCAGACGCAGCAACTGGTCGAACCTGGTATTCGCCGGAATCTTCTGGGCGGGTATCGGGGTGCTGGTCGATGGGTTTTACCGACTTCAAGCGATCTGGTGGGGAGATGAAGCAAGCGCTGCGGTGGTGATTCCTCAGGTCTTGGTGGATCAATTCATTTTCAGTCCTCTCATCACGGCACCGCTGACGACGTGGCTCTACGAGTGGAAGAATCGGGGATACCGGATGAGGTCCGATTTTTTCACTGTGACTTATTATCGCGACCACATCTTTCCGACGCTTGTGGCGATCTGGGGTGTGTGGATTCCGATCGTGACCGTGCTCTACTTGCTACCCGAGACGTTGCAAATCCCGATGTATTCGCTGGCGCTGACGATGTGGGTGATGCTTTACACTTGGATGAGCGAAGAGAAGGCTTCTTGAGTCAGCCAGATCTATTTACGCTTCAGCGAGGAAGAGTTCGAGATGCCATTTCCGACTTTCACCCGGATTCAAGGTGAGGTGCAGGTCATTGGCGATAGCTTCTGTTAGAGAGTCACACGGCGATGTCGTGGGCTCCAAGCCGAGGTTGAAATAGGCTTCCGAGCCGATGCCCGACCAGTTGCGTTGGTTGAGCCACATGCCGAGATATGGCGCGCTCTTCTTGTCCCAGTGCAGCTTGAGCGATGATCCGTCCTTGGCGTGGATGCTCGCTCGATCCGCGAGTCCGCGCTGAGTGAAGAACTTCAGCATGTGGGGTTTCGTTTTCCCCAATGCTGGGTCGGCGATGGTGATCTTGCATGAACCATCGGAAGCACTTGTTAGGTCGAGTCCCTCGCTGGTGGTCAGTTCCGAGGTGGGGAGTTCGAGCACCATGCCATCCTCAAGCGCGATGATGGGGTGTGGTGCCCACAGGTAGGGGATGGGTTCATCCGATAGGGAATCGAGGGTGTAGTCGACGCGGAGCTTGTTGCCATCGAGGGTCAGCTTGCGGGTGAACCTGGTTTTGATGGCGCGGGTCAGGGTTGTTAGAGTCAGGCTGTTGCTCGTCTGGGCGCTGACTTCACCCGGCAGAAAGACGAGTTCGCCGTGATCGGGAATGCCGATGTTTCCCGGGAGGAGACAGGGGGAGATGGAGGGAAAGATTTCGTCCCAGCCACCGGTGTCGAGTTCGCTGATGTAGGACTCGCCGTAGATCGGTGGGCGGCGTGGCAGATACGGATTGGTCCATAGCCATTCGCGGCCGCTCCGTTGATCGAATAGCGATGATATTTTGCCGCCGATTTCAGGAAGCACCTGAACCGACATGAGGTCGTTGCGGAGCTCGATCATGAACTGTTAGAAATCGGATTGAAGCCTGATAAAGCCTTTCTGCCCCGGAGTGACGGGGAGCAGGGCTCGTGCAAGTCCGTCGGGACCGATGGCTGGTGTGGAAGCGAAGGGCGTGAAGTTCGAGAGATTTGGCGAGCTTGCGGGAAGGATGGTGACCTGGGCGGAAGAGGGGAGGCGAATGGGGTAGGCGAGTTCGATGGCCTTATTGCCGCCGGGCTGATCAATGACGGAAGATCGAAGCATGTGGGCATCGGGCAGGGTGGGATCCAGGCCGAGGCCGAATTCGATCCCAGCGCTGATACCGTCGCCGTCGGAGTCGTCATTTTCAGCAAGTCCGGTGAGTCCGAAGCCGGTCATCCAGTTCGCAAGAGGCATGTCGATCTGGGCGGGCGTTTTGCTGTGCAAGCCACCGAGGATTTCGGTCGCGGTTAGCGGGGCGATGCCGGTGTTGTAGGTCTCGTTGAAGGCTTCGATGATGGCGTTGGCGATGACCGCGTGGGCGTTGGTATTCGGGTGGAAATTCGCGCTGATAGGCCCGTTGAGCCAGACTTTGTCGAGATCGCCGGTGGTGCTTCCAGTGTTTTCAAAGGTGATGCCATGGATGCAGAGCGGCGCAGGTGTTAGAAGGGATAGAGTGCTGGTGTAAATGTCGGCGTATCCGAAGCCGCGTGCTGCGGCGAGACCGGAGAGGCGACCGTTCAAGTCGTCGAGTACAGCGGTAATGCGGGCGGTTTTTACCGGGTCGGTTGGATACTTCCCTTTGATCTCCGGAGTGATGCCGATGTGGGGGACGGCCACGATGACAACTTCGATGTTAGCATTGAGTTGCTGGACGCGGTCGAGCACGGCGACCGCGTCTTCCATGAATTCATCGACGAAAGTCCCGGCGGAGTCGCCATTGTAGACGGTGCCGTAGATGCCCCGGACGTCGTTGCCGCCGATGAAAAAAGTCAGTCGTTCGGCGGTGTTTTGAATCTGTTGTTCGAAGTCAGCTAGCGCGTATTGGGAAGCATCGAAGTCGGTGAAGCCGATGGCAGTCGAAAAGACGGCGAAGTCAGGGTTTTCTCCAAGGATGTCGAGAAAGCTTGAAGTTCCCGTGATGAAGCGTCGCATTTGATCGACGGTCTGGCCAGGAACCGCCCAGTTGTATTCGTGGCGGAAGAGGATCTGCTGATTGGGAACAAATGGAGGAACTCCGATTGTATAAGTATCTCGGACGCCGATATCAAAGTGCTGCTTTCGATACGTGGAGTCGTTGAGGATTTCGATCCAGTTTCGAACGCTTGGACCAAAACCGTCGCCGTAAGTGGCAACGAATGGCACGTTGATTTGGAAACCGAACTCGGCCTCGTAGGCGAAGGTCAGCGAGTCTCCCAAGGTCACGATTTGTTCGGCGGCCGGGCAGGTGGCGCAAGAGAAAGTAAGAGCAGCGATGGTGAGTGGGAGAGAGGCTTTCATGGAGTGGTGGCTTGGAGAAACTAGCGACAGATTGGGTTCTGGCAAGGGGGATGACTTTTCCTCTGAGATGATCTAGAGTCCGCCTGTGTCGGTGGATAAATGGATTTGCCCAGGATGCGGAGCGGAGCTCCGCGTCGGGGTGAGCGGTTGTCCGAAATGCTCGAAACCACGGCGTCGGAAAAAGCGCAAGGAAAAGGTCGCGCGGCGGTCGTGGGAGCAGGACTCAGATTACGACGGACTGGATCTACCGGATGAGGACTTCGACTACGATGACTTCGTGGCGCGGGAGTTTGGCAAGGCACCGCATCGCAAGGTTCCGATCAAGTGGTACTGGTGGGTGACGGCTCTTCTGCTGTTGGTGTGGATGGCCTGGGTGTTTGTTTTCTGATGGACTCGTGAAGAATTTGAAACGCCAAGGAAAAGGCAAGAATCAGAACTCTGCTACCTCCCCTTCCTCCTGTTTGAACTCTAGATCGCACCATCTAAAGTGGCTCATTCGATCTCCAATCGATAGCGCCTGAGTGTGGTGTCGACTTGCTGAGCCCAGGCGTCGATGCCGCCGGTGATGGCGCGGGTATTTTTCAGGCCGTGGCCGTGGAACCAGGAACAGGTATCGAGGACGTGCTGGCCGGTGTGGTCGTAGAGGAGAATGGCGCGATCGGGGTCGCCGCCGAAGAGACGCTGCTGGTAGGCCTGATCCATGAATTCGGAGCCGGGGATGGCGACAGCTTCGTGTTCTTCGCGGGTGCGGGTATCTAAGAGAAGGGGAGGCTTATGGGAATCGAGTGCGGCTTGGGCTTCGGCGGGTTCGATGAGCATGGCCTTGTCGTGCTCGTGGGCGGCGAGGATGTGGGCGAGCATTTCATCGGCAGGAGCTTCGGCGGCGCGCGCGGCGAGCTCGGCGAGTGTTTCGGTGGGGGCGAAGCCGCAGCTTTGGCAGCCGCCGAGGTGGTAGCGGGAAAAGAGGGCGCGGCGGGCACCAGGGAGGGCTTTCATGATTTCGCCCATGGGGGAATCGATGGTGAGTTCGGCGGGGTTCATGGGTGGAGGATAGCTTGAATCCCGGCCATTTGAAGTGTGGAAAAATGCGGGAGACCAGGGAATCCACAGAATCTCCAATTCCCTGAGCTTGCTCATGATGAGCCAAGCCGATTCCAGCCCAAAATTGAGGGCAATGAATCGAAAATCCTACCCATCCTAGCCATCTTGGTCCGAAAAAATCCGATGGGAGCGCAATTTTCCCCGAGCTTGATCGCCCTGTGGGAGTGGGCGGGATTTTCCACTGTTTCCTGGGGGCGAAGTGGGGCAGAGTGCCGGCACATGTTCCGTTCTGACGATCCTGACGAGCCGAAAATCTACTTGCTGCCGAATCTGATGACGGCGGGCAATCTGGCGTGTGGCTTTTTTGCCGTGCTCTCGATTTTCAATGGCATTCTGGAGGCGACGAGCAAGGAGGGATACGATTTTTCGGCCGCGCAGCCCTTCTATCAACGGGCGATCCTGTTGATTTTTGCGTCGTGTATTTTCGATCTGCTGGATGGGCGCTTGGCGCGCTTGGGTGGCAGGGAGTCGCCGTTTGGTGCGGAGTTCGATTCGTTGGCCGATGTGATTTCCTTTGGCATGGCACCTTCGCTTTTGATGGCGAAGGCGGTGCTTTTTCCTCTGGACGAAGTGTTGCCGGGGTTGGGCTGGTGGCTGGCCTGCCTTTACGTGCTGTGCGGCGCGATTCGTCTGGCGCGTTTCAACTGCCTGGCGGCAATGCCGAAGAAGCCGGGGGCGGACACGGATTTCCGCGGGATTCCGATTCCGATGGCGGCGGGCTTCATCTCTTCGCTGACCTTTTTGATCATTTACCTGAACAACAATGATCACAATATCGGGGCCTGGAAGTACCTGCTTGCCGGGGCGATGCTCGGGCTTTCGATCCTGATGATCAGCAGTGTGCGCTACCCGAGCTTTAAAAAAGTGGGCTGGAGAACGAAGGGCTCGCCTCTGGTGATCGTGATCGCAGTGCTGGTCCTGGTGGCGACGGTGAGATTCTACTGGGTGATGCCGGTGGTGCTTTTCTCCGCCTATTTGCTCTACGGTCTGGTGGTTCGGCCCTACTTGCCGAAACGGGTGAAGGAGGAGATTGGCGACGATCCTTCGATCTCTCTGGATGAGGAGGGGTGAGTGTTTTTAAAAGATTAAAGAAAGTTTTTGATCAAGTAAGCTTAATCAACTAGCCTGCGAGCCATGAGGAGGCGCACAGATTTCAAGGCTTGGGCTTTCGTCTTGCTGATACTGGCGGCGACGTGCGGAATTTCGAGTGCGGCTCGTTTTTCCACGGTGATCATCGATCCGGGGCATGGAGGGAGGGATAAAGGGGCCTATTGGGGTGGTGTGAGGGAATCGACCTTGAACTTGAAGGTGGCACAGCACTTGGATGGATTGCTGAAGAAGCGGGGGATTCGGACGGTGATGACCCGTCGGAGTGATGTTTTTGTTTCTTTGGCGAGTCGCGCGGCGGTGGCTAATCGCTACCGTTCGGCGGTTTTCGTGAGTATTCATTTCAATGCCTCGACGAATCGCGCCATCAAAGGCGCGGAAACCTTTTACTGGGGCGAGCAGGGACGAGTCATCGCCGGAGCGATTCAGCGTCGGCTGCCTGCACGCCTGAAGACGGTGAATCGAGGTGCCAAGCGCCGTGGATTCACGATTTTGGTTCAGACTCGCTGTCCGGCGGTGCTGGTGGAATGCGGATTCATTAGCAATACCCGCGAGCGGGGGCGTTGTGCGACCGTTTGGTATCAGCAAACGGCGGCTCGGGCGATTTACGACGGGTTGATGGCTTGTCGCTGAGTTTTCCCATCGGGAAGGTTTACTTCCTCATCGGGGCCTCGCTTGAGAAAGATACTTGCGCTGCGGGGTGGGAGAGTGGAGGGAAGGCGCGTGATTGAAGAGCCTGAAGGTCCCAAGCCCCAACGCAGCCGCTGGGTCGTCGCGATGCTGGTCATTTTTCCGGTGTGGCTGGTAGTCTCGGCGATCTTTGGGCTGTGGAAATACCAACACGACGCGACCAAGGAGGAGGTCTTCGAGCCTTCGAAGTTCACGACGCCGGTCAAGGCGGATCAGCTGGCGGACGATATGCGCAAGCTCGTTGAGATCATCGGTCCGCGGAATTTGGCTTCGGATGATGGGAAGCGTGGCTTGAAGCGTGCGGCTTCGATGATCCAGGGATCACTGGGCCCCGGGAATGCGGGGTATCGGGTCGAACTGGTAAAGCATGTCGGCGGCTCAGGGTTCGAGTGGCCGGTGATTGTGGTGACCTTGCCGGGTGGTGGAGGACAGCCGCTGTGGGTGGTGACGGGTTACGACACGCTCGGTATCGGCGTGGAGGCGAATTCGAGCGGGGTGGCTTCAGTGCTTTCCTTGGCGCGGGCAGTGGCGGGAGCAAAGCCCCTGAGGCCGATCAAGTTTGCCTTTTTGCCGCATGCCTATGATGCGGATGCGCCGGTATTGCCCTTGTTGGACCAATTTAGCAGTGCGATGGGAAAGCCTCATCTGGTGCTGGTGGTGGAGGCCATGGGCGCGAAGGGAGAGTTGCTGGTTTCCTCCCGTGAACTGGAGGCCTTGAAGCAACCGGCATTTGAAAAATGGGCGACGATTGTCGGGGCGGAGGCGATTTGCCTGGACGATGACGTTGATCTGGCTTCGGCCTTGTTTGAGCTGAATCAGCCAGCGGTCCGTGTGGCGACGAGGCGAGTGGTTGCAGCGGGTGAAGTGGATGATCAGATGCCCGATCCCTCCCACCATGCCGCCGCGACGAAAGCGCTGGCGGAGCTGGTGATGGAGCTGGCGAAGTGAAATTAGGGAAGGGACTTGGCTACGACGCCGAAGTATGAAGAGCTAAATGCTCTGGCAACCCTTGGCTGGTTCCTTGAACGCCGGGGACTCGATGATGTGGCGGCGAGGATTTTTTGCCGAGCCTCTGGCTGAACTGGGCCGTGAAGAACCGGAGGTCTTTCTCGATAAGACGAACGAGCTTTTTGCGAGCTTCAGCTTTAATTGTGTCGTCTGGCCGGTGCTTGATGCGAGCGCGGCCTTTGCGGGCGGCGATCCGGCGAAGGTGCTTATGGTGCGCGACAATCTGTTCGGTGAAAGCGTGCATATTTTTCCTCTTTGGAAATCGCTCGATCTCTATGATCCGCAAATGGACGTCCGGGCGAAGTTGCGGATGATGGCGGAGTTGCCTGATCGCGGCTGGGCGTTGGAAGGAGATTGTCGAGCGTCGGCAAGCCTCGTCGGATCGCATTCCCACGGATCCCATTCGGCGCGCCTATCTGGCGGGTGCCTTGCGCAAGGTCGGGAGAGAGGCTGAGGCCCAAAAAGAGCAGGAAAAGATCGATCGGCTTGCGCTTGGGAATGTGCGTGCCATGAGGTGGATTGCCCGGGCCTACGCCAGTTGTGGTGCTTTCGAGAAAGCGGGGGAACGGGGGTGGCGGGTGGCCTTGGAGACCACGGGTGATACTCAGGAGTTTATCTATGCCGCAGAGGCGGTGCTTGATGATGCGAAGGAGCGGGGAGATTGGAAATTGGCCGCGTCGATGGGGGAAATCCAGATGCTCGATCATTTGATGATCGGGGATCGCTCCGAGCAGCCCTGGGTTTTGCTGCGGTCCCGGATTGAAACCGAGATGGCGCGCGCGCTTTCACTGATGGATCAGGACCGGAGTCGTGCGATCGAGATGCTGGAGCGTTGTCATAGCCGTGGCGATCGTGAGAAGGCGCTCAAGTGGTCGGCCAAGGCTCTCCTCAACAAACCGGGCGAGACGACCTTGGTGCGTCAGCACAAGCACTTCCGGTCCGACGATTTTCCTTTGAAATAGGAAGCGGGTTCGGCGCTCCCGGGTTTTGAGGTTGAGAGGGGCGTCTTAGGCGTAAAGACCGAGCGAAGATGACTCGAAGGGTTTATGTGATTCTGGCGGGTATGCTGATTCTCGGTGTTATGTTGCTACAGCTGAAACACTTCAGCACGCCGAGGCTTGGAGTGGTGACGATGTGTTTAACACCTTCAAGTCCGCGAGCGAGACGGAGGGTGTGGACATGGATTCAGCACCAGTGGTGATGACTCGGCCGAATCAACCCTTCGAGGTTGAGATGATGGATGCGGAGGGCAAGGGATACTTTCTCAATGGCGAGGCGGATTTTCTGCCTAATGGAAGCTTTGCCGTGAAGGTGAGGGCGGAGCGGCGGGAGTAGGGAGTTTCTTGCAATGTTAGGCAGAAGGCGTATGAATTCAGGTGAAGAACAACCTTTCACTTATGAGCAGCTCACCCTTTGAAGACAAACGCGCCTCCCAATTGCTTTCCCGTGTGGGGGAAGATCTCTCAAGCCTGCGCAACGATATGAAACTGCTCGTGGGCCACACGACCCGTCATACACTGCCGGATGGAGCGAGGGAGCTGGTGAGAAGCGGGCGGAGCCAATTGCTGAGCGGTCGCGACTATGCGGCGGATCGCGTGCGTTACATTGGTCGTTCCGCGCGTGAGCATCCTACGGGCGTCTCGGTGGCCGGAGTGCTGCTTCTTGGTGCGGTGGCCGCCGGGATTTATTATCTTCTCAAGGGTGAGGGCTGCTGTGGCAGCGCGGATCAGCCTTTCGAGGATGAGTTGGAAGAAGCCGAGGACTATTGATCGCTGAAGATCATCGGTTCCGAAGGCGTTGAGTGCCGACTTGCGGAATGGAAGGTATTGTGCGACCTTCCGGGATGGCTGAAAAATTTGGTCCATCCCCGACCGAACTCGCCGAATACGAGCGGGCAGCCAAGGAAGTTACCTGTTTGCGGCGAAAGGGGATCCACTGCCACCTTGAGAATCACTCGGATAGCCGACAAAGTCAGGTCGATGTGGTTCGGGATCTCGACTCGCATTTTATTCGAGAAAGAGGCGTGAGTAATTTGCTGCCGAATCCGAGATGATCTCGCGATTTTGAGTCGGACCGCCACCACCAGCTTTCTCACCTCGCTCGGTTAGCGGAATGAAATTGCTCCTCCTCCTGATTCGTGATTGTCCAGATCCGCTTGAGGGGCAGCTCGGAGCGGAGATCCTCGTCGAGTTTGTCGTAGGCGGCGAGGAGGTTTTCGATCAGGTCGTTGCGGCTCCAGAGACGGACTCGGAAGAACTGGCTGGCCCGCTCCTTCTCGATGGTTTGCTTGAAGCCACTCCAGCTTACCAAGAGGCCCTGCTCGGCGTGGAAGTTCTGCATGTTGCCGATCAATTGGTCGAGGACGACCCGCTCGACGGGGGAGTCCTGTGACTTCACCTGAACACAGAGTCGAGGTTGGCCGAAGCCGAGGTCTGTCAGAAGATTGCTCCAGTTGAAGTAAATGCGGCCTTCTTCGAGGAATTGTCGTTCGTATTCGCCGGAGGAACCAGCGCGGATGAGCCAGAGGGACATGATTGTTTGAGGGTCTACTCGTGTTTATCGGTTCGATTGATGGATTCTATTCCACCCGGCCCGGTAGGAATGCGCGGATGAGATGTTTCTTGGCACGGATCCGACCGTGGCGCCGTTCGGTGAGGCCGAGTTTTGTTATGGCATTCAAGTCACGTTGAAGCATGCGGTCGCCCGCATTGGCGTAGTCACGGGCAAGGCGAGGCGTAAGAAGCTCGATCTTCGCGGTTTCAATCCAATCATGGCGACTGAGTTCGAGAACAAGGTCACGACGGCGTTTCTGAGTTGGAGAGATACGCATTTCACGGAAACGTTCGTGAACGTAGTTTTCCCATGCGACAACCATCTGCTGCTCTCGAATCATGGCGATCTGAGCTGTTTGGAAGACGTTGGTCACTCGCTGATGCTGAGTTTGAGTTTCTTAAGTCCGGAGAGAATCGATTGCTCAAAGTTGGTCAGTTCATCGATCAGAGTGATTGGGTTTTCATTTCCGGCGCTGCTTGCTTGATTTGGCTTGTAGGCTCCTGCCGACAGATTGAAGTCCGACTCGGCGATCTTTTCGATGCTGGCCCACCAGCAGGCCGGCTCTTCGGCGTCGGCTTCGAGGAGGGTGTTGGCTTCGGGGCCGGGTGGGGTTTGGAAATTACTAGACTTGTAGTCGTTCCAAGTTTTGAGGAGGGCGGGGATGCCGTTTTCGTTGGGGGTTTCGACGCGGCCGCCGCCGGAGACTTTGTCGGGGTCGTAGCCGTCGTTTTTTACTTCGTAGAAGAGGACCTTGCGGTCGTTGTTTGAAGATGTGGGCGGGACGCCCACGCTCCCCTTGGAGAAGACCAAGACGGAGGTTTTGACGCCGGCGTAGGGTTTGAAGACGCCGGCGGGGAGGGAGATGACGGCGTGGAGGTCGAAGTCGGTGACGAGCTTTTTGCGCAGCTCGACATGGGCTCCGGTGGACCCGAAGAGCAGGCCTTCGGGGACGACGTGGAGGACGAGGTTCATGAGGGCGACGCGGACCATCTGGCCGGAGACGTCGTGGCCGTAGAGCGAGGCTTCGAGTTTTTTCCAATCGTCCTTGGCGAGTCGGTCACCGATGCCGCGCTGGTAGGTTTGGAGATTCGGGATTTTCTCGAGGGCTTCGTCGGCGCTTTTGAAGTTCTGCTTTTCTTCCCAGCCTTCGCCGTAGATCGGGATGGTGCGGGTGGTGGTGGAGTATTTGGCGAGGATGTGGTCGAGGGCTTCGACGAGGAAGCCGCCGGTGCCGCAGGCGGGGTCGTAGATGGAGTCGCCGATGTCGGGATCGACGAGCTGGACCATGAACTGGCGGAGCTGGCGCGGGGTGCGGAACTGGCCGAGGTCGGACTTGGCCTGATTCTGGAGTTTGAGGAGTTGGTATTCGAAGATGTCGCCTTTGACGTCGGGGCCGAGCTTGGCGAACTGGAAGGTGTCGAGGATGTCCACGACTTCCTTGAAGACATGGGCGTCCTCGAACTGGAAGCGGGCGTCGGCGAAGAAGGTGGCGACGCCGGGGGCTTCGCGGACGAGCGAGGCCATGTAGGGGAAGACCTCGTCGGCGACGAAGTCGAGGAGTTCGTTGCCGGATTTGAAGCGCCATTCGGACCAGCGGTAGCGCTTGGCCTGGGCGGGGAAGAGGGTGGGGCGGTCGAGGGTGATGCCGAGGAGTTCGGCCTGGGAGTGCTGGTTTTCGGCTTCGTCGAGGAGCTTGAGGTAGAGGAGGTAGGAGAGTTGCTCGACGTAGGTGATGGGGTTGGCGAGACCGCCGGACCACATAGTGTCGGTGATTTTGTCGAGTTTTTGGCGGATGTCGGAGGTCATGGAAGATAGTGAGCAGTGAGCGGTGAGAGCGGAAGATGGGGAGTTTTGAAACGCCAAGACGCTAAGGGCGCAAAGGCTGGGGATGTGGCTGGGGATGTGGCTGGGGATGTGGCTGGGGATGTGGCTGGGGATGTGGCTGGGGATGTGGCTGGGG
>Ga0210024_1001848_pt1 | contig 18701 bp, 17 predicted proteins | sample CryGeymeta201525_FD_183988 | JGI IMG/M metagenome (GOLD analysis project Ga0210024, IMG submission 183988) | Groundwater microbial communities from Crystal Geyser aquifers in Utah, USA - Crystal Geyser metaG 2015-25 (SPAdes) (version 2) | ecosystem: Environmental > Aquatic > Deep subsurface >...
TTGCCGTCGGTACGTCTCAATTTAACCGGACACTAGTGCTCCATCACACAGGTTAACTTTTCAGGATCGAAGATCACTCGGTACTCTTAAAGCGCAGCGTTTTCGTGACGTTGCTGTCAGGTGGAATCTCCACCTTATGCAGAATCATCGCCTTGGTCCCCTTGGCGGGAACCGGGACAAAAGCTTGACCAGAACGCCCATGAAAAACGTCGATCCCCGGCTGGAAACTTACCTCCAATGGTTGCACCCACAGGTCATAAGTTCCGGGCATGATTTTTATGCCATTGTTTAATAGATTGTAGGTCGCACCGACCAGTTTGAAAGAATCCTTCGTTCCGGCCCGGCGGCCCTTGATGCGCGCCTTGACGGGGAGACCATTCAGCAGAACGGTTACGGTCAGCGTTGAGGGAACAGGCGCTTTGAATTCCAGCGTTTTTGCCAGAGTTTCACCGTCTTTGATACTCAGGGACAGGTTTCTACGTTCAAAAGTCGGTTGCGGGAACATATCGCTCTTGGCAGCTTGCCCCCAAACGCTTAAGAGATAGTCCCCCTCCAGCAGCGTGATCTTCAGCGGCATCCGTTGTTCACGATAAGAGTTGATGCCGCGAGGATAAATTGTGAAGTTGGGCTGATCTGCCGGGGTTATCTCGACATGCGCTGTTACCGGAGGCTCCATAAATAGCACGTTAAGGTCCAGGGTCCCCCAGTGTCCCGGCGCAAAGCTCGCCTGCACATCCAAAGTGTGATCCGAAGCAATAACAAAAGGAGCAAGCAACTGTCGGCGTTGGGGGCCATAAGTCTGATCGGCATACGGGAAATACAGATTGGCTTCGTACGCACCGGGAGCCAACTTGACCACCAGTGGCGGCAACTGCAGCTCGCCAGAATAGACCATTTGCCGATTTTCCGGCTTCCAGATGGTCAGACTCACCTTTTGGTCAGCCGCAAGACCTTTGACACCGACGTTCAACTCTCCGGGCTTCTGAAAGAGGATTTTTACCGTTTGGTCTTCCCCGGGACCGAGAGAGATGACTTTGGTCTGTTCACCCCCGTTATAATTTTGCGGCTTGAGTTTAAGCGTATAGCTCCCGGAAGGGAGGGAGAAATCGCGGGAGGTGCTGATCACCTCACTCTTGGGTAAGCTTTTCGTGTTGGAGACCCCATTGCTGTCGATCCCGGAGGCAAATACATAACGCACCGGGTTCTCGCGACTCGGCCCCAGGATATGCAAGATCCCCACGGCCTGCTCGGCCGGTGCGTTTGTCGGTCTAAACTTCAGGGTCTTACGTAACGACTCCCCTTTTTTGAGAGTAAAAGTAAAAGAAAGGTCACGGAAGCCTGCATAATCCCCCCTGGGAGAGGCGAAAATAAAGTAGCGCCCGGCGGCGAGCGGTAGCAGCAAGGGGTCCGTTTCGTAATGAGCCTGACGTGCAGGATTCGCCAGCGTAACAGCAACATGGTCATTGTCATCAAGCGGTTGCACGCCAACGATCGCCTCGGCTTTCTTGGCCTTATCTGGTCCTTCCAAGGTCAGATACAGTCTGCTGTCGGTGGGTAGCAGTCTGCGTCCCGGAAACTTAATTTCATCCATCCCGGGAACACAGGAACTTTGTTCATACGACCGCCCCTTGTGGAGCGGATCGGCATCCAGCGCACTCACCCCGGCACTACGCCGCGCGGCATATTCATCGACACATATCTGCGGGCACTGACGAGCCTCCCGCCAACAGATATCCAAGTTAGGGGCATAGGTCTCGGTTGTGGTGTTGTACGCCTTGAAGCAGAGCTGCAGCTCCTTGAAACATCTGTCGTACTCTGCCTGCGGGTCTTGCGGAGAGGGCACTGCCGGCAAAGGACTGACAAGGCCCCAAACCAACAGCAGCGCACCCAAAAGTAGTTTTATTTGTCTTTGCAACAAGTGCGGACTCCCAGCCCTAGCAGGACGTTGGCAGAACAATCAAAATCATGGAACCATGGGCTACCAGTTTGCCATTGGAGATAATACTAACCTCATAGCGGCTGGCATCATTTCAGAGTCCCTTCCCAATTAATTTTTCATTGCACTACGAACAAGCCCTACCATGTATCCCAGCGCCGAAATTTTAGGGTCATTAGCGAGGTAAACGATATCAACCTCTGAACCGACAGGGGTCTCTTGGTAAAGGTCATACGATACATAAACTGAATGAGAAATAGCCTCACCAGATTCTGTTTTGAACACATAACTCACTCTATATTTTGTTGTACCTTCAGGACTCGAACGCAAAATTCGTTGCCGTTTACTGACAGTTGCCGTGGTTTTCTTGCCATTTTGGAACAGTTGAAGTAATTCTTTCCCGCGCTTTTTTGAACAAATAAACAGCATCACGGGGACGACGAATATAATTAAAAACCAAAATATACTCATAACTTACCCCCTTTTCTTTTGGCACGAAACAAAACCTTTGCTTGCATCATAAGGGCCTGCGATTGAAGGATTCGCCGCAGTCCATGCCGACAACTAAAAACCGATCACTTGCCCCTGCTTTTCATTATATTTTGCATTAGAACTCCCATACCACTAGGCTGCTGGGGTTTTGAGGGCAACTCGAATACGGAATTTTGGATAGGATCTTTATTCATCGACTGCAGACGCACAACCTCATCCATCCTCAGCAGGGCCATGCTTTTTATAGAGGCATCTTGTTGAAACCGATTCGTCGGATCTTCCGACATCATTCCAAGCGAAGATTTACCGATCTCCACAATACCCAAAACCGCCGCCTGTAAGTCTTTATCCTCGCCCAGCACCACTTCATGATGCTTACCGTTTTCAACAAAGCGATAGACCTTGCCCTTGATGCCCGCAATCGTTTCCGTTTTTCCGGTGTCCTCGTATTTGATCGGAGCCCGCTCGCTGGGTTTGGCTTTGGCTCCCTTGCCCATGGCAGCCATCATGTCGGCCAACTGGCCCATATCCTGAACAACTTTGCCGGTAATGGAATAGACCTTGTCATCCAATTTCAGCATGCTCATCTCGCGCTTGGTGCTATCGCTTGCCATATCGACACGAACATGCTGCTTGTCCGCGTACCGGATGGTCTGCGTAGCATTTCCGTCGCGCGCGGTCATTTTATAAACTACCGTCACATCGGCGAACGCAACCTGTGCTCCGCTCATCATGATCGCGGCAGCGACCAGACATAAATAAACACCTTGTTTCATAATCATCCCCTTTCTCATCGTCCGTTGTATCAAGGAAAAATTTTTCGTTGAGTTCGCCATATCCTCACAATCTGACCTGACAGCTTCTCCTGAGTCATTGAAACCCACAGCTGACTGGGTCGGGACCAATCGGAGTTGTTTCAAATTTTCCTTCTTTCGTCAGGCTGTTATTGTGCATAAATGCCACATCCTCATCCGCAGTTCGAATCGTTGCGGTTATGTTTGCAGTGCTCGCCATGACCTCTCCGCCACGACCACAGGCATATGGTCCGCCAGCCATTTTTATACCATGGCGAGCACTCTCACGCTCAATGCTGTGCGGGATCGGGGCAAAATGAACCGGAAAAGAGCGTGTTTGCCCTGCGGGAACTGCCGGTATTGTTAACTCCTGCGTCATGGAACACATCGGCCAGTATGCACACCTTCCGACTCGTTCATACTGTGCGCCACGACGACCCCTGGCACTGGTTATTGCCTCTCGGGTACTCGCTAAGTTGACTGCCATGGTCGCGGGTTGACTATTTTGTAAGCCTAGATTTATTACTGATACAAACGCATCCAGCGATACGGGGTGGGTTGTCCATTCGTCCAGGGGGCCGCCACCATAACTGGTTTCCGTCAAACGCACAGCATCAATTTTGAGAACCGCAAGGTCTATCCTGGGGAAAAGCGCAATAGGGAGTACATCCGGGACAGCCGCATTGTCGGCCATATTGGCATCGGTGAACGGGGAGCTATCGGCTTTGCGTATGGCAAATGCGGGCCTCCACCACAGATGGTTTCGGTCGTCGATGTAAATATTGTGGTCGCTGCTCCGACTTGAGCTCGGCAAGGTCAGGGTAATAACGACCGGTAGTTTCTGCCTGGGATTCAGGGTGAGAACGTCAGTGCTGGCGGTTGTCGGGTTGCGACCGACCATATAGTGGACGCGGATGCTTTCAGTGGTCTGTCCCTGGTTTTCGACCTCAAGCAATGCCATGACCCGTTCGCCGAGACTGCGGTTGAATCGTCTGGGGTCGTTGAACTGCTTAAAAGTCAGCTTCAATTGTGCACGGTGTTGACTGAGTGGATGGACTGCAGGCTTTGGAAGCTTAAACTGCGCCTTGGGCGGCAGCAAAGACGGGGGGGCACCGGCAAAAGCGACGCTCCCACCGTAAAACAAAAATACCAGCAGCCAATTCAAAATTAATCTCATTTTTTTCATAATTTTAACCCTCTCAACAGAAGATGTGAGTCACGCCATCATTTACGTCAGGTGATAGATTCACATCTCTACATTTCAGCGCAAGCCCAAAAAAATCATTTCGGATCAGGATCAAACCCCGGATTAAACGGTTCAAAACCGATTACCGCACCATAGGTAATATTCACCGATCCAGCACTCCCCCCATTGAACTGGGTGCCGACACCATGGCATTGGCCATCAGTCCCCGGAGACTCTGTCCGCCCGCAATTCCGGCCATTGCTGGAATGACTTGTCGCACCTGGCACCTGATCTGCGGATTCCTGTTCGCCATACTGACCACAGTAACTGGTCAGGGTAATCGAGGAACCATAAGAACCTCCAAGCGTTGTGGAACTGGAGTGTCCGGCCGGGCTCGGCTGACTGGCCGGGTTTTCACACAGCTGATGGACGTATGAAGTGTCTTTGGTGTTGGCATCCCACATGGCCTGTGAGCGGGCACGAGCCTGGCACATGTTATAGAGCGCCGTATCGGGGTCTGTTTGCTGGTCGGGGCCGGGGTCTGTAGCCCCGCCACCATCGTTGCCACCCGAGTTTGACTGTTCGCTGTCATGTTCTCTATGCCAGGCCCCACAAAAATGTGAGGTGGAACCCGCAGAACAGGCACGATCAACCACGGCGGGGTCTGGATGTGTATTGTCTCCCGGATCCTGTGCCTCCTCGAAATGTTTCAAATCTCTGTCTGCCTCATTCACAAAAAGAGGGGCGCCTGCGTTGATAGCATCACCAAGTGCATTGGTGACGGTTGACGCCGTACTGAACCCGGGTATTTTGCCAGCAACTGTTACAGCCGCGGCGCCAGGGTTATCGCCTGCATGTACAACCGTGTTGACATCGTCAACAAGGGATGCTCCGGGGATAATCGCAGTCAAAAGAGACGATAGTAATTTATGCCCCGCACGTGACCAGCTGAATTCGCGATCAGAAGGGTTCCCCATAACCATGCCAGGAGTTCCTGGGACACTCCGATGCTGGCGCAACGCACCTTTGCACATCGCATCCATCGTCCGGCCACCAGGGTTACCACTGATCCCGCCCCCCGATGCCCCGCTGGCAGAACTTCCACCGCCCTGGCTGCCCGACGATTGCCCACATACCACCTGCATTGCCGTCTTATCCGAGCCCGAGATCATGCCTCCGGCAAAACTAGCGCCTGCAGAGCTGGCGCCAGGGGAACAAAGTGGATTAGCCCCTCCATTCATAAACCGCTGCCAAGCAACTTGTCCCGCCGGAGAAAAGAGTATCGAATGTTCTCCATCTGAAACCTGCAGCTCATAAAAATCCGCGACTTTGTCACCATTCACATCAAGACCAATACGAACAGCACCATCCTTGGTGAAGGTTATATTTCCTGCGAGTTGACCTGCGCCATTTAAAATTTGTTTCGATAGGCTTTTGTCCGGATTTTCGATAACCCACACCTCTTGTTTGCGGGCGCGGGATCCCGAAACGGCCTTACTTTGGGTGTGAATTACTTTTTTCCTACCGCTGATGCTGAGATCCGGGAGCAAAATTTGACCTCGCCAGGATCTGCGTTCCATGCGCCCGGAATTTCCCGAAAAAGCATTCGTCAGCACCTGATATTCAAGCTGTTCGCCAGTCGCAAGTTTTGTTTTCATAGCCGCATCAACCGGGAGACGATTAAAAAAGGCCTGGGATTGCTTGCGGACATCTTTACTATTCAAGGCAGGCGTGGTCTGGACTCCGACGCGAATCAAATTCGCGCTGCTTACCCCAGCACTCTTTTGAGAGTTCGCACTTAGCGACCCTGGTTGATTACATTGCTTGATATTTTTTGCGCTGAGATAATGACCGGAGCGCCCGAAGGACTTGATGGGGCCAACTAATGTTGCCAGATTCTGACATGCGCGGACACTGGGCTGCGGCCAGGGGCCGCTGGTTGTGCAGTCTGTCCCACGGCAATCCCACAAGATTTTTGCCGCATTAACTTTTCCCTGTTGATGGGCATTTTGCGCAGTGGTCGCAGTGTAGCGGTAGGTTGGTGGTTTTGCCTTCTTCACCGCCACCGAACCTACGTCCTTTTGTTGAATCAAAACCGGGTTAGCGCTATTTGCCGCCTCAACAGTTCCCACAAGGAATGTCAGAACAGTTGCAACGAGAAAAAATCCGAGTGAAAACAACGTCCAGGTTATTCCCTTTTTGTTCTCTATCAAAGGCACCATTTGCTTTCCCCTGCAAGTTTTGCGTACAATTTGGAAAAAATTACATAAAATCACCATTCGCTATTTAATCCGTCTATTCGACCCTGAGGGCGATCTCAAAAACACCAACAAAACCTCGATCTTTAACGCCGTGGATCCCAGCGAATCCTCAAATAACCATTTGCCTCGTCGTAAACCTTGAGATGGATACCCACATCGTCACCGTCCCCATCATTGGTGCTATTCAGCCAGTTCAGGCTAATATCACCATCCCGCTCTTGCAACAAGACATTGCCACCCCATCCGAAAGGTAATCCACCGCGCCCAGGAGAAATATGAACATTGGACATAACGTCACCACAACTAAGACCGACCACGGGGATACGGCGATTGGTGACACGTGATCCTCCATCGACACTATTTGCGTCTTGGTTCCTTGCGCAACGATGATTTACACTTTCGGGAACCCTGTCGGGAATGCTGATGAGGTTACCTGCCGCATCAGTTTTGACATGCCAGACGGCCACGCCATCTTCCGGGGCATCAGCATCATAGCCGTAGCCGATAGATGAAGTGGACCCGCGTACTCTCGTTGATCCTTGCCGGCCGCGATATTCCAGGATGAAATACTCTTGGGTTCCTTTTCGAGGATCATAAAGAATAATCGGACCACCGTTATATGACTCCCCATACAGTTGGCTGGATTCTCGTAATAATGCTGAGCCTGCGTCGGTGAGAGAGTAAATACGCGGTTTGAGCCAACCCAGACGGGATCGATGCCAGGGATCCAGCAGGAAAGTTTGATCCGGCTTCGGATTTGGTAACGCCCCGACATATCCAGTACAGGTCATAAGCGACAACCCCTGACTCAGGCATGTTGTTCCATAGATATCAATAGTTCCTAGCAGATGACTTAACTCATGAGCGATCGTGGAAATATTTGCGTCATGCCCCACATATGAGCCACCCGTACAAACATCTATCATTTTTGTGGACCCTGGAACAGGAACCTTCGTGCAACTTTTGGTAGAAACGGTTTGGCCCCCTCCCGTTGAAAAATTTTCGATTATCAGGAGACCGAGCTCAGAGGCGGCAACACGTCCGTCACGGTTGCGATCATACCGACTGAAGTCAAATCCGCTTTTTGCAGCTTCAAGCTTAAGCATAGGGAGCTTCCGGCCCGTTGTCATCGATTGCTCAAGATGGGTAATGACCGGGCCGACAATCGCAGCCTTACTCCAGGAAAACCCACGGTCGCCACGAATGGAAGGAAGGAAATAACTATTGACCTTATAGAAATCGACCACGTTTGGATAACCCGGGCCAAAGATCTTTCGGTCATAGTACGCCGCGCCATGAGCAAGTCTGGGGCTGGAGGCACGAGGCCCATTTGGCGCCAAAATGACCAAAAGAGGCCGAACTCCCCGGGCATGCGAATGGTCTGCAGGACTCGTCATGGTGCCAAATTTAAAGTCTGCAGGAGTAGCGTCAGCCGATTCACCTTGACTGCTGGGGCAGGTTCGAACTCCAAAGGACGCCATGATGGCTGATGAAGGCTGGTTTGTATTGTGTAAAGTTAGCAGCATCGGCAGGTCAGGGTCGAGCTCCGTCGGAGCTTTGATAATTAACTGGCGGTCGGTCCAAGTTAATATCTCGCCCGAGCGGATTCCAAATAGTGCTGTATAGCGGGGTGATCGACTGCCGAAATCGTGGCCGTCAATAACAACACCGCGTCCTGGCCTGACACAAGCTCGAACGCGGGTAATCTGCATCCTTGATCGTCCATATGCGGCGATAGCCGCACTGATTTCAGCCCCGGTAATAATTTTTTGATTGTTTTGGGGGTTGCAATCGGGGCCGGACACTTCGATTGTAACTGTATATTCAGGAATAAAATCAGCACTGCTACTGACATGGGAAATTCGAAAAGAAAAGTGACCACTTCGGTCCGGAGTCAGTTGGCCTCCAAAGTTTGTAGCCGGAACCACAGGAAACCGATTTCCCCCTTGTTTGATCCTTGCTGTAATCCATCTGGGCTCTTGACCACCGTTGATGACTTCTCCATTAACATCAATCGTGTAAAATCCGGGACGTTCTTCCCTCGTAGAAATCGCACCGATATGAATATTCGTTATGGCAGGGTCAGGGGAGCACTGCCTGAAGATTTCTCCGGGGGGCTTCAGGTTGATGTTCGGGGTTTTTTCGTTCGGCGGTCGCAGAATGGGTTTATTTGTTTTCAGTGTCGGGAATTTAGGTGTTTTGGATGTTTCAATCGCAGGGGCTGACTGTGCAGAGAGACCGAAAACGAAGAGAACCAGCAAAAAAAAAATTAACTCTTTTACCATGTTTTAGTCTTTTGAATTTCATCGGCCTGGCTCCTCGTGAATTACTTTTATTCAGCGCACATTGCGGATAACTTCGTCATTCGACTCCTCGTTAGTCTTCCTTATCGTATCTGTCCCCATTTTTATAGACTCACTCCTTGCACTCACATCCTGTTGGAGATGTTCCGTTTCATGATCGTTCCCTGAGTTTGCACGTTCCGCTTTGTCTTTTATTTCCTGTATTTTCTGGGAATATTTCCTGGGAAATTCATGCAAAGAACCAACCGGCAGCGAGACGTTGCCATTGAGTTGAGTCGGGAGCGCACGACGCACGGCAGCAGAGGAAATAGAAATCGTGGTTCCTGCTTGCTCGCCGCATTGGCCGTAGTCGTTTCGCATGTTCAAGACATGGAGTGAAAAGGAGGGGAGAGGGCTTGCGGTCTCAAGGATTGGCTCAGACTGCGCCTGAACATGAAGGTCGCCCGAGATATCAAAACGCTGATTGGGCTGAACTCGCTGTTTGAACAGTTGCAGCGCAATGCGCTTGACTGCTCCCCGTTGTGATTTTTGTGAAACATTCAATCCGGCAACAGCAACACCGGCAAGTCCCCGGTTCTGGATTGTACCATTCAGGAGATAACGGTAAGCCTGTTCCCCTGTAGCGGTTTTTTGCGGAATAACACGCACAATATGCAGTTCTCGGGCAACAAGCTTGGGGCAGCCCCGAACCGCATGGCTCTTTACCGGAGGGGACGCTGCGGTTGGGGCGGCTTGGTGAGACAGCCCTTTCACTGGATCCGCATGGAGGTTAATCGCATCAGCGATTCCTGCGCCTGTCAGTAAAAGAGACAGGCACAGCAGAACCAGTATTCCACCGAAACTCAATGCCTTCATTGTGTCCTTCGGTTTAAATAAATTTATCTAACTTTAAAACAATGGTATACACTTCAACCGCACAAGTCAAACACCCCCGTCAATCCGATTTTCATCATCAAAATTTTGACAGTCACCTCACCGCGCCGGTTCCCACGGCTCACCACTTCTCATGGCAAAAAATGATCGCATCAACCGCATCAACGCCAAAAATTGACGCACGCTAAACTCGGAGCACAAGTCTACCCAGGGTGAGTGCGTAAAAAAATTGCTCGTTACCAGGCGATACGCTGATTAAACTCAAACACCGGTTCGGGTTGGGGGTTGATTCCCATTGTAGATCGCTGCCCGCTTGATGCCGATGCGCCTGTTCGAGTTCCCACAGCGGCGGCCCGCGCGCCGGGGCGATTCTCGGTGGTTGCGCCGATTCGCCGAGGTGATCCAGAATCTTCCGCGCGGTACCTGCGTCGGTGATAAAAGGGATGATCCGCATCTGCGCCTGAAAAATCGGGCAGACCAGCGGGAGGGTCTAGATACGCGTCAGCAGCATTGCGCACAGTCTAGTGCGATGCGGCAGGGCGGGGTGGTGTCTCTTCCAATCCGTTCCGCGACATCTTCCTGGTACAATCCAAGTTCAAGACAACGGCGACGCAGGTGGTCGCCGAGCACTAACCGTCAACCCAGCCTATCGTGCAAGGCGCTCTGGGGGATCGTCACATCGCCATACTGAGCCGGGGAACAGACGGCTTGCCTTCGTTTACGATCGGCCTATTCGTTCAGCATGCTGGGCTATAGATGGCAGTCGTCGAAGGACACATGAGTTAGTCTTTGGCTGCTTCCCTTGCCGGAATGAAGATCAAATCAAATGGCGGCAGACTGCATCGAACTGGCAACGAACTCCGCAAAAGGTGGAATTTCCCCTCGCGAACTCGCCGCCTCAAGAGCTGCCATATAGTTCGCGCGTTTTTCTATCCGGATAACCGTCCACGGGTACCCTCCAGAAGCCAGCATGGCATTCATCAGGAACCGGCCCAGTCGTCCATTACCATCAAAATACGGGTGGATATACACGAACAGAAAATGTCCCAGTATAGCCCGTACGGCGGCACTGGCTTCAGCCTCCAGCAGGTCGCACAGTTCCGGCATCATGTCTCGAACAGCATCCTGCGAGGGAGGAACATGGGTCGCCCCTTTGATAAACACCTTGTCTGTCCGGTAACCGGCCAGATCAGACGGCTTCAGGAAACCAGCATCAACATTGGGTGAAAATAGATTGCGATACCATGCCGCATGATCACGGCGGAACGCTTCGCCGGGATTCGCTCCGCTCAGAATGTTTTTGATCGTGGCTTTAACCGCAGTGTGAGCGAGCCAGTAACCATGCGCCGCCATGGCGTTTTTTATTTCCGCGTCAGAATCATTCCTGTCCGGGTTCCAGTCACCGGTTGCGACCTTTTGAATGAGTTCCGGTGTGACACGATAACCTTCAATCGAAAGTGAGTGATAGGCATCGGTTTTGTAGTTTTCTTCAACCGTCTCCATGAACTTTTCACTGTTGGTAGGAATGCCGGGCTCGATCGGGAAAGAGTTCAGCACGGTCTCTCGCATGGCCTGCCACATGAGACGCATCCGCAGGACATAGGGTGATTGTGCTCTGGTGAATGTCAGGGGTTGAGGTGTCACCCTGAAAGGATTGGACTCAATGACCACATAACCTGCCGCGCGCAAGGTTGCGAGGACATTATCCGCCAGATCTTTGCGCCCCGAGGCTCGTAAGGCCCCGGCGAGTCGCCCAGCAACGGTGCTATGGCCCCCTTCGAGCAGTTCCCTGTTCAGATCCGATGCATCCCGTAACTGATGGAGAGCGATGTGCGCGTCCTGAGCGTAGGTGACAAAAAAAGCTGCCGGCACGCGAATGAGAGCCGCGGGAAGCGCCAGGACACGAATTTGCTCAACGAGCTGGATTTTGGCGGCCGGAGTGAAATCCTTGGTCTTGTAGTCCAGGATTGAACAGTTGCCAGGCAGCTTCAGCAGGCCGTTCTGACCGAGTGGTGTGTGGATCACGACCTGCTGTGGCGTAAGCGTTTTTCCCGTATGCAGAAATAGTGAGTATTCTGCCGACACATGCCATTGATCCCCAAAGCGCTCTGTGCAATAGCCCCGGATGAAGTCACACATCGCAGCATACCAGGGAGTGCTGCCGCCCTCTTCTCCAGGGCGGCACGGCATATACCACCCTTTAACGATTGGTCGCAGGAAGCCGTTCATGACGAGGCTTTCCCGCTGAAGGCGGTTCAGATCCGCTGATTTTATTGCGGTTTTGCCGTCATCCTGCAATTTTTTCAGGGTTGTCAGTGCTTCGGCAAGCCTGCGTTGCGCCGGGGGGATTGCCATTGTATACCTCATCCGTTGCTAGCCTATTGTCACTTACGATAACTAGGATATTATGTCTTGTCAAGGCTAGGTTTTTATGTGTTGTCACAAGAAGGTTATTCTGCTCTCTATCAGATCAAAGTTGGCCATACCATGGTTGTGGATACGATCAAATTTGATAAAACATTCCTCATAAAAATTCATGAACGTTGCTCGCACTGGTGCTCCGAGAGGCTCTCGGATAGAAACTCTTCAATTTCTTTTTCGGGGTAAAGGCTATGCGCTTGCGGCGCAGCGTGGCCATGACCAGCTCAACGTGCCGGTTCAAGAAGATTAGTTCCTGGATGCTGCCGAATTCTTGCGTCTTTTGTCGTTGCAGTATGCCCGGGTTGAGGAGGTGGAGCGGGCGGCTGGTTAGTCGCGAGCTAAATTATTTTGCAAAAATAAAAATGTTTCTTGACAAGTCACCGAAAAGTGACTAATACTTAAGTCACCATTAAGTGACTTAAGTATTTAAAGGAAATAAAATGGCACGGGACAAAGAACAAACCAAAGAAAAGATCATCGCCGCCGTTGAACAACTCTTGGCACGCGAGGGCTTCAGCGCTCTTGGGGTTAATGCCCTGGCCCGAGAAGCCGGGGTCGACAAAGTTCTCATTTACCGCTATTTCGATGGCATGCCGGGGCTGCTCCGCTCTTATGGAGAATCCGCCAATTTCTGGCCGACCTTGAACGAGGTTGTCGGTGGCGATATTGAAAACCTCAAAGGCAAAGGTATCGGCGCGGTGGTCAGTGAAGTTTTGGTTAATTTTTCCCGCGCCCTGCGAAAACGACCCCTGACCCAGGAAATCATGGCCTGGGAATTAGTGGAGCAGAACGAATTGACTGCCATATTATCTGAGCTTCGCGAGGAGTGGGCCAAAAAGCTGTTTGCAACCTTTGCCACCGAAGCGGCCAGCACCGACCTCGATCTTCCGGCGGTCACCGCCTTGTTTGGGGCCGCGATTAATTATCTGGTCATACGTGGTCGAAGTACGCCTTTTTTTAACCTGATAGAAATCGACAACGACAGCGGCTGGCAACGGTTGGAAGCGATGATCCACCTTCTCTGTCAGCGCAGCTTCGTTTCCCTGGAGCCGTAAGTTTTTTTACCCACAATGTCACCGATTGGTGACCAAGGAGACCGCCATGAAAACCCACTTCCAACCACTGACCACCCTGCTTTTGCTGTGCACGTTACTCCTGCTTTCGGCTTGCGCTCATCAAGTGCCAACGCGAAGCGGTTTTATCAACGATTATCGTGATCTAAAATCTTTAGAGGGCGACGCAAACTTACAGGTTACGCCAATCGTTGACCGGTGGGATTTCGCTGCGATCGAGGTCGCGCCAGTCCAGTTCATTTCTGATGGGCAGAATACCCGCGTGGCAGATGCCGATCAAGCGGCGCTCTGCCGCAGCATGGAACAGGCGTTGTCGCAAGAGTTTTCGACGCTGTCTTCAAAAAATGCAGAGCAGAGCAAACACTTGCAGATTAAGGCGGCGATCACAAGTGTTGACCGCTCGCGACCAATCCTCAATCTGATAACGACCCTCGCTCTTTTTGTGCCGCTGGATAACGGGGGCGTCAGTGTCGAAATCGAGGCGGTCGATGAGGAAACCGGACGGCGTATTGCCGCCATGAGTGGTGCCCGAAACGGCTCAATCTTTGCGATGTCTCGCTATTTCAAGAGCTATGGCCATGCCGAAGCCGGGCTGCGTGAGTTGGCACACGAGTTTCGTAAAATGTTCTCAGCTAACCAGCTTGTTCGCTCTCCAGGCAGCACAAAAATAATTTAGAGCACAGGAGGCTCGTCATGAATTCTTCGCGACGTCAATTTCTTGTTAGCTGCGGTCGCTCCGCAGCCATACTCAGCGCCGGGCCGCTGCTTGCCAGTTGCGCTGCGCAAGCAGCGGCTAGCGTTCGGGGTTTCTCAGAAACCAGGCTTTCCGATCCCCTTGCTGCGCGCATTCTTGCTTATGCGTCGCTGGCGTCCAGCGGCCACAACAGTCAGCCGTGGGAAGTCACCCTGCTGGAATCGCACCACTGGCGCATCGGCATTCCACCCGAGCGCCGCCTGCCGGCGGTTGACCCCTTGGGGCGCGAAACCCTGATCTCCCTCGGGGCCTTTTTGGAAAATCTCGCCCAAGCCGCTGCCGTCGAAGGCCTGCACGCCGAAGTCAAGATCCTCTCAGACGAATCTCAGTGCCGCGATATGGTCGAGGTGCGTCTCACTGCGGGCGCATCAAATTCCCCCGTTTGGCTGAAACGCATGCAGCAACGACGGGTCGTCAAAAAGGGGCAATTAGCGACAAAACTGCGCGACGACGATACCCGCTGGCTGCAAAGTATTTATCCGGAGCAGCTGCTCTATTTCCCACGCGGCAGCGCCGAAGCCGGGCGAATCGCCCAGGGGGCGGTCGAGGCAATGGCCATGCAATGCCAAAGGGATGAGGTGATACACGAATTTGCCCGTTGGATGAGGTTTGGTAATGCAGAAATCGAGGCGCAGCGCGACGGGCTGACCACGGCAGGCATGGAAATCGAAGGCCTGGCCGGTTGGTTTCTCAACCATTTTTATACGCCGAGCGATGTGCTTAAGCCGTCTTTCCGCCAGCAAACCGTCGATCTCACCGCTGAGTTGGCCAACGCAGGTGCTGGATGGCTGGTCTTGGCCAATAACGGGCAGACCCCGGGTGCGTTGATCGAAACCGGGCGGCAGTACCAGCGCCTCTTTTTGCAGCTGCGCGAACGCAACATCGCCTGCCACCCCATGAGCCAATTGCTTGAGGAAGCCGCCGGGCAGAGGGAACTGGCAGGCTTGTTGGGCCGGGAAACCCATGCGCAGATGCTGCTGCGCATCGGCTACGTCGACCGCTATCCCGCGCCCGTCAGCCCCCGACGACCGGTAGACTGGTTCGTAAAAGGATAATGATGAAACAAATGGATTGGGCGAAGTAAAAAAATTGCAGGAATTGTCTTGAAATGCTCTCCGATCTCCATCAGCCTCCTATCAGTTTCAGGGTCCAGGAGGCTGAAATTTTCATTGCGGGATCAGCCGCTTTTCGAGAATTAATCGCTGCGCGGGCACAAACCCGCAATCACACATAAATTTGTGCAAACTGATCTGGCGCCAACTGATTTGGGTTTGAATTTTTTCGACTTGCAGGCGGGCGAGGTTAATCAGCAGCTGAGAAAGCAGTGCGCGGCCTACGCCACTGCTCTGGGCGGCGGGGTCGACACCCAGAGTATCGATGACCGCAGTCTGTACGGGTTGGCCAAATTCACCATAGTCGAGCCGCGCCATAATAAAGCCCGCCAATAAGTCTTTCTTTTCTGCCGTGAGAGAGATGCGAATGCCGGATTCCTGAAGCATTTCAGCAAATTTCTGCTGGTAATAAGCCCGGCGATCTTGCCCTGATAAATGGCGATCAAGCCGGATGACGGTATCAAGATCAGTTTGACGCAAAGAACGGGTTTGCACCCGATCACGTGCCAAACGGTCATAATCGTTGCCGCCGGGGCCGTGAACCTGCCACCGGCTGTCCATTGCGGGGGTGACCATTTCTGCAACATCTTCTTTGAGTTCCGTGGTGTCGCGTGCAATGATCTGAATGGGGGCCAGAAAAAATCCCGCCGCTGCAAAAAAACGCTGCATGGCATGGTTGGTCCAATCAATTTCCGTGCGCAGGCGCAGGATATTTTTTTTGACCATGCGTTCTTCAATCCCGGCGAGCAGACCGCGGCCGATACCTTGCCCCTGGCTGGCAGGCGCAACCCCAAAAACATCCAGAGCCGCAACGGTCGCGGACGAACCGAAATCGCCATTTTGCACCCGCCCGAAGGCGTAGCCTTTCAGCTCTTCCCCCGCCCTGGCTGCGCAGGTCACAAAGGCCTCGGGCGTTGCCGTGGCAATTTGCAGCCTCTTTTCGAAAAAACTGCGTCGCGGCTGGCCGATAATTTGGCTATCCAGCAGGGAGACCTGCTCAAGGTCATTGGCACTCAGGGATTGATAGCGTAATTTCATAGTAGACTCCATGGCTTGGTTGTGCGGAATCAAGAAGCTAAGGGTAAGTGGCCGCGTTCCTTAAGTTTTTCATAGCGAAAGGCCCCCCAGAGGGCGGCACCAATGGCACCGGCGTAAAGGGAATCGGCATGGGCGGTGACCTGAGTGTTCATCTGCTGCTTGTCCATGCCGTCCTGAATGGCCTGAACCAGCCCGACATCCAGAGCTAGACCACCGGTCATCATCACCGTTCCCTGTTGCACCCCGATGGATTTCAGCAGCTTGTTCAGACGATCGGCCATGGATTCGTGAATGCCACGCAAAATGTCGCAGGGTGCAATGGAGCGCGAGACCATGTTGATGACATCGGTTTCGGCGAGCACCGCACAGATACCGCTGACTTTTTCCGGTTGTGTCGATTGCAGGGACAGGCTACCGATTTCATCCTGGCCAATCCCCAGATAACGCGCGATATTTTCAAGAAACTGTCCCGAACCTGAAGCGCACTGGCTGGTCATGCGATACGTCAGCACTTTGCTCTTTGCGTCGATGCGGATGGCACGTCCGTGAAGAGCCCCGATATCAAGCACCGCCCGCGTTTCAGGGTTCAGGTAAATAGCGCCGCGTGCATGGGTGGTCATGGAATAGAAATGCCCGGTGGTGCCTTTGAGGCTTTCGCCCTCGCCGGTACTGGCGATGTAATTGATCTGTTCGCGTTTTACCCCTGCCTGGGTCAAAACGGATGTGATGGATTCTTTGACCAGGGTATGAGCGTCGCGCTGGCGGATACGTGCATCCCAGCGGCCCAACCATTCGCTCTTCTGCCCATCTACCCGGAACAGGGCGGTCTTGATGACGCCGGAGCCGACGTCGATGCCGATTGATGTGGTCATGATTTTCTCCTTATTTGACTGCGCTGTGGGCAAAGCTGGCCCCACCCAGGGCGCCGGTGTAGATCGAATCGGCGCTGATATTGATGCTGCGCTCGCCATAGTTTTCAAAGATCAACTGGCGTAATTCTTTGACCGCCGCCTGGTTTTTAGCGACCCCCCCGGTAAAGGTAAATTCTTCATCGACCCCGCCCGAGCGCGATAGCAGTGACATAGCACGGAGCATGATGGCCCGGTGCAGCCCGGCGAGGATATCGGCGCGGTTTTCGCCCAAGGCCATGCGATCGCGCAGCTCGGCCCCGGCAAAAACCGTGCAGGTGGAATTGATGCGCGTGGTCTTGGTGGCTTTCATGGCGATGGGGCCAAGCTCGTGCAGACCGATATTCATTTCATCGGCGATGTAACCCAGATAGCGCCCGCAACCGGCGGCGCAACGATCATTCATCTGAAAATTAACCACAATGCCGTTTTCGTCGACCTGAATCCCCTTGGTATCCTGACCGCCGATATCCAGCACGGTGCGGGTGCCGGGGAACATCATGTGGGCGCCCAAACCGTGACACAAGATTTCCGAGCGGATATGTTCTTTGGGGAAAGGCAGTCGCACCCGACCGTAGCCAGTGCCGACCACGTAGGTTTCTTCCAACTCCAGCGCCAGCACTTCGGCGAGGGCTTTGCGCGCGGCCTCCGCGCTGATCTTGACGCCTGCCACTTCACGCATGGCCCGCGTCAAACCATTGAGCAGCTGCTTGGAAACTGTGGCGTCGCCGGCAACCTGACTTTCTATATCAATTATTGATTTATCATAAACATTCAGGAGTACATCAAAGCTTAAATCTGACTCTTTACTTATGGACTCTGCCAGGTTCATAAAACGTGAGCCGGCAATGTCGCGAAAGAAATCCGATTTACGTTCGGCGCCGGGAGCATAAATGTCCGCAGCTTCGCTGGAAATGGTTTTGAAAACCCTGTCTAGCGCCTCGCGCAGGGGCGCTTTGAAGTTTTTGAAGCGTTCGTGGTCGAGATAGCTGTTGCAGGTCTGTTCCAGCTGCCCCAGTTCTGACAAAAACTGCTCCAGACGGAAATTGCGCTCCAGGTTGGCGAGGAGCAGTTCAACCCCTTCCCCGCTGCCGAGGGCGTTTTTGAACAGGGTGAAACGGGCGGCAATTTTCGCTTCCTGTTTGGAAACCCGTGCTGCAACATCGTAGTTTGACCGGGAATTGGTGATGCCGCGTCCCAGCACCTGACAGTTTTCATCCATCAAAACCGCCTTAGTGGTGGTCGAACCTAGATCAATGCCGATAAATGTTCGCATGAGATTGCTCCCTTAGGCCGCAGAGACAGAACCGCCGGCGCGGCGTTTCTGATCGATCATTTGGAAATAACTTTCGAGTCGGTTCTTGACATTGGCCGCCGAAAAATAGCGCGGATCGACCAGGTCGGTCTCGATGAAGGCGCCGGGCTTGCCGGTGAGTTTTTCGACCTCACGCATCATCACTAGCTGACCGGCCGAGAAGCTGTTGCAACTTTTGATCGAATTGATCAACAGACCGTCGGCTTCATATTCCTTAACGTTGCGCGCCAGCATG
>Ga0210024_1001865_pt1 | contig 18600 bp, 12 predicted proteins | sample CryGeymeta201525_FD_183988 | JGI IMG/M metagenome (GOLD analysis project Ga0210024, IMG submission 183988) | Groundwater microbial communities from Crystal Geyser aquifers in Utah, USA - Crystal Geyser metaG 2015-25 (SPAdes) (version 2) | ecosystem: Environmental > Aquatic > Deep subsurface >...
GTCCAGATCGGTTAAGGACATAGATAGTCCACCTTATCGGCTATTTTTTCCCATCTGTTCCTGATACTGGCGAACCTGGTACATGAATGCCTCCAGTCTTGTCTGGGTACTGGTATTTTCTTGCCCATCATATGCCATATTAAGGACAGGGATATGGTTTTGGTCATCTCGATACCGCTTCAGTATAGCGCTAACGATGGTACCAGGCATGCAGGTAAAGGGCATTACATTTATAATACCACTTACCCCCTTTTTGTAAAAGTCCACTGCCTTTCCTATGCTTAAGACGGCTTCCCCCTCAAAAGAGGAATCGATATAAGGTTTTGCCCATTTTAAAGTTTGTTTGGTGCTCGGCTCCCGGAGGTTCTTTATTGAGCCATCAAATGCCGCTTCCAGTCTGTGTTCGTCCCGTTTTTGAAAGAGTTCTGTCAGGCAGGTGACAAGGAAACCCATATAGTTCTTATTACTGATACTCCTCCTCTTTGATGTAAGGTTAGTATAGAATACCCATTCGGAGATGGTGGGAAGCCATACTTCTCCACCAAGATTTTCAATCTTTAAGGCGATATTTTCGTTACTGAAATTGTTTGAACGGATATAAATCTCTCCCACTATCCCAATGACGGGCCTTTTTTCTGAATTGTTTAACTCTATCCTGTCAAATTCTGCCCGCGCCTCCTTCAGGGCATCAAAGATGTCTCCTTCTTTCCTTATAACATCAGAGATTTTTTGTACGAAATGACGGTAGACCCTTTCGGTTTCTCCCGGAATTTTCTCGTAGGGTCTTGTAACCCTGAGCCTTTTATCGAGAATATCAACGGCTATTATACCCTGCCATGCCAGTCGAATAAGCTTCTTTCCGATAGTCTGCAATTCCTGATAAATGGTTTCATCTTGATTCAGGGCATAGATGGGCACATCTTCATATCCCAGCTCGTTTAGGATCAGGCGGTGAAAACGGTGATACTGACCAAAGCGGCATGGCCCATTGGCAGAGGGCATAAAGAAAGCAGAGCTTTGACGATTAAAATCAGGGTCTTTTAATAGCCTTACCATGTTGCCTGTAGTCAGTACACAGGGATAACATTCTTTGCCAGAGGTCAATTTTCTTCCCAACTCCAGGGTCTCCTGATCAGATTCCGATATTACCACTGAAGGCACGCCACATGCTTCAAAGGCGGCAGAGAGGGCAAAGGCATGATCAGACATATAGGGGATATAGATATTTCTTTTGTTGCCTTCCTTCCCTTGGGTAAAAGTGGTTTTCTTCCTTTTTTCAACTTCTGTTTTCCCAGTAACGTTCTTCAGGGTATCAAGAAATGCCTCTAAACGGGTAATAGCCCCAACATCTGCGCTGTGCTCGTCTACTTCTATCTGGAGGTATGGTTTTCCTTTTAATTTATCCCTGAAGAAATGTAATATAAAGGAGTCTGGCCCGCAGGCAAAATTGGTGATATACAGGGCGTATAGATTCGGGTTGTTCCTTATTATATGGGCGGCGGTCAAGAATCTCTGTCCAGACTTCCAGTACATATGTCCCGATGCCTTTGCCACATCACTGTCTTCTAAAGACAGGAAGTCAAGGGGGATTGCCAGAACGCCTAAATCTCTCAGTTTCTTGGGTAAGTCCATGTTGATGCCGGAATCACATCCATTGTATGGCCGACTTACAATGACTATTGCCTTCTGTTCTTCTTTGAGATTGGCGAGAACCTCAGTTCCTCTGGCCTGCAGGGCAGAGGAAAAATTCTCCTGAACATCTAATGCCGCAGAGACAGCCATTTTGACCTTCTTCGATGGTATATTTAGCTCCCTTGCCATCTTTACCAGGGGCTTCTCTAATCCAACCCTTCCTGTCCCAAGGTTAATTACGGGCTGGAGAACCTGCACCCCATGTTTTTCAAAGTTGATAGCGGATTTAACAGTATAGGGAAAAGCCTGTGTATAAGGGCAGTTGTAACTCTGTTCTATATCTGGATGCGTTCGTTTCATATTAATAATGCTTGGCAAGAATATTCTCTTTACGCCCTTCTCTATTAGCTCCAGTATATGTCCATGGGAGACCTTGATGGGAAAACATGTTTCGGCTACAACACTTTCAACCCCTTGACGGATGATTTTTTTATTGCTCTTTTCAGTAAATACTACCCCGAATCCCAGCTCATTAAAGAAGGTCTTCCATAGAGGAAGCAGCTCATAGAAGAAGAGTATCCTGGGTATCCCTATCACTCCCGCGTTATCATCCAACCCGTAATCCTTTTTGTTTATGTTTAGAAGCAGCTCTTCCCTCTCGGCAAAGATCCGGCAGGTCAATCCCCTCTTTCTTTTCTTTGTTCACTTCATACTTTTCACACCTGCTCCCGTAAAAAAGGGGCTTCTCTCCTTTAACGGAGAGCTTTCTTATCTCACACATGTTGGGGCATCCCTGACATTCGAAGGAAGAGAGGTCGTAATTTTTCTCACTTAGATCAAAACCCTTGAATTTAGTTTCTCTGTTCTTATTCTCCTCCATAGCCAGAATAGCAACACCTATGGCCCCTGTAACCTCGTTATTCACAGGAACCTTAATGGGTTTGCCCAGTGTCTTTTCAAAGGCTGCCACTACCCCCTGATTAAATGCCGTCGCTCCCTGGAAGAAGATTTTTTCTCCTATCTTTCTATCCCCTACTACCTTATTCAGATAGTTTATAGCTATTGAATAGCTTAGCCCTGCAACCAGGTTCTCCTTGCTGGCACCTCTCTGTTGATGATGAACAAGGTCGGACTCCATAAACACTGTACACCTCTCACCAAGGGAAACAGGAGATGGGGCGCTTAAAGCCAGGTTTCCAAACTCCTCTTTGATGGAGATTCCCAACTTTTCTGCCTGTTCCTCCAAAAAGGATCCGGTACCCGCTGCGCAGACTTTATTCATTTCAAAATCAACTATGGTACCGTTTTCTATGCTAATATACTTTGAATCCTGGCCACCAATCTCGAATATAGTATCAACATCTGGATCAATGTTAATAGATGCTGTGGCTTGAGCGGTTATCTCATTCCTTACGATATCAGCCCCAACGAAATCCCCTGTCAAGTACCTTCCTGAACCTGTAGTTCCCACACCTCGTACAGTTACATAATCACCTATTTCTTCTCCAACTTCCATTAACCCCTGTCTTATTGCCTCTATAGGCCTACCGGCGGTCATCAGGTATCTCTTGGAAAGAAGATTCTTGTTTCTGTCTATAACCACTACGTTTGTGCTGATGGATCCTACGTCTATGCCCAGAAAGGCATCAACCTTATCCTCTTTTTTCGAGGCACAAGGGTTGGTTGTGACCTCTGCCATTCTCTTTTTACTTTCTTCTGAAAGGGTAAGAGGACTTAATCCGACACTTTTTTCCTTATGGGTTTCAAGGTAGTTCTGAAGCCTTTCTAAACCCAGAAATGGGACTTGCTTAGCCGGGTCTTCCATAGTAGCAATCACAGAACCTATGGCGCCCATTGATGCAAAATGCCCTGGAATGACAAACTCCGCTTCCTCTAATTCTAAGACATCGAAGAATGCCTTTCTCATGCCCACATTGGCTGCTACCCCCCCCTGAAATGAGACAGGGCGGGTAAATTTTTTGCCTTTTCCGATATTGCTTTTGAAGTTCCTCGCCATGGCATAACATAGGCCCGCAACGATATCGAAGTCTGGAGCAGCCCCTTGCTGTAAGTGAATCATGTCGGTTTTAGCGAACACACTGCACCTTCCGGCAATCCTGGGCGGATTCTCTGATTTCAGGGCTAATTTGCTAAACTCTTCGATACTTAAACCTAACCTATGGGCCTGTTGGTCCAGAAAGGACCCAGTGCCTGCGGCACATATGGTATTCATGGCGAAGTCTGCGATCCTTACCCTCTTCTGGTGCGTATCGTAGTCAAGCAAGATGAGTTTAGAATCTTCTCCTCCAATCTCAACAATTGTTTTTACCTGGGGATAAAGGTGCTCTACAGATTTACTCTGGGCGATAATCTCATTGACGAAGTTTGCCCCTATGAGTTCGGCTACCAGTTTACCTGCTGTGCCTGTGAGGGAGGCAGTCATTATTTGACCCTTTTCGATGCAGGAAAGAACCTCTGTAAGAACCTTTCTCACTGCTTTTAAAGGTTGCCCCATCGTTCTGGTGTAGTGTTCCTCCAGAATATCCCTGTTTTGATTCATCACCACGGTGTTGACACTCACTGAACCCACATCAATACCTAAATAGATATGACCCGATTTAGCCATACGGCTACTCCATTAATAATTGGTAAACGCTAACCACAAAGTAACTACTCAGGTAGACACAAAGGCACAGAGCACCAAAGGCACAAAGTTAGGAAAAAACAACGAAACGACCCTGCTCTGCTTTGTGCCTATGTGCCTTTGCCACTTTGTGCCTGAGTAGTTACATTGTAAGAATCCAATTCACACTTTAGGTCCCTGGTCATAAGCTCAGTCACAACATCCCTGGCAGGCTTATCTTCGTAAAGCAAACGATAGATTTGCTCTGTAATAGGCATCTCTACGCCCAGGTTTTTGGCAATGCGATATACAGCCTTGGTGGTCTTTACACCTTCAGCCACCATCTTCATCTCATTCAATATTTCCTTCAGTTTGACACCTCTTCCCAAGCTGAAACCCACTGACCTATTCCTGCTTAGATCACTGGTGCAGGTCAGGACAAGATCTCCTAAACCGGCAAGTCCTGAAAAGGTTAAGGGGTTTGCCCCCATTTTAACACCCAGGCGGGAGATTTCCGCTAAACCACGAGTAATTAAGGCAGCTCGCGTGTTATATCCGAAACCCAATCCATCAGACACTCCAGCAGCAATGGCAATAACATTTTTTACTGCCCCGCCCAATTCTACTCCAATAACATCAGAATTTGTATAAACTCTGAAGTAAGATGTTGCAAAGGTCTCCTGTACAATTCCGGCCGCCTCCATATTTTCTGAGGCAACCGCCACGGCAGTCGGGGTTTTTTGAATGACTTCCTTGGCAAAACTGGGCCCTGATAGATAGACTATGTTCTTATGTAAATTGCCAGGCAGGACCTCTTTAAGCACATGGGACATGGTCATCAAAGAATCACTCTCAATTCCCTTAGATGCACTAATTATAATTGATCTGTCAGATAGGTATGGAAGGGTTTGAGAAATAACACCTCTTACTACGTGGGAGGGGGTAACCGATACAAGTATGTCTTTATCCAGGCAGACCTCAGCAAAAGATGTAGTAGGTTTAATATTCTCGGACAATATAAATTTTGGGAGGTAAACTGGGTTTTCTCTTTCTCTTTTCAATATCTCACAAAGATCTGGTTCAAAAACCCAGAGGGCAACTGCATAGCCTTTTTCTGCAAGAAGGTTTGCGAGGGCAGTTCCCCAGCTCCCTGCTCCTATTACTCCAATCTCTTTTTTCATCGATTCCTTTTTTTTATTCTATTCTCCTTTAGCTTTGCTCATCATCTGCTAATCTGGCTACGCCGACAACCTTTTCTTCCTTGTCTACATCAATCAACGTCACTCCCTGGGTGTTTCTTCCTATTATTGAAATACCTTTAGCGCTGATTCTGATAATCTTCCCCCGATCAGTGATGAGCATTAAGTCATCCTGGTCGGTTACCTGTTTTATGGCAACAACAGATCCATTCCTCTGGGTGGCTTTTATTGTAATTACACCTGCACCACCCCTCCCTTGAGCCCTGTACTCTGAGCCCTTTGTCCTTTTGCCAAAACCATTTTCGGTGACGGCAAGAATGGCAGTATCGTTGTTTATGATTTCCATGCCAATGAGTTCATCGTCCTTTGCCAGTTTGATGCCCTTGACGCCTCTGGTTACCCTTCCCATGCTCCTGATCTGGGCCTCTTTAAATCTTATGGATTTCCCTGATTTAGTACCGAGGAAGATATCTTGTGTTCCGTCGGTCAGTCTTACGGAGATTAGACGATCTCCTTCATCAATATTTATGGCAATTATTCCATTGACACGGGGGTTACTGTAAGCAGTGAGAGGGGTCTTCTTTATAATCCCATTCCTTGTTGCCATAGTAACATATTTGTTATCTTTAAACTCTCGTACAGGCAGGATTGCAGAGATGTTTTCATCAGAACCCAGGTTCAGTAGATTGACAATAGCTTTACCCCGGGATACCCTTCCAGCCTGGGGGATCTCATAGACCTTTCGCCAAAAAACCTTACCTTTATCTGTAAAAAAGAGCATAAATTCTCTGGTCGAAGCAACGAACAGGTGTTCGACAAAATCTGTGTCGTTGGTGGTTGTCCCTATCTTACCTTTACCACCACGCCTTTGACTTCGATAAAGGGATATGGAGTTTCTCTTTATATAGCCACTATGGGTAATGGTTACAACCATGTCTTCTTCAACGATCATGTCCTCCAGACTAATTTCCGTATCCTCTTCTATAATCTCTGTTCGCCTCTCGTCACCATACAACTGCTTTAATGCCATTAGCTCTTCCACAATGATATCCAAAACAAGCCTTTCATTTGCCAGGATCTGTTTATATTTCTCGATTAACTTTAGAATCTCCATATAATCTTCTATGATTTTTTCCTGTTCCAGTGCTGTGAGTCTTTGTAACCTCATGTCCAGGATTGCCTGAGCCTGGAGATCAGACAAAGAAAATCTACTAATTAGGCCTTCCTTGGCGACCTTCGGGTTCGCGGAGGCTTTGATAAGTGCTATAACTTCGTCCAGGTTTTCCAGGGCAATCCTTAAACCCTCAAGGATATGGGCCTTGTTCTCCGCTTTCTTTAATTCAAAAGATGTTCTTCTTGTGACGATCTCTTTTCGATGGTTTAAAAAATGGTATAGGACCTCTTTTAAGTTTAGGAGCATTGGTTGACCACCAACAATGGCCAGGATTATTATACCAAAGCTACCCTGCATTTGGGTGTATTGATAGAGTTGGTTAAGGATAGCCTTTGCAATTTCATCCCTTTTTAATTCAACAACTATCCGCATTCCTTCTCTATCTGACTCGTCTCTTAGCTCTGATATCCCCTCTATCTTCTTTTTTCTTGATAATTCAGCTATGCTTTCGATCAGTCTTGCTTTATTCACCTGGTAAGGAAGCTCTGAAATCACGATGCTTTCTTTGCCACTGTCCTTATTCCTTTCAATAATTGCCCTAGCCCTTATATGTATTATTCCCCTTCCTGTTCTATAGGCTTCTTTTATACCCCTTTTGCCACAAATGAATCCAGCAGTAGGGAAATCAGGTCCATGGACCAACTCCATTAAGTCATCGATGCTAATATCTGGGTCCTCTATCATGGCAATAATTCCATCTATCACTTCTACCAGGCTATGGGGCGGTATATTTGTGGCCATTCCAACGGCAATTCCAGAAGATCCGTTAATCAACAAATCCGGGAGTTTCGATGGAAGGACTGTGGGCTCCGTAAGGGAATTATCATAAGTTGGAACAAAATCAACGGTCTCTTTCTCAATATCCGACAGAAGTTCTGAAGCCAATCGGGTCATCCTTATCTCTGTATATCTCATGGCTGCCGGCGGATCTCCATCTACGGAACCAAAATTCCCCTGCCCATCAATCAAAGGATATCGCATTGAAAAATCCTGGGCCATACGGACTATAGTATCATACACAGCCACATCACCATGGGGATGATACTTTCCGATAACATCACCGACAATCCTGGCGGATTTCTTATGCGGCTTATTCCAATCATTACCCATCTCATTCATGGCGTAGAGAATTCTTCGATGCACGGGTTTTAATCCGTCTCTCACGTCGGGCAGCGCCCTGCCTACAATGACGCTCATTGCATAATCCATATAGGATTTTTTCATTTCATCTTCAATACTTACAGGTATCTTCTGTTGTTGTAAATGCATATGCTCCTCAAGGGTTTTTATATATCCAAATTCCTGACATCCAGGGCATGTTTATAGATGAATTCCCTTCTGGGTTCAACCTGGTCTCCCATCAGGATAGTAAATATGTCATCTGCTACAATAGCATCTTCCGTCTTCACCTGCAGTAAAGTCCTTGTTTCAGGGTTCATTGTGGTTTCCCAAAGTTGATCCGGGTTCATCTCACCCAAACCCTTGTATCTCTGTATCTCATAGCCCTTCTTTGCAACCGAGAGTATGTATTGAAGCACTTCTTCTAAGCTCTTTACCTCAAATCTGCTTCCATTGTCTTCAATGATGAGGGGTGGTTTGTTGGTAATTCCGAAGCTTTTAGACAACTTTCGGAGTTCTTCAAATTCCGGTGAATTCAAAAGGCTAAAGTCTATAACGGTTTCTTTAGGTGCCCCATTTTTCCAGGAGGTACAATTGGCTTTAAAACAATTATGTTCCATATCATCCGATAATTCAAATTCAATCCGAGGAGACTCTGACTGTAATACACCGATTTGAGCCTTAATGTCTTCTATTATACTTGTCAGTCTCTTCTGGTCATTTAATGTCTCTTTAGTAAAGGCATGATCCTGAGCCAGGATATTAATAATATTTCCATCCTTTCTTTTTTTCTCAACCTTTTCTAGAATCTTTTTGTATCTAATTACCTTTTTCATTAAACCTGCCAATCGACTGCCTGAGATGGTGCCCTGTGTTTCAGTCGTGACCAGTCTTACATTCTCCACTCCAGACTCCAATAGATAGTCCTCCATGGAGGCCTCGTCCTTTATGTGCCTATTCTGTTTCCCTTTCTTAACCTTGAATAAAGGGGGTTGAGCTATATAAAGATACCCCTTTTCTATAAGATCGGGCATTTGGCGGTAAAAAAAGGTCAAAAGCAGTGTTCGGATATGAGATCCGTCTACATCTGCGTCGGTCATGATGATGATGTTATGATAACGAAGTTTGTCCAGATTAAAATCCTCTTTACCTATACCTGTCCCCAGTGCGGTAATAAGGGTTCTTATCTCTTGACTTTCCAACATCTTATCGAATCGGGCTTTTTCCACATTCAGTATCTTTCCTCTTAGGGGTAGAATTGCCTGGTTTCTTCTGTCCCTTCCCTGCTTTGCAGATCCTCCTGCAGATTCACCCTCAACCAGATACAACTCACTTCTGCCAGGATCCCTTTCTTGACAATCGGCCAATTTGCCTGGTAATGAGCTGACCTCAAGGGCACTTTTTCTCCTGACCAGCTCTTTGGCTTTTTTGGCTGCCTCTCGAGCCCTGGCTGCATCAATGGCTTTTGACACGATTTTTCTGGCAATAGCAGGATTTTCTTCGAAATAGGTTCCTAACTTCTCGTTGAGAAAGCCCTCTACCACTCCTTTAATCTCACTGTTGCCCAGTTTTGTTTTGGTTTGGCCTTCAAACTGGGGAGACGGGAGTTTGATACTAATAACTGCAGTTAACCCCTCCCTGATATCCTCACCGCTCAGGCTCTCCTTGAGGTCCTTCATTAACTGGTTGTTGGTGGCGTAAGAATTAACTGTACGGGTAATGGCCGATTTAAATCCACTGAGATGGGTTCCCCCTTCATAAGTATTAATTGTATTTGCAAAGGAAAAGATGTTTTCGGCATAGCCCTGATTGTACTGAAGGGCAATCTCTATGGAGACGTCCTCCTTCTCCCCTTCAAAATATATGGGTTTAGGGTGTATTACGGTCTTATTCTTACTTAGGTGTTCAACAAAGGATACAACACCTCCTTTGTAATGAAACTCGTGTTTTTTCTCTGATCGTTCATCCTCAATGGTAATAAGGATACCTTTGTTTAGAAAGGAGAGTTCTCGAAATCTTTGGGATAAGGTATCAAAATTGAAATCAATGTCTTCAAATATCTGATCATCCGGCTTGAAGGTAATTTTTGTTCCCATTCGTTTGGTTTTTCCTATGACCTCTAGTTTTGTCTTGGGGTTACCCCTTTCATAAAGCTGATGATAAACTTTACCGTCACGTCTGATTTCTAGCTCTAAGTACTCTGAGAGGGCATTTACCACAGAAATCCCAACTCCGTGTAACCCACCGGACACTTTATAGCTTTCGTGGTCAAATTTGCCCCCTGAATGTAGTGTGGTCATCACCACCTCTGCAGCTGGTTTCCCTTCCGTCTTATGTAAGTCCACAGGGATGCCTCTGCCGTTATCTTCAACAGTAACGCTGTTATCTATGTGTATAATAGTATCTATTCTGTTGCAATGGCCAGCCAGGGCTTCATCAATACTGTTGTCAATCACTTCATAGACCAAATGATGGAGTCCCCTGATACCTGTTGATCCGATATACATTGCAGGCCTCTTTTTGACTGCTTCAAGCCCTTGCAAGACCTTAATTTTGTCGGCGTTATAAGCACTGTTCATATTTGCTCCAATGGAAATTTTTTATTTTTGAGGATGAACTAATTGTTCTTTTCAATATTTTCTAGTTTACAATATAATGTAGTAAAAGTAAATTAAAATACTACATATGGTATAAAAGAAGAGCCAGAATTCAGAATTCAGTAGCCAGAATGCAAATGAATTTTAATCTCCCTTTAATGTTTCTATAATCCTGTCCAGGTCATCCAGGGAACAAAACTCGATTTCTATCTTTCCCCTTCCCCCTTTTCTGGCAACTATCTTTACCCGGGTCCCAAATCGCTTTATAAGCTCATTTTTAATGGAATCTAAATGGATATCCTTGTCTCTTTCTAATGGTTTATTTTTTTTCTCCTTTTTTAATCCCCTGACCATCTTCTCTGTCTGCCTGACGGAAAGCCCCCTCTTTAAAACTTGTCTGTAAGCCTCTCTCTGTTTTACCGGGGTTTCCAGGCTCAGGAATGCCCTTGCATGTCCCATAGTGACAACATCTCTTGATAGACCATCCCTTATCTCCAGAGGAAGCTTTAATAAACGAAGGTAGTTGGTAATTGTGGATCTATCCTTCCCAACCCTTTTTGCAACCTCTTCTTGGGTCAAGGTGAATTCCTCTGTGAGTCGTTTGTATGCTTCCGCCTCTTCCAGGCAACTCAGATCTTCCCTTTGGATATTCTCAATCAAAGAAAGTTCAAGGACTTCAGTATCGGAAGCCTTCTTTACAATTACAGGAACCTCTGTGATACCAGCCCTCTTGGCAGCCCGCCATCTTCTCTCTCCTGCAATCAACTCATAACCATCTCCAACATCTCTAACGATTAAGGGCTGAATAATTCCCTTCTCTTTTATCGAGACAACGAGGTCTTCTATCCTGTTTTCGTCAAATCCTTTTCTTGGCTGAAATTTATTGGGTTGAATGTCTTCCACATTGCAGTAAACATAGTTGTCTTTATCATCATACTGGTTAATCTCTGGGATTAATGCACCCAATCCCTTCCCTAGCACCTTTCTCTTAGTCACTGCCTGGTCCTTCCGTTATTCATAATTTGATGGACTCGTAAAAAGTCAAAATTGGATGGCAAAGTAAAAAGCTCCAGATGCAAGGCGTGCAAATCCGAAGGAGTGAGGCGTACTCAGGGGTACACCGCAATGACGAAGGATGCAGCGCAACACAGCAGATGGACTTTTTACAAAGCCATCATAATTTCTTCTGCCAATTGTAGATAGCTCCTAGCCCCTTTACAGTTTATGTCATAGATTAAAATTGGTTTGCCAAAGCTTGGACATTCAGCCAACTTTACATTTCTTGGTATCATAACGTTAAAGACCTTATCCTTGAAATGTGTCTTTACTTCTTCGACAACCTGTTGACAGAGATTGTTTCGGTTATCAAACATAGTCAGCAGTAATCCTTCGATTTCCAGCCTGGGATTTAAACGTTTTTTAACTAGCTGCACCGTCCTTAAAAGCCTGCTCAGACCTTCCAGGGCATAGTATTCACACTGAACAGGCATTAGGATTGAGTCGGCCGCTGCAAGAGAATTAAGGGTTAGCAGCCCCAGGGACGGAGGGCAGTCAATGAGGATATAGTCGTACTTATTCTCTATTTTTTGAATGATTTTACAGAGTTTTAACTCCCTTGAAGAGAGGTTGACCAGTTCGATCTCAGCTCCTGTAAGATCAATATTTGAGGGTAGTACGTCGAGAAAAGTCAATTCTGTCTTTTTTATGACGTCCTCAACATCCCTCTCTTCCATAAGGGCATGATAGATATTCTCTTTAATCTCATCTTTGTTGATGCCGACCCCGCTAGAGGCGTTTCCTTGGGGGTCTATATCTACTAAGAGAGTCTGCTTTTCAGCCACAGCAAGAGAGGCAGCCAGGTTCACGGCTGTAGTGGTTTTGCCTACCCCACCTTTTTGATTGGCTATACAGATGATTTTTCTCATTTATTTTATTTGGTTCTTCTCCAAAATAGTTCGTCCTGAAAAATTCCCTTTTCCGCTCTCTGGTTCAGGTTTTTTGACCCATCTATGACTCGCTTCAGGCATTTTCAGGAACTCTCCGCCTAAGGCGGATCAACCACCTGAAAATGCTTATCTTCCGCTTCGTCAAGATGGGTGCCCCAAAAATCCTGCTCATGTTCGCTCCAAAGGAAATTTTTCATTTTTCAATGTACCCTAAACAATAACACAGAACGTGTCTTTTGAAAAGGGGAAAACGGATGTTTCACGTGAAACACTTAAGAAAGTTAGACGCCGGAAGATTATGTCCTAATGGATTGGATGCCATTAGGAAGATTGTCTGGAAAATACAATAAGGCTTCTCTTTTCACTTAAGTACGGCAAATAAAATTCAACTATATCAACAACAGCTAACCTCAAGTGGATCAAGGTTTCTTCATTATCAGTTAGTTCCCTTTTTGCCTCTCTGCCCCGCATGGCTATCAGGAGCCCGTCTCGTTTTAAATAGGGCTCTCCTATGGATAAAAATCCCCCTAAACCTGAAAATGCCCTTGAAATAACTACATCGAAGGTTGAACCTATTTTTCCGTGCACATCTTTGTCCTCGGCTCTCCCGTGTAGTGCCTTAATATTATTCAGGCGTAGTAGTCTTATTATGTGTTTTTGGAAGTTTACCTTCTTCAGGGTAGAATCAAGTAGTGTGACGTCTAAAGATGGATTGGCAATCTTCAAAGGTATGCCAGGAAACCCTCCTCCTGAACCAATGTCCAGCAAGGAGGAGTCTTGAGGTATATATTTCAACGGGGAAAGGGAGTCAATGAAATGTTTGATCACAATCTCTAAGTCATCATGGATGGCGGTAATATTTGTTTTAGAACCCCACCTCTTTAGCTCCATTAGATAAGTTTTAAATAATTCAATCTCCTTGAGAGTTAAAGAGACATTTATTTCATTTGCCCCTTTATAAAGGATTTCCTCAATAGATTCTTTCATCTTAGCGATTTTGTCCTCATTCAGGCCTTCTATTTCACCGACCGTTATCTATCCTTCTTTCATCAGTCTGGCAAATACAAGGATAAGCATCGAGTATCTGTAGTAATATTTGTCCTCTTGGTAGGATTTATTTCTCAAAAAAGATGGGGATGAACTTTCCTTGGGTATAGGAGTAATCTTTGTACCGGGCCACTGCAATCTCCCTGTGTAAAGGTTAAACGCCTGCCTGTCAGGCAGGGTTTGACTTCATGCTATTGCAGTGATAGTACCATAAATCGGCCGTCTAATAAAGTAATTATTGGAGAAATCTAGGCTAGGTAGTAGGATACGATGCAAGGCATGGATCATTGTCCATTATTGTCGCCACCTCTGTCAATATAGGAGCTGATCTCTGCTGCTACACCGCCAGGATCTTTTAGACATCGCCAGGCTGGGACACGGATAATTTTCCAACCGAGTGCACTGAGAATCCTGTCTCTAACAATATCACGCCGGCGCTGTTTGCCCCGCGAGAAATCAAGATGATGCCCACCATCCACCTCGATGTTTAGTTTGAAACCTGGCTCAACCAAGAGGGCGAAATCAAGCTCATACCCTTCCTCGACAGGCTTTAGTAAAGGATTCAAACCAACCTCGCAAAGAGCATCTTTTAGGCGTTTTTCTGACTCAGAGTGTACAAGCCAGGTTGTAACCTCGATTTCTGGAAGTCCTTCGATTGCTGCTTGTCTGAGAGATACTAGGGTAGGCACGTTGAGCACAGTAGCTGCTTCGGGATGGCCAAAGATTATTAGTGCTTTCCGAGCTCTGCTGACGGCAACGTTGAGTAGATTCCGTTGATTCTCTATCCATCGAGCTGTTTTAGGTGGTGTGTTTGGGGCTATTACTGTCGAAAACAGGATTACGTCACGCTCGTCACCCTGAAATCGATGGGCTGTTCCGCTTGTGAAATCTACATCGTCCAAGTGCTCGCCCTGGAATTGCTTGAATGCGCTCTTGCGAATCAATGCCGCCTGTGCTGCGAATGGTGTTATGACTCCGACTGAGGAGCCGGAGCCAATGTAATCCTTTAATATATCGAGGACCATTGCGGCTTCTACAGCGTTTCTGGCACCTCCGGCTGGCCCTCGTTCTGTCTTCCCAAAAACGTCTACCCATACGAGCCCCCTTTTCCCAGTCATCATTGTAGAAACATCGGTCAACACCTTCAGCCGTCCACCGTAGAAGCAGCTATTGAACCATCTCGCAATGAGAGGGTGGCAGCGATAATGGTCCTCAAGCAGGACGACATTGTCCTGGCCGACCAGGTGCTCGAACGCAAGGTAGGCGGAACCGGTACCATAGTTCAGTCCTTTTGAATCCAGCTCTTCGCTTTCAAGTCCTGCTGCAGTTGCGAGCCGGCGAAGCTGTCTTTGGTCCAAGCGTACGACAGGTGTGAGCTGGTTTGGGTCACCTATTATCACTAGTCGGCGGGCTCGATATGCGAGCGGAAGTACGGCTGCAACCGTGCATTGACTTGCCTCATCGATTATAACAAGATCAAAAAGTCCAGTACGTAAAGGAAAGTTGGGTTGCACCGAAAGTGCTGTGCAGGCCCACCCGCAGCCACCTTTGAGAGCTGTCTCAAGTGCACGGATGAAGCCTGGACCAGATCTCCTGGCCGTCCCTATCGCAGCCAAAGAATTACCGAATTTGGATATCCGTGAGATAGTGGTTGCTTTAACGACATTGGTGCTGGCCGCCTGCCAAGCCTCGTCGGCTTTAAACAAGGACGCTGCTTCATCGACAAAAACGCTCTCAAGTTGCTCGAGTTCCCTCCGCCCATTCTCAAAGAAATCGATAACGATAGCCCATTCATAGACGTCTCCAACTGTTGATGTAGGGAGAGCTTTTATTTGTCTAAGGAACCTCCGTCGACGAATGTTGCCGAAAAACCAAGCAGACTTGAGGCGTTTCGCCTTCCTCAGGATAGTGCGAAGTGTTTTGTTAAGCTGGGGGGCTGTCTCGGTTCCCCAGACCCTTTTGGCAGCTGACTCAGATTTCAGGTGGCTGTCGGCAAGCTCAGCCCGTAAAAAACCCATCCTTTCGATGGATTCCTGAACCCGGGTACGCTCTGACACAGCACTTACGAACTGGCGACGGGCCTCAGCCTCGTTAGGGTTGATATTCTTTACCGTTGACAGAACATGGTTTACTTTCTCAATTAGTTCGTCACGATGTTTTCGATTACCGGTCCGTATCACCAGTCCTGGATGTATTTTGGCACATCGCTCAACGGCAACGTTTACAGCAGAGTTATTTGTTGAAGATAGGAGAACTGTGTCTTTGTCTATCCAGGCATTGGAGATTGCAGCCGCTACAAGCTGGCTTTTGCCAGTTCCGGGCGGACCTGTTACCACTGTTAGATACTCTCGTCTTATCTGTTCAACAGCCTGTTCCTGCGTATCGTTGAGTTGAAGGGGGGCCGCCACAGGACTTTTTACTTCACGAGGAGCGGGTCTGGCCAGTCCAAGAATCCATGCTGCTGGCGTGTTTCGCCAGTCTGTACGATGTTCTAAGTGATGGAGTTCCGTGACTAATGCTTTTGTCATTAAGCTACTTTCACCAATCACAATAACTGCGGCATTATTAACTCCATCGACGAGATTTCGATGCGGTTGTAAGGTCTCCGGTTCAAGTCCAGCTTCGGCAAAACCCAGTTCCGCAAGGATTTTGGATGCTGTAGATGCCATCGCCGTTGGTTCCCCGAATGGTAAACCGTCGTTTGCAAGGCTGACCGCCGCCGAAATGGCATCAGCGTCGAAATAGTCTTCACTTAAGAGAGCTGGGTTGAGGTACGGTTCGTCCTCGGCAGGGATGATGGCTTCCAGGTGCTGTTTAGGGTTTTCCAATTCTGTGACAAATAACGGCCCAATTCTTTTGACGCCTTGCTTGTCGGTTAGCAACAGAGTCGGCCAGCCGTAAACAAGAACCTCCCCTTGCTGGAGACATCGTCCGAGGTCACCTGCTTCCGTAAACATGTTTGCCTGGTCCGCTGTCCCACAGATAAGTTCTTCGGTTTTGTAAGGAGTTAGTAACCACCGTTGATTGTCTTTCTCGGAAGTGAGCTCACCAGTCGCTTCTCGTTCAACACACCGCCGCAGATAATTGATCAAATGTACCCATTTTTTTTGTAATGAATCGTCTTGGTGCTGTTTCCCTGTTATTCTATTCTTGTTGCCTTCCTGTTTGTCCTCCGTATAAGTTGAGCTAGCTCGACTGTTACCATCATTTAATCGCTGGCCTGATTGATTCTGTTGCCTTGTGAGCGCGTTGGGTCTGCATCTAAAACAAACCAGAGCTTTTGTCGTTGGATCCCACCATGCCGATACACCAGCAGGAATGTCGTCGTTGCAGGAGCTACAATGTCCCGGGTAGAGGATGTTATTAAGCTTTTTCAACGTTAAATCTCCGCCCTATCGCCTAAAAGTACGCAATTCTAAACCCCTTCTTAAACAGAGACTCAGCATCCTTGAATCCTTTATAATTTTTAAGCATTTCAGTCGAATCCTTGAATCCTGGACTCCTCGAACCCTTATCATCGATCAACTAATTTGGAGATGATCCGAACATTATAGGGTCTATACGCATTAAGACTTCCTGGAGTAGTTCTTCCTGGCATTTGCTAATGTAGGCTGCATTTCTAGCTCCGTAATCAAGCGAACGCAACTGATCTGCCATGATTACCCCTGTAACTTTTTTATCTTCGGGTATGGCGACATAAAATGGATTTTTACGTTTTGTGTTGCTGATGGGACAAACAAAAACGAACCCCATCTTTTTATTAAAAGCGCTATGACTTACGACTAAAGCCGGCCTGCTTCCCTTTTGTTCATGTCCTGTTTGTGGGTCAAAATTAAGGCGAATAAAATCTCCGCGTTTTGGGATATAGCCTACCAAACTTCCTCTCCTTCAGGTTTGCCCCATGAAACTTCCACACCGGGTTCTTGCACTTGGGCGAGCAATGCTTCTAATGTGTATTTCTTTTGGTGAGACAAGGGCTTTAAAATCAATTTTCCATCCTCTAATGAGCAACTTACCCGATCTTTTACACCCAGATGGAGTGATTCCAATACATGCTTTGGAAGTCGGATACCAAGCGAATTACCCCATTTCCCAATTTGTAACTCTATATTATCTTGCATATTTATGCCTCCTTACATATATAATATACATTGTATATCCGCAATGGGAGAATGTCAATTTAAAAATTGGTTTACTGGTAATAACTTTAGAGGCTGAACGGGTCTGTAGAAAAAGCCCTTTGGCAGAGAATTGGTTTCCCGACCAAACCCTATGACCGACCTGATATGAGAAAACGGCGGCTCGCTTATCGCCAATCTCATGCCCTAAAAGATGGTTAAGTGTGTATTCAAAGGTGCCGGGGATGATTTGTCTATCAAAAAAAGATGGGGATGAACTATTGGAGAAATCTTAGCTTTTTCAACAAGCTCAACGGACTCTTTAACCGCAACGGTTAGCTGTCGGCTAAAAGAGCAATGTCGGAATTAATCAGCTTTGTGGAGAATAATTTGCATATGCTTTGAAAATAGCTCAAAGTGTTTGTCTGTAGTATATACTGAGAACTTGTTTCTGAGAGCCACAGCACAAATCAAGAAATCAGTATTTGAGCCCTGTATTCCTTTTGAACGGCAATGATTGAAAAACTGTGCTGCAGTGACATAGTCTTCGGTAAGTATTGGGAGATCGGGAAAACTTTCAAGATGCTTCCTGAGATTCTTAAACTGAGATTCACTGCGAATACCTGATAAAATCTCCTGGCGTATAGGGCCAATCATTTGGACGCGATGGTCATGGATTATATGACGAAGCTCTTGAACTGGCGCAGTAGAGTCGTGTTTATCGCGCCTTAAAGCCAGAGACCATACACTCGTGTCAACAATGACCTTCATGACCGGCTTCTCTGCTTTTTATAGTCATATTCAGGGTCGTATTCCACAGTCCCAAACATCGAGAGAATTTTTTCTTGCTCCAACTGATGTATATATTCAATTAGCGCCTTTGAGACAGCGGCTTTCTTTGTTTTATGTCCCCCGAGTCTTACAGCTTTTAAAATGAGATTGTCATCTATCTGTAAATTTGTTGCCATAAAGATCACCTCCTTAATAATCACACATAATATTACACATCAATTTGTGTAAAATCAAGATGTAATTTCTAAATTTGTCAGTAACACGTGATATGTCCGGTTTGTAGCACACAATCTGTCCGGTTTGTTATAGTCACCGATGGAGGTGACGGATGAGACGGACAGAGATGCTACAGG
>Ga0210024_1001871_pt1 | contig 18573 bp, 22 predicted proteins | sample CryGeymeta201525_FD_183988 | JGI IMG/M metagenome (GOLD analysis project Ga0210024, IMG submission 183988) | Groundwater microbial communities from Crystal Geyser aquifers in Utah, USA - Crystal Geyser metaG 2015-25 (SPAdes) (version 2) | ecosystem: Environmental > Aquatic > Deep subsurface >...
AACCACCATCATTTTTTCCACCCCCGCCCTCACTGCCTCGTCGGCCACTTTCTGCCAATCCCCCTCAAACGCCTTAAAATTCAGATGGCAATGGGTATCAATATACATGAGGCTATTATAGCTCAGAGATGATAAAATCATTTTTATGATCAACAAATTCAGGAAACGATCGCGTCGAGAAATATTAAAAGAAGACCTTGAGGCTCTTTCCAGCCCTAATTATTTAAAAAGAATTGCTCTGGCGAGAAAAACAAAAAAATTTATCAGTTCTACAGAAGCCAAAAGACGCCTCGGCATTAAATAATGGCGGAATATAATTATAAATTTACCCCTAAGGCATTTAAAAGATTAACCAAACTTCCTCGGGACATCCAACGTCGGATTTTCGCCAAGCTTGATTATTTTTGTGAAACCAATCCAATGTTTTTTGCTGAAAAATTAACTGATCGGCAATCCGGAGAATTTCGTTTTCGAGTAGGAAATTACAGAATAGTTTTTGATTTTAAAGGCACGATGATAATTATTTTAGACGTCGGGCATCGCCGCGAAATTTACCGGTAAAGTTCAATGATTTAAATCATTGAACTATTTATTTTGCCGTCATTACTAGATATAGTCCCAATAAAGACAGAATAAACCCAACTCCGAATTTTAAATTTACCCCCTCTTTTAACAAGAATATTCCTAAAACCGCGCTCATAATCACCATGCCGACCCTAACTAATGGCACGCCGATGGATAAGTTTGTACCCAGGGCAAACATTCTGATAAAAAATATGCTTGCCAGGCCAACAAAGACCCCGGCAATAATAGAATAAGTTAAGCCTAATTTTGTTACATTGGCCTGCTCTCCAAACTGCATTCTGATTAAAAACCAGCCCATTGCCACCACAAAAGACACGATGTTCATTATGGCCGCCGCCAGATTGTCATTAATTTTCCCCGCCGTCAGCTTCACGAATAAATCAAACAATGAGTAAAAAACGATTGTTAGCAGAGCGGTTGATAGCCAGTTCATAGTCTTGGGAATAGCCCTTGATCTATTTTAATTATACTGCCGGTAAAGATTTTAGCAATTTTCTCGGCTGTTTCCGGCAGGAAAATCTGCAGCTGCCAGGAGAAGGCGAGCAATCTTTTGGCGTATTCAATCAACTTTTCTTTTCTTTCTCCGGCCGTTTTCTTCCACGGCTCAAACCGGGAAATTTCCAAATCCAGACTTCTTAACTCTTCCCACAATTTAATTAAAGCCTGATTAAACTCATATTTATCCAAGCTTTCAGCCACAGTAATTTTTTTTTCATAATCTTTAATGCCTGCCAAACCGTCCTTTTCGCACATTTTTGCCACCCGGGAAACCAAATTTCCCAAGCCGTTGGCCAGGTCAGCATTGTAAATTTCTTTGAATCTTTCGTGAGTAAAATCGCCGTCAGACTGGGTGGGAATCTCTTTCAGCAAAAAATACCGGACTGCATCCACGCCGTATCGGTTTAAAATTTCTTCCGGGTCAACGACATTACCCAATGATTTAGCCATCTTTTGGCCGCCGCTGTTAACATAACCATGAACTAAAACCGCTTTAGGCAAGGGGAGTTTAGCTGACAACAGCATTGCCGGCCAATAAACCGTGTGGAAGCGGTAAATGCCCTTGCCGATGACGTGGATGTCCGCCGGCCACCACTTTTCCCATAGTTTTTGGTCATAGCCCCAGCCCACTGCCGTCATATAAATGGTTAAAGCATCAAACCAGACATACATTACTTGTTTTTCATCTCCGGGCACCGGAATTCCCCAACCGCCTAATCTTTCTTTTGGTCGGGAAACCGAAAAATCTTCCAAGCCTTGTTTAATAAAGCCCAAAGTTTCATTTTTGCGGATTTCCGGGAACACCCTAAGTTCATCGTTTTCAATTAATTCTTCCAGCTGTTTTTGGTACTTTGATAATTTAAAGAAATAGTTTTCTTCCTCAACCAGCTCCGGTTTACGATTGTGTTCCGGACATTTGCCGTCCACCAATTCATTTTTAGTATAAAACTGCTCGCAGCCGACGCAATAAAGCCCCCGGTATTTTTTCTTGTAAATATCGTTATTTTTAAGGCATAACTGCCACAATTCTTTTACTCCCGGCCAGTGCAGTTTTTGATCCGTTGCCCGGCGCCAAACATCAAACCCAACATTTAAATGTTTAACGTGTTTTAAAAAGCTTTCCGTGTTTCTGTCTGCCAACTCTTGCGGCTTTAAGTTTTCTTTTTTGGCCGCCTCTAAAATCTTTTGCCCATTTTCATCAGATCCGGAAACGCAAAACACCTCTTTACCTAAAAGTTTTTGGTATCTTTGAACTACGTCAGTAATGATAAACTCCAAAGAATGCCCCAGGTGCGGAAGTCCGTTGACATAAGGAATCGCCGCTGTAACGTAAAATTTATCTAACATCAGCCTATTTTAGCTGATTATTTCTTAAAAATCTGTTTAACTGATTTTTTGACTTTGGCTGCCATTTCTCCGGCCCATTCATCTGCCTCGATTGCCTTAATGGCTGAATTTAAACCCTCGCCGCCCTTGTCTAACCAACTTTGTACCGTGGCAATTGTCGCCGAAGATACTTTTAGATCTTGGCGGATCACATCGTAAGACCTTTTTTTATTTAAATACCAGGCAATCCCTAAGCGTTTGGCTAAAACAGTTTTTTCCGTTTTACTCAAAACATCGTCAAGAAATTTTTTCACTTCTTCCGGTTTTTTTAAATCCGCCAACACCTGGTACAAAGATTTAAAAATTCTTTTTTCTACTTGCTTATTAACGTTCTTTTTAGAAACTTGCATACCTGTCCGCCTTTGGTGGAATTTAATTAATTAAACTATGCGGAGTAATATCTGTCAACTGCCAGCATTAATCCTAAAATTAAAATATAATTTAACCAATTATCCAGCCGGTAAACCCTTAAAATTAACCCAATGGTTATTCCCAGGCTGATTAGAAGTCCTTTCCGGCTGTTGCCCAAAACCAACGCCATAGTTAAAAAACTCGCCGGGAAAAACAGCAAAAAAAACGGTAAATACAATCCGGGGATTACCACATCTTTTACCAGCTCCGGCTCCACCCAATAAATTAACGCCCCCAACAACCCCCACAAAATTATGATTAAAACCAAGCTCGGCAAATAATTCTTTCTTCTTTTAATCATCTTTAACTAGTATATGTTAAAATTAATTATGCCTCCAGAGATATATTTAATTGCCGCCCTAATCATTATTGGTTTTAGCCTCGTGGTGTGGTTTATCACCCGGAAAAAACCGGATACCACTTTGCTGGAATGGGCGAAAACCACCCAAAAGGACATTAAAGATCTGCAAACCGTTATTTCCAGCTCTTTGCAAACTTCCAACCGGCATTTAATCGACACCCTCCAGCAATCCTCCAACACTTTAAATAAACGTCTGGATAAAGCCGCCGAAGTGATTTCCGGCTTGCAAAAAGAAGCCGGGGAGTTCACCGAAGTTTCCCGCTCCATGAAAGAATTAAACGAATTTTTACGCTCGCCCAAGTTAAGGGGCAATATCGGCGAACAGGTTTTAAAAGACTTAATCTCTCAGATGTTCCCCAAAAAATCCTTTCATCTCCAGTACAGTTTTAAATCCGGCGACAAAGTTGATGCCGCCATTCAAACCGATGCCGGAATCTTGCCGATTGATTCCAAATTCCCTATGGAAAACTTTCAAAGAATAATTAAGGCTAAAGATAAAGCCGAACAAACCCTTGCCCGCAAAGCCTTTAGTTTCGATGTTAAAAAACACATTAAATCCATTTCTCAAAAATATATCTTGCCGGAAGAAGGCACCATGGATTTTGCTCTGATGTATGTGCCCTCCGAGGCAGTATATTACGAACTGGTTAATTTAACCGAATTGATGGATTTTGCTAAAACCAACCGGATTTTCCCGGTTTCTCCCTCCACTCTTTACGCCCACCTGCAAATGATCTTGCTCTCCTTTGAAGGCAAAAAAATTGAACGCAAATCGCGGGAAATTTTTAGCTTGCTTCGGGCCATTAAAACCGATTATGACAAAGTTGACGAAAAACTCTCCACCCTTGGCAGTCATATCGGCAATGCCTACAATAAATTTTCCGAAGTCTCCAGTTCTTATAATCGTATCGGCCAAAAACTTAACAGCAGTCAGGAACTTATCCCGGACGACGAAATTAAAAAACTAAAGTGACTTGACAAAAGTAAAGTGATTTAGTAAAGTTAAAGTATATGCAATTAGTAACCATTTCTTCCCAAAGGCAAATTACTATTCCGGTAGGCATGCTTGGCCAGTTGGGTGTGGATAAAAAAGATAAACTGTTTTTGACGGTCGAAGGGGAAAGAATGATTGCTAAACCGCAAAAAGGCAACGTGGTTGATCGTTTAGCTGGCAGCCTTAACCACTTAGTGTCTAAATCAATGTTGAAAATCCCCACCCACAAGGCAATAGAAATAGCCAGAGACATTGCTGCAAAAGAAATAGCCAATGAATAAACTGTATTTGGATACAAATGTTATTTTAGATTTTATAGTCAGGCAACAGGGTGAAAATTTTATCAAAGCCAAGAAAATTTTTAAACAGATAGAAGCAGAAAAAACAGAGGTACAACTAAGTATTTTGGTGATCAATGAAGCTATCTGGACAATTGAACGGGTTTATAAAATTAAAAGAACGGAATATTTGCAGGGATTAATTGATCTTTTTAGTCTAAAAAGTATTAAAACCTTGGAAATTAAAAAGAAAGATTTATTTGCCATCTTCAAAATTTTATGGCAAAAAAACGTGAGTTTTGTCGATGCTTACTTGTTTTTTTTAAGCCAAGATCAGGGACAAATTATTAGTTTTGATAAAGATTTTATTAAGTTGAACGCCAAAATTTATCAACCGTAATGAAGTTAAATAAAGCCCAACAATTGGCAGTCGATACTATCGAAGGTCCGGTCATGGTCATTGCCGGTCCGGGTACCGGCAAAACCCAGATAATTGCCGAGCGGATCGCCAACATCTTACAAAAAACCGATACTGCTCCTGACTCAATTTTAGCCTTAACTTTTACCGAATCCGGCGCCAAAGCCATGCGCGAACGGTTAATCGCCGCCATCGGCCCCACCGCTTACTATGTCAATATTTCCACCTTCCATGCCTTTTGCTCCCAAGTAATTCAGGAATTCCCCGACCGCTTTACTTTAAGCGCCACCGAACCGTTGGCCGAACTGGAACGGGTGGAAATCTTTCACGAAATTATTGATTCCCGTCAGTTTGATTATTTAAAGCCCGCTAATCTGCCGCACTATTACACCGGCGCCTTGATTAAAGCAATCCAGGACCTCAAACGCGAAGGGGTTACCCCGCCGGCCTTAAAAAAGATTTTGGGAAAAACCCATCCCAAAACCAAAGAAGAAAAATATCTTTTGGGTAAAAATCTGGAGCTGCAGCAGATTTATACCCATTACCAAAAGGCCCTAAGTGCCCGGGGCCGTTATGATTTTGAAGACATGATTAATTTTGTGGTTGAAGCCTTTAGCCGCGACGAATCTTTACTCCGGACTTACCAGGAGCGCCTGCAGTATTTTTTAATCGACGAATATCAGGACACCAACTCCAGCCAAAACCAAGTGATTGATTTATTGGCTGGCTTTTGGGGGCAGGATGCTAATGTTTTCGTTGTAGGGGATCCTTCACAATCAATTTACAGATTTCAGGGCGCGTCTTTAGAAAACTTTATCGGTTTTACCAAAACTTATCCTCAGGTAAAAATCATTACCTTGGAGCAAAACTACCGCTCCCACCAGTTAATTTTGGATGCCGGTTTTGCCTTAATCCAAACCAACCGTTTAAAAATCGAAGATATTGTTAAGTCTGCCAAAGCCCAGCTTAAAGCCCAGTTCGGTTTAACCGCCACCAAACTTCAAGTAATTAAACTGCCTTCAGAAACAGTCGAGGCTTATTGGATCGCCCAAAAAATTAAGGAGTTAATTGATAAAGGGACGAAGCCGGAAGCAATCAGCGTTCTTTACCGCCACAACCAGGACGCGCCAGCGTTTAGCCAAATGCTGGTCAAATTAGGAGTACCGGTGGAGATTGAAGGCGGCGGGGATGTTTTAAAAGATCCGGTGGTTAACCAGTTATTAACCTTATTAAAAGCCATTGGTTTATCCAGCCAAAATCTCGAAGACATGGATTTGTTCACTCTGATGCACTACCCCTGGTTTAAACTTGAGCCTTTGGCAGTGTTAAAACTGGCCCGCCAGGCGAGCAAAACCAAACAATCAATGGTGGACATAATTTTAAACAATGAGGCCGAGGCGCCATTTATTGAATTTTTAAACCAGCTGACTTTATGGCAGCAGCTGGACAGCCAGCTTAGTTTTAGCCAGTGGTTTGAAAAACTGATTAAACAGTCCGGCTTTTTAGACTGGGTGATTACCCGGCCGGACAGTGTCAGTTTATTAAACCGGATTAATTCGCTATTTTCTGAAATTAAGCGCTTAAACAGTGCCGATCATCAACTGAATTTAGCCAAATTTTTGGCAAGTTTGGAGTTAATGATAACTAATCATTTAACAATCAGCGAACAGGACCTGGATATTAAATCTCAGGCAGTCAGTTTATCCACCGTTCATAAAGCCAAAGGCAAAGAATGGGAACATGTCTTTATTGTCAAGACCGTTGACAATAAATGGGGGAATAATCAGGTACGCGATTTAATCAAACTGCCGCAATCAATTTTAACCAACACCGATATCTTAAGAAAAGAAAAAAACGAAGATGAGCGCCGCTTATTTTATGTCGCTTTAACCCGGGCGAAAAAACAAGTGTATTTAACCTACTCCGAGCGCTATTTGACCGGCAATTATTTAAAAGAAGTCGTGCCGACAATGTTTTTAACCGAGACCCCTAATAAATATCAAAAACTAATTGAGCCGCGGTTAGCCGGTGAGGCGCAAAAAGTCCTCCAGCAATTTTTAGAGCCGCCTAGTCAACCCCTGCCGACAATTGAAGAAAAAGACTGGTTAACCGCCCTGGTCAGCGATTTCCGGCTTTCCGCCACTGCCTTAAACACTTATTTAACCTGTCCGTATAAATTTAAATTAAACGTACTGGTGCGGGTGCCGCGGGCCAAGGCTGATTATTTTGCTTTTGGGTCAGCCGTCCATAAAGCTTTGGAGATATTTCATCGGGCTTTTATTAAAGAAGACAAATATCCAGCCAAAGACCACCTCTTGCATCAATTCGAAACCGCGCTAAAAAAAGAATCGCTTTTACCGTCAGCTTATCAGGATCGTTTGAAACAAGGCCGTCAAATTTTAAGCGCTTACTATGATTATTATCATGACGAGTTTAGAAAACCATTATTTGTCGAGCGCTTTTTCGGTTATGGCTGGACCAAAACTTTTTTGGACGACATTCCTTTAACCGGCAAAATAGACCGCATCGATTTAATTGATCAAAGCGATAAAACCGTTCGGGTGGTGGACTACAAAACCGGGGCGGCCAAAACCAGAAACCAGATTTTAGGCAAAACCAAAGAAGCTAATCTCGATTATTTTCGCCAGCTGGTGTTTTACAAACTCTTGGCCAGCTTAGATAAAAGTTTTCCCTTGACGGTTAAAGAAACAATGCTGGATTTTATCGAGCCCAACAAAAAAACCGGCAAGTTTAGGCAGGAAAAGTTTTTAATCAGCGACGACGAAGTCGATGCTCTCAAACAAACAATCCGGGACGTCATGAAAGAAATCCGCTCACTCAATTTCTCGCGCACTTCCGACTTCAGCCGCTGTGTTGACTGCGAATATCTCCACCACTGTTGGCCCGAAGGCTTGCCATCTAACCAGGAGCAGTTAAAATTAATTAAAAATAGTTAAGCTCATGATTGATGCTCAAGATAGGACCTTACCCGAGTTCGAAACTTCTAAACCTCCATCTCTGATTGAAGGTAAAATTCTTGAATTAAGTCAGCAAGCAACCCAACTGGAACAGTTAACCTCCACTCCATTTGCTGAGAGGTTTATGGAAAGAAATGAGATTATTATCTCTCTTGAAGAAAAAGGAAAATTAAGAGATGCGGCCTATACTGCTTTAGAAAACATTCAAGAAGAAACATCATTTTTTAAACCAGTTACCGATCTAGAATTACGAATACGCCAAAGAACTGACGATAAACACAGGCTAATTAAAGGCAGGCCGGCAATCATTGGTACAAAAATGAGATATAAGAAAAAACTCCCTGATGGTTTTATAGCGAGGCTTGAAACCGAAAGAATAGGCGGGCCGGTTATCGAAAGTGTCTCTGGAAAAATTTCAGTCGAGGAAATTTTTCACCATATTTTAAAACCCGGATCAAATGGATCATTGCCAGAATCCATAATTAGCGATTTGCACGAAAACACCCATCTTATTCATTACGAGCAACAAGAGAGAAAAATTGGAGCCAAAAGCATAGGTCAAAAGTTAAGTCATAGTGTTGGAATTGCCGGCGGCGTGCCACTTAGGGAAACAATCGCTTGGAGAACAGCCAATCTTCCTTTTGGCTCTGATTTTTTTGAAACGGTTAATGGTCGGCCAGCTTGGGAATTTGCTTGGATGGAAAATCAAACCCAAGCTCAAGGTTATACAAAAGAAGAGTGGCGGGCCGCCTTTAAGACAATTGACAGCTTATTTGCCCTCGGTTTATCCACACCTGAGATAACAAAAATATTGGTTGAAAATCATCAATACGATGCAAAATCTAATACCTTTCCCGGTCTTCAAAAAGAGATAGAAACTAGACTTCAACAAAAAAACATTCCTCTTGGCGATCTTGATAAACTAATAACCAGGTTACATTTAGAGAGGAAAATTGAACGTTTAAAGGCAGTTAAAATTGCCAAACAAACCTTAATTACAGCTTGTCAGGAAAACGGGATAACTCTTTCTGAAAAATTTGTTGCATCAGCTACGAAGAATTAATTAAATAATTTAACCATTATTATTCCCGCCGCGACGCTGACGTTTAACGAGCCTTTCTGGCCCCGACGGGGGATTTCCACAATTTCTTCAGCCGCTTTTAACACCTGCAAGGAGACTCCTCGTAGTTCGTTGCCCAGCACCAAGATTGAATTTTCCTCCGGCTGCCACTCTTGTAGGCCTGTGGCCTGGGTATCCTGCTCAATTGCCACTAATTTTAACTGATTATTCCGGCTAAACCGTATCAAGGCTTGAGAGTTTTTTAAAAACTTAATTTCCAGATCTTTTTCCGCCCCTAAGGCTGTTTTTTTAACCTTGTCATGCAACTCATCAATATCGACTGCTTTCCTTCCCGAGTAACCAACCAATAAAATTTTTTTTATCCCAAAAAAGCTTGCCGTTCGGAAAATCGAACCCACATTATATAAACTACGGATATTTTCCAAAGCAATAATCACAACAGCGGTCGGACATTAAGACCGACTTTTTTAAAGCCCTGGTCCAAAGATAAAACAGTGTTAATTTTAAAATCTTTGACCATGGCGACGATTAATGAATCGGTAAATGACAATTTATGTTCTTTAAACTTGACAAAATAACCCCAGGCTTTTTTAAAGAGGGTGGCGTCGGTCCACAAAATCAGCAGCTGCCGGGCTTCTTCCGCTTCTTCAATAAGCAACTTGAATTTTTTTGCCGCCGAAAAGCTTTGGCCCGTCAGTAGTCTGGTAATAGTTTCATCCAAAACATAATCGCAGGTAAAAAACTTACTACCATTTTTTTGTTCTTTCAAGAAATAATCAACAGTTATCTGATGATTAATTTCTCCTTTAAGGGTTAATTCTACCCAACCGCTGGTATCAATGAAAATTCTTTTTGGCTCAATCATTGTAGATTTCGTCTACATCTAAACCCACCTTGCCTGTTTTACTTTTTTCCATTCCCACCAATTCGAGCAAAGGGTTTCTTAACGGTTTTTTTACAGTCAGAAATTGGGCAACTTGGGTATAACGCAGGGCGACCGCGTTAATAGCATCGCGGATTACTTGAGAACGCTTAATGTTAATTTTTTCCGCAATAACATCCACCAAACTTACATCTTGAGGATTAAGATAAACCTGAACGCGCGCCATTGTATAATTCATAGTGTATACACCATAACAAAAGAAAACCAGACTGTCAAGCTGTTATTTATCCGCTTTAAATCCGATTTTCGCGTGTGTCCCGTCGCACCAAGGTTTATTTTTCGACCCGCCGCAGCGGCATAAAAACACCTCTTTTTCTACCACCACGGTTTTCCCGCCGGTATCTTCCACCGTCACTCTGCCGCTGACCTGATACGGTCCGTCTTTTAAGGCCTTAATTTTCCCGGCCACAATACCCCCTTAATTATTAATTTGCCTGTCCCCATGCTGTACAGACAATTTGGTTTATATTATTACAAATTCGACATTGAATCCGCCAATCTCCGGTTTTATCTATTTTTACACTCCAAAAGGCATTATCACTATTACCAAACTCAACAGCCGCAGATTTAGTATACTCACCATCGTTTAATAAAGCGCGGAAATAAGCCACTGCTTCCGTTGAGGAAAAATCTTTAGAGCAAGAAAAAGTAACAGTATCATTTAAGAAAACATTGGTGTTGCCGGATAAATCTTTACAGGAAATGCCATTCACTGTAAATATTAAAGAACAAGCAAGGATTGGAGTGGGAGAAGCCGATGGGCTTGGAGAAGCTGAAGGACTGGGCGACGGTGTTACTAACTTAGCAAATATCCTAACATAATCAATATAAAAATATTGAGGAAATACCGTGGTGTCACCTACTGGTCCTGGCCAAACTCCTCCAACAGCTGTATTTATAAAAATCATCATGGGTATGTTGGTTACATCCGAACCACTGTGAGTTTTTCTTAATACATCATCAATGAACCCAGCGGATCTCGCCCGGTCCCCATTCGACAGCATAGGTATGAAAACCAGATAAAAACCCCTCATCCTGGTAAGACGACGGGTCAGCTAGATGATTTGACGGTGTTCCCTAATGGTAATTCATATACACTGTGCTCATATCGTTTACTGCCTCCAACATGTCTATTTCCGGCGGCCATTGATTAGGAGGATATAACCATAGCGCCGGCCAGATTCCTTGCCCTCCGGCAGGAAGTTGAGCGCGGATTTCAAACCTTCCATAAGCTTGAGTAAACTTTCCTCTTGTTGATATTGCTCCCGAAGTATAATTGCATCCACCATAACTTCTACGTTGACTGCGTAATACAAGAGAGAAGTAAAATAGTAACAGTGATTAATTTAAATTTTCTGGACATTTATAACAGTATAACAAAAGTAATATTCCTAAGAGACCGATTACCTTAAGGACTTGCTTAATCCTGGTTTTGGTTATAAGCTTGGAGAAATTTCTTTAAATCTGCAGCTCAAAATTAGCCAAAAAAACTTACTAAAGCTACCCCTATATTCTACCTCAATTCCCCCGAAACTTTTTTTAAACCTGGTAAATCCGGGCCAGCGTTTTTCATCAATCCCTTCAAAATCAAACTTCTTGCAGCCTAGTTTTTTCGCCAGTTTAATTGCCTCCCAGGTCAGTAAAGTCGGCACAAACTTTCTTTTTCCTTCCTGACTCGCCCCATTGTGCGAATAATAAGCAATTTTATCATGAATTAAGATTTCCAGCCCGCCTTGGTTTGTTGTTAATAACCACGCCTTTTCCTCAAAACAACGCAATAAGTTCTTTAATTGATTAAAATCCAGTCCCCAAAAATGCTGCCGCCGGCAGTTCTTTCTGTAAATTGCATAAAACTCCCGCAGTTGCCGATTGGTGATTTTATCCCCTCTGATAATTTCGAATTTCGAATTTCGAATTTCGTGCTTGCGCACGTTGTACCTGGTTTTATAATGCATTTCTTTTAACAGTTGCGCTTCGCTTTTGGTTAAATCCAGCCAAATGGTTTTACTCGGCAGCATTGGTGATTTATCCGGCTTAAAACCTAAAGTTTGATAATCGGTTTTATCGTCCCAGGCCGGTTCAATCTTAATCTGCATTGCTTTATATTTTCCCGCCGCCGCCAAATCAATTAGCGGTTTTTGCCTTTGGATTTTAATAAACGACCAGGGGACCAGCGGCAGCTTTTTAATAAACATCCCTTTGTCCACTTGCCAGCCAATCGCTCTCATCCACTGGCAATACTCCGGCGCCTGCCTTAAATCACTCATTTTTTTCAAACACTGCTGCCAAACTATTAAATACTTGCGTAAAGCCCATTGGTATTCGGTTTAAACCAGTCTTTATCCTTAACATTTTCCACCTGGCTTCTTCCATTACCCGGAACACTTTATATAATTTTGGCTGCAGCACCAGATCATAACTGCCGATAAACTCGACCAACCTCGCCCCGTAGCCTTGTTTAAAGCGGTGAAATCCGTACCAGGGATCGTTTTTATCTGCCTCCGGCCCCAAGGCTCCCCACATGTCCAAAGTTTGACAGCCCAATTTTTTGCCCAAGCGAATTACTTCCCACATCAATAAATTCGGCGCCATTAGTTCTTTAAATTCTCTCGTGGACGCCCCGTAAGGGTAATAGATTTTATTGTTAAAGATAAACACCATAAACGCCGTTAAAGTTTTCCCCCCATACTCGGCCCGCAGAATTTGCGCCATGCCGGTTGGTTTTAATACCTGCCACAGTTTTTCAAAATATTCGGTCGTGTGGCTGTAAAATCCCTGGCGTTTTACCGTCTCTTCAAACAATAGCTTTAAAAATAAGTTAAAACTGTTATCGGAATTATCCACTGTCACTTTTACTCCTTTTCTTTCCGCTAACCCGATGTTGTACCTCGTTTTATGATGCATGTTTTTTAACAGTTCTGCCTCAGTTGGCCGCAAGTCCAGCTCAAAGGTATATTTCGTGAATAAAGGCCGGCCGTTTTGGCAACCCCTGTCTTTTAAAAACTTATCAATCTCCTGCCAGGCGTTGCCCTTGGCTACATTGGGCTCCAGCTTAATATACAGGCAGTTATTCTCTTGGCCAATCTGTTTTAAAACCCTTAACTGGACTTCATCCGGCATCGGCCCTTTAGGAAAATAACCGATTTTTAGAGTTGTTTTTGGCAGGGGATGAATCGTTACCTGAATTGGCCCTACTAATTTTTTCCCTTCAAACACGCCTTTTCTCACTACCTTAACCCCGGTTAGTTCCCGAAACTCACCCCACTCATAAGCCTGCAGTGGATGTCCGGCTGCCTGGTTAAAAACTAATCTGTCCGCAACGATAATCTCTCTAATAATCATTAATTGATTCTAGCAGACTTTCTTCAATATCGCCCAAAAAACGGCTGACCGCATTGTTGGCAATTGAGCCAAAATAAAGCCGCCTCCGGGAATAAGACAGGCATAAATTCTCCTTGGCCCGAGTCATCCCGACATAGCATAACCGCCTTTCTTCTTCTAGCTCCTCCCTGTCCATTAACGATCTTGAATGGGGGAATAAACCTTCTTCCATTCCCACCATAAACACATTTTTAAACTCCAACCCCTTTGAGGCATGCAGGGTCATTAAAGTAACACATTTCCCTTTTTCTTTGACCAGATCCCTCTCTTCGGCTAAAGCCGCGTTTTCCAAAAATTCCTCCAGGTCCGGATATTCTTCCGCTACGCTCATTAACTCTTTAATGTTTTCTAAGCGGGCGATATCTTCTTCATCTTTAGGATCAAACCTGTCCAAATATTTTGTTTCTTTTAAAGCTCCTTCTAGTATTTCTCTGGTTGTTTTCCCTGACGGCCTCCAATTGACGAATTTTTCTAACTGCCGCTTGCCGATTTTTTCTAAGCGCTTATAGCTTACTTTATCTTTGGGATTAATCAAAAATCTTAAATATGCCAGACAATCTTTAATCTCCATGCGGCTGTAAAACTTCACCCCCCCGACTAAAATATAAGGAATGCCGGCCTTAATTAACGCCTCTTCAATAATTCTTGATTGGGCATTGGTGCGGTATAAAATTGCCGTATCTTGATAATCCAGAGCCGCTAAGCTATTAACAATAAATTGCACTTCTTCTTTATCATCTGCCCCTTCAAACGTTTTAATTTTTGGTCCGTCCTGGCTTTCCGCCCAGAGTTTTAAGATAGGGTGCGAACTATTTTTAGCAATTACTTGATTAGCCGCCGCCAGGATATTTTTAGTCGACCGGTAATTTTGTTCCATTGAGACGACTTCAATGTCGGGAAAATCATTTTTTAAATTATTCAAATTTCTAAAATCTGCGCCGCGCCATGAATAAATCGATTGCGAAAAATCCCCGACGGCGGTAAAATTCCGCCATTTTTTTGTCAAAAATTTGGTCAGCTGATACTGGGCTTTATTAGTATCCTGGTACTCATCGATTAAAACCTGCAAATACTTTTCTTGATATTTTTTGGCCACAATCTCGCTGTTTTGCAGCAGCTTCACTCCTAGCATTAATAAATCATCAAAGTCGAGCGCTTCATATGTTTTTAATAACCGCTGATATTCCCGGTAAACTTGGCCGACAACTTCCGCCAGATTGCCCTTAATTAATTGGCCATATTCCCGCTGGTCAATTAACTCGTTTTTCGCCGCCGAGATCGCCGCCTTAATTACCCTGGGTTTATAAATTTGATTGTCTATATCTAAATTCTTCATCGCCTGCTTAATCGTCGCTAACGAATCATCCTCATCATAAATTACAAACTGCCGATTGATCCCGATTGCCTGCCCGTCGATTCTTAGAATTCTGGCGCAAAAGGCATGAAAAGTTCCCATCCACGGCAAACGGGTAATTTCTTTACCGATAAGTTTTTTGACTCTTTCTTTCATTTCTTTAGCCGCTTTATTGGTAAAAGTTACCAGCAGGATTCTGGTTGGATCTAAACCTTTTTCTTTAATTAAATAAGCCGCCCGGCAAGTTAAGGCCCTGGTTTTACCTGAACCGGCGCCGGCTAAAATCAATAACGGCCCATCGCCATAAGTTACCGCCCGTTTTTGTTCTTTGTTTAATTCTTTCAGCCAGTCAGTTGCCATGCTAGAATCATAACATCTTATGTCTTTTAATCTTAAGCGGAAAAGTTATCAATATCTTTTGTTCTTGCGCCCCCTCATCTATTTTTTATGTTTCTGTCTAATTGTTTTATCTTTTATTTGGTTTATTCCCAAACTTAAGCCGCTTCTTAAAGTTTTTTCTTTACTTAATCCGGCCATTACTCAAATTAATTCTTTTCGTGATCGGACTAATATTTTGCTTTTGGGCGTCGGCGGCGGCACTCATGCCGGAGCGGATTTAACCGACAGCATTATGCTTATTTCTGTTAACCTGGCCACATCCGATACTGTTTTGATTTCTCTGCCGCGGGACATCTGGGTTGAATCTTTGACGGCAAAATTAAACACTGCCTATCATTTTGGCGAAGCCCAGCAGCCTGGCGGCGGTTTGGTTTTAGCCAAAGCCGCGGTTTCGGAAATTATTAATCAGCCGGTCCACTATGCCGCCCTGCTTGATTTTTCCGGCTTTGAAACTGCCATTGATATCGTCGGCGGCTTGGACCTTAATGTGCCCCATGGGTTTATTGACGAACAGTACCCGATTCCCGGAAAAGAAGACGCTGAGCCGGTCAGCGACCGTTATGAAGTTTTAAAATTTTCTCCTGGTCAACAGCACCTGGACGGCCCGACGGCCTTAAAATATGTCCGCTCGCGCTACGCTGAAGGCGAAGAAGGGACTGATTATGCCCGCGCCCAACGCCAACAGCTGGTTTTGCTTGCTTTTAAAGATAAAATTTTGTCCACCCGCATTTTGTTAAATCCATCCAAACTCAAGGCCTTGATTACCACTTTTAAAACCGCGGTTAAAACTGATTTACCCTCCGGCGCTTATCCCGATCTCATAAAATTGGCTTTAAGAATTAAATCTTCCGGCCTTCGGACCGGGATTATCGACCAGGGGAGCGATAATGAAGAAATTCCTGCCCTGCTTTATAACCCGCCCGCTAATCTGTATGGCCAATGGGTTTTATTACCAATTAACCACAACTGGCAGGCGGTTTATGACCATGTGGCCGAAATTCTCTACCAAAATCAGTAAGTTAGTTTTAGTTATTAGCGCTATTTTAGTCTTATTTATTCTTTACCGCCAGGCCTTTAATCCTTTATGGCGCGGGCATCTGGAAATCGACACCTGGAACTATTTTCTTAAAGTTGAGGATTTTATTAAAACCGGTTCTTTGTTTTCCACTATTGGCAATGAAATTCTTCCCGCCACCACGCTTTTTTTGCTCATTCCCGGGATTTTTATTCCCCAGCCCCCGTTTTTTTATTCTGCCTACCTGCCGGCGTTTTTTACCCTGATAATTATTGTTTTAATTTGTCATGTTTTTCTGGCCGCCAAATACGGCTCAATTAATCAGGCCATTATTTTTTCATTACTAATGCTTTTTTTTGGACCAATTCTCCTGTTTCGTTTCGATGCCTTGGCCGCCCTGTTAGTAGTTTTAAGCCTGATTTGTTTTCAGCAAAAGAAATTTTTATTATCCGCCTTATTTTTGGGATTGGTCACCTCGATTAAAATTTACCCGCTTATCTTTTTGCCCTATTTACTGCTGATTTTATTCACCCAACATCAACGCAAACTAATAGTTTCTTATCTTTCCGGCTTTACTATTTCTTTAATTTTGCCGGTCTGTATCTTTTTATTTTATGGTGGTCAAGCCAGCCAAATTATTGCCGGTTTGAACTTTCATGCCCTCAAGCCTGTGAGTATTGAAAGCTTACCCGGCTCTTTAATTACGCTTTCGTCTTTATTAACTCAAGGACTTCCGCCGCCGCTGGTTGGCGGTTGGGGAGTTTGGGGCGTTAACGCGCCGCTGAATCTTTTTAATAAATTTTGGCTTCTCCCGGTAGCTATTTTCTACCTATTTTTGCTAAAAAATAAAACATATTTGCATCAGATCAGCTTTGGGGTTATTTTTTGTTTAATGATACTATTCTTAATTTTTTCTAAAAACCTTCACGCTCAATATATTTGGTGGTTTTTATCTCTTTTTCCGTTTATTAAATTCCGGTCCGCCCATAAACTCAAATATCTTTTCATGATTGTTTTGCTGATATTTATCGGTATTTTTAACCAGTTGGTTTATCCGCTGTTTTACACCCAATTCTTAGAAGATTTCTACCAGCACAATCGTCAATATGCCGTCTTTTCCGCGCTTCTTTTAAGAAACTGGCTCATCGTTACCCTTTTAATTCTCAGCCTAAAATATGAGTTTAAAAAATAAACCCTTCAATCTCAAAACACTTATCGTTTTGGTTTTTATTCTGCGATTATTTCTTTCCTTGCTGCCGCCAATGGAAATTGATCACGGTTGCTGGCGTGCTTGGAGCGCCAGAATGGTTGCTCTTGGGCCGGCTAAATTCTACTCGTCAGAAGTTTTTACTGCCAACCCGCCCGGCTTTCTCTATGTTTTCTGGCTGCTGGGTGAAATTAAAAACAATATTTTTCCTAGGCTGTCTTTTTTTTCTTCCGGTTATGATTTCATGCTTAAATTGCCTAATAATATAGCTGATCTGGCCGCCGGTGTGCTGATTTACTTAATTATCAAGAAAAGAAAAGGGGATAAATTAGCCAAACTAGGCTTTTTGCTTTATACCCTAAATCCAGCTATCTGGTTTAATTCTTCAGTTTTTGGCCAATTTGACGGTTCCGGCGCTTTTTTTGGACTGCTGGCGGCCTATCTGCTTTTAGAAAGAAAAAAGATACTTTTAGCCACAGTTGCTTTTGCCTTTGCCTGGGCAATCAAACCGCAAGCCATTGCCTTAGCTCCGGCCTTAGGCTTGATAACTTTGTTTAAATTTAAGCCAGGGGATTGGTTTAAAGGAGCATTTGCCTTTATCGTTGCCACTTTATTGATTTATTGGCCGTTTTTCCCTCATAATCCGCTTTCCGGAGTGATTTATGTTTTTCAGCAAATGACTCCTCTTTACTCTTGCACCACCTGCTTTACTTTTAATTTTTGGGGACTTTTTGGCAATTGGCAGTCAGATATGGTCTTATTTTTAGGCTTGCCTTTTTTATATTGGGGAATAATTCTTTTTGGCCTCAGTCTGATTTTGCTTTTCCGCTTTAAGAAGGAAAACCCTTATCTTTTTATTACTTTATCAATTTTGTCGTTTAATATGTTGATGACCAGAATGCATGAACGCTATGTTTTACCTTTTTTTGCCTTTTTTCTTATTGCCACAATCTTGCTTAAATCAAAACCATTATTGCTGACATATATATTTTTCTCATTATTTAATACGCTTAATGTTTATTATTCTTATGCTTACTACAATACTAATCTCCATTTAACACCCGCTTTAATTATTTGGCTAAATCAACACTTTCAATTTCTGTCTTTAATCGGGTTTTCTGTATTTATTTTGTTACTGATCGTATGAAATTATTCTATCTATTACTGATTACCTTTGCCTTGCGGCTGTTTCGTCTGGGAATACCCGACACTTATATTTTTGATGAAGTTTATCACGCTTTCACCGCTCAGGAAATGGCTAAGGGAAACCCGCAGGCCTGGGAA
>Ga0210024_1001874_pt1 | contig 18568 bp, 14 predicted proteins | sample CryGeymeta201525_FD_183988 | JGI IMG/M metagenome (GOLD analysis project Ga0210024, IMG submission 183988) | Groundwater microbial communities from Crystal Geyser aquifers in Utah, USA - Crystal Geyser metaG 2015-25 (SPAdes) (version 2) | ecosystem: Environmental > Aquatic > Deep subsurface >...
AGCAGCAGGTCGAAATCACCGGGAATATCGTCGCCATCGACACGGCTCAGGTCGATCCGCCAACGCCGCGCCAGACGCCACAGGATCCGCATCTCCGGCGCCGCCAGGGCGGCGCCGAGCCGCAGATCGGCGAGCAGTTCGCTGGATCGCGGAGCCGCAGGCGCCATTCCGGGTAACGGCAGCCGCAGCGTGAAGCGGCTGCCGCGTCCTGGCTGGCTGAGCAGGTCGACGCTCCCGCCCATCGCTTCGGCCAGGCGCCGGCAGATCGCAAGGCCCAGACCGGTACCCTGCACACGCTCGCCCCGACCTTCATTCAAGGCCCGGGAATCGGACGCATCGAGCCGGCTGAACGGCTGGAACAACAAATCTGCCCGGTCCGGGTCGATGCCGGGACCGGTGTCGCTCACCGCGAGCACCAGTCGGCCGGCCGGATCCAGCCGGGCTTCCAGCTCCACCGCGCCGCGCCCGGTGAACTTGATCGCGTTGCCCAGCAGATTGCCGAGCAACTGTGCCAGCCGATCCGGATCGGCAATGGCGATTGTTGGCAGATCGGAAGACATTCGCAGTCGCACTGCCAGGCCGCGAGCCCAGGCCTCTCCAGCGCGAAGCTCGACCGCCTGTTCCAGCAGCGCTGGCAAAGCAAATGTCACCGGTTGTAGATCGATCCGACCCGCCTCGATGCTGGACAAGTCCAGGGCGTCGTCGACGATACGCTTGAGCTGACGCCCGGAGCGCCGCATCGTCGCCAGCATATCGCGACCCGACGGGCGATCGAGACGCTGCTCGAGCAAGGCCATCATGCCCAGAAGTCCATGCAGCGGCGTTCGAATCTCATGGCTCATCACCGCCAGGAATTCGCTCTTGGCGGCGCTTGCCGCATTCGCGATCCGTTGACGCTCGTGCGCCCGCTGCAGAGCTTCGAGACGACGGCGCCGCTGCAGCAGCGCACGCCAGAACAGCATCAGCAGCAACAGGCCGACCACGACGTAGGCGGCCCATGCCAACGGCGTTCGCCACGGCGGCGGCGCAATGCGCAGCTCCAGCGCATCCCCTTGCAGGTTCCAGACACCGTCGACCCCCGCGGCCTGAACCTCGAACCGGTACCGACCGCCCGGCAACCTGCCATAGTCGCGTTCGGTCTCACCGGTCAGCGGCAACCAGTCCCGGTCCCAGCCGCGCAGACGAACCCGATAGCGGTTGCCCTGGGGATTGAGGTAGGACAAGGCCAGATAGGACAGGCGAATGGAGTTTTCGCGCCAGTCGAGATCAAGTCGACGCGGCCCGTCCGGGCGCAGCTGCCATTGACGCTCTCCAGCGCGGACCCCGGTCACCCATACCGGCGGCGGCAGCCCGTCGGTCTCGATGCGTTCCGGATCGACCTCCAGCAGTCCGGTCGTGGATCCTGCCAGGAAGCGACCGTCGGCCAGCACCGCCACCGCGCCGGGGTTGAACTCGGCCAGACGCAGACCTGCGGCGCTGGAGAAGTGACGAAAGCGGTCGGCACCGGCATCCAGCCGGGCGAGTCCCGCGCTGGTCAGCAGCCAGACGCCATCGCCCTGCGGCACCAGTGCCTGTATGCGACCATGCGGCAGCCCTTGGCTCGCGGTCAAGCGAAGCTCGGGCTCCAGTCGACCCTCCCGCCAGCGCAACCGCTGCAGCAGCGAATCAGAGGCCAGCCATAAATCGTTGCCAGCGAAGGCCATCGCCAGCAGCACGGCGTCTCCACCACCATACATTGGCACCGGGCGGCCATCGATATCGAAGCGATACAGCCAGCGGCTGCCGAGAAACCACCAGGCACCATCGGGCCCGCGCCGGATCGAGCGTGGCGCAGGATCCTCGAGCCGTCGTCGCGGGTCTGCCTCGGCATGCCAGCGATCGACGATCTGACCCGCGCGGTCGAGTCGCAGCAGTTCGCCGCCCTCGATGCCGAGCCAGATGCCGCCGGCATGATCGGTTTCGATGAACTCGAAGCGATCCTCGGTATCGAGATCGCGTTCGAGCACCGCGACGACCCGACCGTCAGCATGCATCCGGCGGGCCAGGAATCGGTGGCGCAGCACCCAGAGACTGTTCTCGTCGGCGTGCAGATCGATCACCTCGGTCGCGCGTTCACCGGGGCCGATCAGAACCGGCTCGACCGGGCCGCGCTCGTCGCGCTCGTCACGGTCTGGATCCAGCCACTGCACGCCGCTCGAGCCATCGTTGGAACTGCCACCGATCCAGACCCGGCCGCTTGGCTCGACGGCAAGTGCCGTCACGTTCAGTGGTCCCGCCTTCGGATCCAGCGGCCGGAAGGCGGTCAGACCACGCCATCCCGGCGGTAAGCGGACGACGCCCTTGCCGGAGGTCGCAATCCACATTTCGCCCTGCTTGCCGGGCAGAAAATCCGTGACCTGCAGCGGGCCGACTTCGCCACCGCCATCCTCGCTGAAGCGCAGCGCAACCGTGCCATCCTGCTCCAGCAACCAGAAATCGTCACGCAACCCGACCCAGAGCCTGCCGTGGTCTGCCGCGACCAGCGCCGACACTGGCTGACCGGTCGGCCAGCGCCGCTCGACCCGCGGCTGGCCATCGGCGGCGTCCAGCCCGAGTTCGAGCAGCGCTTCGCGTCCACCGAGATAGGCCCTTTGCCCATCGACGAAGGCCAGCGCCAGGAAAATGCCGATATCCAGCTCCGAGGCATCAAGCACACGCTCGAAGGCATGCGGCGGTTCGGGGTCGATCCGCCACAGGCTGTCTGCCCGCACCATCCACAAAGAGCAGTCCGGAGCTCGCGCCAGCTGCAGGCCGAAGCCAGCTTCGGGCAAGCCATGTTCGGTGGGTCCGAAGTGCTGCGTGAGACCGCTGGCGGGATCGATCCGAACCAGCCCGTCATGGGCATAGACCGCCCAGATCGCACCGTCGCAGGTTTCGGCCAGCGACCAGATGTAGTTGCCCTGAAGCACACCGCCTCGAGCGGCAGGCCTGAAATGTTCGGTCACGGCCACGCCCTGGAGTCGAACCAGACCCTGGTCGGAAATCGCAGCCCAGAGTGAACCGTCGGTGGCCGCATGCAAGGCGAGAATATTGTTCCCGGGCAACGAATCCGGCTGGTCGGGGTCATGCCGCAGCAGGCGCAGCGTCGCGCCCTCGTGCCGGACCAGGCCACCGCGGGTGCCGATCCAGAGGTAGCCGTAGCGATCCTGTGCCAGCGCCTCGACGTAGGAATTTGGCAGCCCCTCGGTTGCGCCGAGGCGATCGAACATCGCCGGGGCCTGCGCCCGGGCCGGTGCAGAGGCGACAGCAAGCCACAGCCCGGCCAGAACCGCAAGCTGCCATACGATCCACGAGTTCGAAGCTGACCGCTCGAAGCACTGCATGGCCCGAGCATAGCCGAGCCACTGCCAGCAGACCAGCCCGGAGTCCGGCAGACCAGATCGCGTGATCGGCTTGGGGAAAATCAGAAGCGCGTGAGCCGATCTGCCAGCCGAGTGACCTTGGCCGGCTGAACCAGGCGTGCCAGGCCGGCCTCGAGCAGGTCATCGGCACCGTGCACGCTGTCCGGCTTTGGCGTCTGGATCGCGATTCGCACCGGCAGGGCCACCGAATGCCCCGGAAAACGCACCGGGGTGCGCGCCAGCATGGTCCGGAGGCGCTCGCTCAAGCGACGCGCACCGATCGAAGGCGTCGCCATCAGGACGATGCTGAAGGTCGACTCGTCGCTGCGCCCGACCGGGTCCTCGGTCCGGACTTCGCGCGCCAGGACGCGTTCGAGATGACGCATCAGCGCTTCGGCGTGATTCAGACCCTGCTCGCGCACGGCGGCATGGTAGTCGGTGAAACGGACATGCAGCAGGGAAAACTCGATACCGTGACGATGGTGAAAGCTTTCGATCTGCTCAAGCCGGTTGATGAACGCATTGCGTGTCTGCTCGACGTTGCTCGGCAATGCCGGTCGTCCCGACCTGCCCTGGCCGGCCCGGCGCAGGTACTCATGCAGTGGATCGATCAGATCCGAGCCGGTAAATGGCTTCGGCACCAGATCATTGGCACCGGCATCGAGTGCGCGGCGGCGCCCATTCTGCTCCTCGATGCTGGTCACAACCATCACCGGCAGCGCACGAATACGCTCATCGGCAGCATTGCGGATACGGTGAATCAGTTCGATGCCGTCCATCTCCGGCATCAACAGGTCGGTCACCACGGCGCGGATGGTCTCGTCGCTGCGCACGGTCTCCCAGGCACGGCGTCCATCTTCGGCCATGGCCACGTCGAAATGCTCACGCAAGATACGGTGCCCTGCGAAGCGAATCAGGCGCGAATCATCGGCAAACAGAATCCGTACCGGTGCGATTCCTTGCGGTCCCAGATCTTGCATGGACGTTCCCCTACAATGCCAGCCGATATGCCACTCCCCATACAATATGAATGCCAGATGCACCGCATCAACTCCAGGCAATTGTATGAAAAGATTTTTTTCTGATTTCGGCGCGACGTGAGCAGCACCGCCCACTGACGCGAAACGGCAACACCGGCCCGTCTCAGGATCGACCGAGGAACTCAAGAATGAAACGATTCGCAGCTGTCATCATCGGTGCCCTGATCATTGCCGCGCTGGCATTCCGGTTCTGGCCGTCGGCCGGCAATGAATCTGCCGATACGTCGTGGGACACGGAAGCCGCCGACCGCGGCGAAATCATCCAGGTGGTTTCGGCAGTCGGCTCGGTGCGCGCATTGAACACAGTCGAGGTCGGTTCGCAGCTGTCCGGCCAGCTCGAAGCACTGTTCGTCGACTACAACAGTCAGGTCCGGGTCGGGGACCTTCTGGCCCAGATTGATTCGCAGACCTTCGAACGCCGGGTTCAGGAAGCCGAGGCAAACCTGGCCGTGGCCCGGGCCAATATCGAGATCCAGGCCGCAACCATCCTGCGCGCCGAGGCCAATCTTTGGGCCGCCGAACGCGATTACGAACGGCAAAAGTCGTTGATCGGACGCGGCAGCGTATCGGAATCGGCGCTCGATGCCGCCGAGGCGACGTGGCAGTCGGCGCGCGCCGAGGTCGCGATCGCGCGCGCCCAGCAATTGAACGCGCAGGCCACGGCGCAACAACGTGAAGCCGCGCTGGAAGCAGCACAAATCGACCTGGAGCGCACCGAAATCCGCTCTCCGATCGACGGCGTGGTGATTGACCGCGCCGTCGATGTCGGCCAGACCGTCGCCGCCAGCCTGCAAGCGCCGGTATTGTTCACGATTGCACAGGACCTCAATGACATTCAGATCGAGGCCAGTGTCGACGAAGCCGATATCGGCAGCGTGCGTCAGGGCGCAAGTGCAAAATTCGGCGTCGATGCCTTTCCGGATCGAGAATTTGGCGGCGAGGTCTCGCAGGTGCGGCTGGCGCCGAACGAAGAGGGCAACGTCGTGACCTACACGGTGGTCATTGCTGCGGCCAACCCCGGGCGCCGCCTGCTTCCCGGCATGACCGCCAACATCGACATCGTCACCGGACGCCGGGAAGACGTGCTGCGCGCGGCCAACGCCGCAGTGCGCTTCCGCCTGCCCGGTGCCGAGCCGTCGACCGGCAGTGCGGCTGGCGGTAACCGTGGCGGCGCAAACCCTGGCGCCGAGCTGGCTTCGACCCTGACCGAAATGGGCATCGACGAGGCCCGCCGCCAGCGTATCGCCGAGGACATGCGCCAGGCCTTCGGCTCGATCGGTGGCCTGTTCGCCTCCGGCGCCGACCGCGAGCAGATTCGCGCTCGAATCGAGGGCCTGCGCAGCGAAGTGCTGGCGCGCCACCTCGAACCCGCCGAGATCGAACGCTTCACGGCATTGCAGCGCGAACGCGCCGAAACGCGGCCCGCGACCCTTTACGTACTGCGCGACGGCACGCCGGAAGCGCGCCAGGTGCGGCTCGGGATCGCCGATGACCGTTACACCGAAATCGCGGCCGGGACGCTGACCGAAGGTGAGCAGGTAATCACCCGGCAGCATCGCGGAGCCGGCCGGTGATCGAGCCCGGCAGCCGTCGGCAGTCGCTGATCGCCTGCCGCGGTCTTCGACGCGACTATCGCATGGGCAGCAACGTGGTCCAGGCGCTGCGGGGCGTCGATCTAGACATCGACAGCGGCGAGTTCGTCGCCATCATGGGTCCTTCGGGCTCCGGCAAATCGACGTTCATGAACATGATCGGCGCGCTCGACACCCCCACCGCCGGGAAACTTTCAGTCGACGGCGTCGACATCGCTACGCTCGACTCCGACCAGCTGGCGGCGCTGCGCAACCGCACCATCGGCTTTGTGTTCCAGCAATTCATGCTGCTGCCGAGGACCAGCGCAGTGGACAACGTCAAGCTGCCGCTGATGTATACCCGAATGGACGCCGCCGAGAAGCGGCAGCGTGCCGAGGCCGCCCTGCTTCGGGTCGGGCTGAAAGGCCGGATGAATCACACGCCGAATCAACTTTCCGGCGGCCAGCAGCAGCGCGTCGCGATTGCCCGGGCGCTGGTCAACCAGCCGCGCATGGTACTGGCCGACGAACCGACCGGGGCACTCGACAGCGTGACTGCCGACGAGATCATGAGCCTGTTTGCCGAACTCAACGCCGAGGGTGTGACCATGGTGCTGGTGACTCACGAAGAGGAAATCGCCGCGCATGCCCGGCGCGTGATCCGGTTCCGGGACGGACTGATCATCGATGATCATCGGAGACCGACAGCATGAGCCGCAGCGCCGCCCCCTCCAGTGCCCAGGGACTGCACCTGGGTTCCAGCCTGGCGATCGCGCTCAAGGCGATCCGTACCAACTCGATCCGCAGCCTGCTGACCATGCTGGGCATCATCATCGGCATTGCCGCGGCAATCGTCTCGGTGTCGATCTCGCAGGGGGCTGGGCGCCAGCTGCAGGAGCAGATCGAAAGCTTCGGCACCCATGTGTTGCAGGTCTTTCCAGGTTCCGGCTTCTTTGGTGGACGGCGCGGTGCGGCTGGTTCGGCTCGACCTCTGACCGACCGTGATCTCGACGCGATCATCGAACTGACCGGCTCGGTCGAGGCCGCCTCGGGACGGGTCCAGACCGGTGCCACGCTGGTCGCGGCCGGCCGCAACTGGCCCAGCAACATCATTGGTGTCAACTTCGACTTCGATCGCATCGACAACCGCCAGATTGTTGACGGCCGTGGCTTCACCCCGGCCGAGATCCGCAGCGGCGACAAGGTCGCGGTGATCGGCCTGACGGTTGCCCGCGAACTGTTCGAGGCGGCCAACCCGATCGGTCAGCGTTTGCGCATCGGGCGTACCCCGGTCACCGTGATCGGTCTGCTCGACGAGAAAGGCGCCTCGTCGTGGGGTCAGGATCAGGACGACGTGGTGTGGATGCCATTGTCTACCGTGCGCACCCGGCTGGCCCGCGGCGCCAGCACCGTGCCGGACGATGTCGGCTCGATTCGGATCAAGGTATGGGACGACCGCGATGTGCTCCAGGTGCAGCAGGAGATCGAGGAGCTGCTGCGGCTGCGGCGCAAATTGCAACCCGGTGCAGAAGACGATTTCCGGGTCGTCAACTTCGCCGAATTCATTCGCGCACGCAACCAGACCGAAAGCCTGCTCGGCTTCCTGCTTGCGGCCTTCTCGGCCACCTCGCTGGTGGTCGGCGGCATCGGCATCATGAATATCATGCTGGTCTCGGTGACCGAGCGCACCCGCGAGATCGGGCTGCGGCGCGCGGTCGGTGCGCGCCGCCGCGACGTGCTGACCCAGTTCCTGGTCGAAGCCACCGTGCTCGGGCTACTCGGCGGCCTGGTGGGCATGGGCGTCGGCGTCGGCGCAACGCACCTGGCGGCCCAGCTCGGCGAGTTCCCGGTGCTGATCGAGCCCTGGACCCTGGCCGGCGCGGTCACGGCCGCGATCTTCATCGCGGTGTTGTTCGGCTATTACCCCGCCCGTCGCGCCTCCAGGCTCGACCCGATCGAGGCACTCAGATTCGAGTAGCCCAACGGCGCATCAGGAATTTACTCCGGGAATGTTTTCTCGAGATCCCGACGGATGCGGCAGCGGATGCGCCAGGTTCATGGCTTGATCCAAGCGGGAGTGGGACCGGTCAGCGTGCGTCAAGGACCTGGGAAGCCTGTCGTTTCTGCCGAATTCAAGCGATGAAGGCGGCCGACAATACTGGCGCACTGCCCATGGACTGCAGAGACCTGTTCGTGTCAGCACCGTTGTACGGAATCGACACCGCCCGGCTTGTGGCCGAGCGGTGTTCGCTTCGACCCGTCCGGGTCAGCTTCAATTTTGTTGCAGGTGATGCCTCAGGCAGGTTGCATAGGCATCGTAAGCATCGTGCATCGCCGAAATTGCCGAGGTACACGATGCGCTTTGGCCATTTGCACAGGCGCTCTGAACCAGCGAAACTGCGGCCTGTACCGCTTGAGCCTGACTCGAACAGCTGCCGCCACGCTGGGCCAGGGGGCCACCGATGAATTGCAAACCCGATTGCTCCAGCTGGGCGCTTCGATTCATCGACGAAAGCTCACCCTGGAGTTGCTGTTTTCGGCCGGAAGCATCGATCAGCGTGATCATGCCGCTCTCGAAGTCAGCGCGCAATACGCCGTTCTCGCTGGTGCCGTAGAGCACGTAACCATCGAGGAACACCGTCGCCGGTGTCTCGCCGTAGTCGGCACTCGCCCCGGAACCGAACACGAATGTCAGACTGGCCAACATCATTCTGATTTTCATATCGCTTGTCTCCGTGTATGCAACAGGTCTTGAACACGGACTGCGGAATACCCGAATTCTGATGACGACAATGCCGCTCTCGTATTGAAGCTCAGCGCCGAAATCGGAAGGTTCCCGCCAACCCCGCATAGAAGATAATAAAAAAAAATCGACCTTGTCAAGGCCCGCTGTTGGCCCTCTGTTGGCACGCTCTCTCGCGCGAAGCGTTCAGGCCGGCTCGGTGCCGTCGACACCGAGAAGCTCAGCCAGCTGCGCGGCCAGCGAGCGGGCGGCGCGCTCGTTCGGCACCCAGGTCGCGATCACTGTGGCCTTCTCGCTGCCCCATTGCCGGAATTCGATCCGGAAATACAGCCGATCGTTGACCCCGCCGGACTTTTCGATCTCGATGCTGCGAATCACCCCGGCCTGAACCTCGCGCCAGCGACGGCTGAAACCGCGCCGCCAGCGCAAGCGACCCTGAACGATCTGCAGCTCGCTGGCGTTGAACAGCATGCCGATGCCGCCCCAGGCGATCAGGGCGCCGACCAGCGCAAAGATGCCACCCATGAACCAGTGGCCGAAGCCGATCAGCAGCACCAGCCCTGCCGCGAGAAACAGCAAGCCGAACACCAGCACCGAGCCACCCGCCCCGGCCATCCGGAACGCCGGAAAACGGAACTGCTGACCGCCGGCAACGTAGCCATGCTCGACGCCGGTCTCGCGCCAGGCGTCGGGCTCGACCGGCAGCGGACCGTCGAGCACGGTCTCCGGATCGGCAGCGCCGGCGACCGCGAACACCGGCAACTCGAAGCGCGCCCGGAAGTCCACCCCGGGCTCCTGACTGCGGATCGACATGCGCCAGACCACCCGGTCCGATGGATTCTCCTCGCTGGCTTCCGGCCGGTCGCCGGGCAGTCGCAGGTCGATTCGTGCCTGGGTCGATCCCGGGGTCGACCCCGGCGTCGGTGCAAGTCGAGCGGAATCCTCCCACAGCACGTCTTCCGTGGTTCTGCGATTCTTGCCGCTGCCGGTTCGCCGGATCCGGACGCAGGCAATCTGCAGCGCAAGCTCACGCGCCTGGAGACGCGCCGGCACCTCGAGCCGGGCGCGCAGTCGTCCGCCCAGCGGCACCGGCAAGGCATCCAGCGCCAGAACGCTGGCGCCGTAGCGACGCGAACGAATCCACTCGCGCACCGCCCACACACCCAGCCCGACGCCGATCAGCGGAAACAGCAGACCGATCGCCGCGGCCCCATTGCCGTCGGCAATTTCGCCCGGGACGATGAACAGGATCGGCAGGCTGACCAGGTTCCAGAACAGCGCGAAGAAGGTGATGAAACCGCGCGTGCCGGCGCTGTCGCAGCGCAACTGCTTCGAACGCCATTGCGGCCAGGCGGCCCAGGGCTGGTCGGGATGAGAGGCCTGGAACGCCGCGACCTCGGCCCGGCGCCGGTGGCCGCGCCGCATCAGCACGATGACCAGCGTCCCTGCGCCGCCGAACATGACCGCGAACAGCAAGCCGAAGCCGAGCCGGGCCGGACGCAGGTCCCGGTTCAGCACCGCGCGTTCGGGTCGCTGCGGATCGACCCATGCCGTCACGGGCTGACCGGCACGAAACGCGGCTGCCAGTCGACGGTGTTCGCGCTGATGGTAATCGCCGAGATTGTCGGCACCGGGGTGGAAGTCGATTCGATCCGAGACATGGTCCGTGCCGTCGAAACGATACCGGTAGCGTGCTTCGACCCAATAGCTCACGCCCCCTTCGGAATCGCGTGACTCACCGAGCTCGACCGACTCGAGCTGCGCCTCGACTTCGACCCAGTCCGACGAGCCCAGCCACTCGAACACGCCCCAGTTCATCGCCAGCGCCACGCCCAGACCGGCGGCGATGAAGATCCCGCCGAACACCCAGCCGAGCAGCGCACCCAACCGGCCGCCGGCACCCGTTCCGAAGCGATTTCGCAGCATCGCCTGCCCTCCCTGGCAAACAGCTCCCGTCAATGAACCCGACCGCCAATCCCGTGCATCGAAAAAACCGTTCCGGAATCAACCCCGTTTCCGATCCACAAACGTTGTTTGTCGGTGAACCCTGCCATTTCCCACAAGGAACACCATGATGAACCGCCGAATCACCTCCCTTCCCCGCCGAATCGTCATCGCTACCGCCGTGGCCTCGACTCTGTTCCTGGCCGCCTGCGGCGTCTCCGAGTCCGACCGTGACGAGCCGGAACCGTCGGTGCCGGCGGTTCCCGAGCCGAAGCCGGCCGTGGCCGAGCAGGCCGACGCCGCCGGCAAGGTGTTGCCGCTGCCGCAGTCCGCACCGACGGCGCTGGAATCGCGCCGTCACGAGCTCATCACCGTATTCGGCAGCCGGATTGCCGCCGAGGCGGCCGGGGTTGGAATCCATCCGCAGCACCCGCCGCTGGATCGCGAGAACTATGCCCACTACGACGACAATCCGATCCGGCGGGTGGCCGAACACCCGGTCTCGACCTTCTCGATCGATGTCGACACCGGCAGCTACGCCAACCTGCGGCGGATGCTGCGCGAGGGTCGACTGCCACCGGCCGATGCGGTGCGGGTCGAAGAACTGATCAACTACTTCGGCTACGACTATCCGATCCCGGATTCGAACGGGCAGCCGTTCAGTGTCACCGTGGAGCAGGCGGTCACGCCCTGGAATCCGAACACGCGGCTGCTGCAGATCGGCATCCAGGGCTATCGCCCCGACCCGGCCTCCATCCCGGCGGCCAACCTGGTGTTTCTTGTCGATGTCTCCGGCTCGATGAATTCATCCAACAAGTTACCTCTGCTGGTCAATTCGCTGAAGATGCTGACCCGTCAGCTCGACGCCGATGACCGCGTCGCCATCGTGGTCTACGCCGGCGCCAGCGGCGTGGTGCTCGAATCGACCCCGGGTGATCAGCACGCCAGCATTGCCGGCGCCCTCGATCGCCTGTCGGCCGGCGGTTCGACGCATGGCGCAGCCGGCATCGAGCTGGCCTATGCCCAGGCACAGCAGGGCTTTATCGAAGACGGCATCAACCGCGTGATCCTCGCCACAGACGGCGACTTCAACGTCGGCACGGTCAGCTTCGAGGCACTGAAGGACATGGTTGAACATCGTCGCCAGGGAGGCATTGAGCTGACCACGCTGGGCTTCGGCGCTGGCAACTACAACGACCACCTGATGGAACAACTGGCCGACGCCGGCAACGGCAACCACGCCTATATCGACACCCTGAACGAAGCGCGCAAGGTGCTGGTCGACGAACTCACCTCGACCCTGTTCACGATCGCCCGGGACGTCAAGATCCAGCTCGAGTTCAACCCGGCCGTGGTCGCCGAATACCGCCTGATCGGCTACGAGAACCGCATGCTTCAACGCGAGGACTTCAACAACGACGCCGTCGACGCCGGCGACATCGGTGCCGGCCACACCGTCACCGCGCTGTACGAAATCGCGCTGCTGGCTTCTGGCGGCCAGCGCATCGACCCGCTGCGTTACGGTGCTGATACGCCTGTCGCCGCAGGCGACATCAGCGCGCCTGAGCTGGGCTTCCTGAAACTGCGCTTCAAGCGCCCGGACGAGCAGCACAGTCGCCTGATCGAGCAGCCCATCGATCGTCGCGCCGACGCGACTGCGTCCGATCGTCTGGCGTTCGCAGCCGCAGTCGCCGCGTTCGGTCAGCACTTGCGAGGTGGCCGCTATCTCGAAGGTTATGGTCTGGACCGGATCCACGCCCTGGCGAGCATATCGAAAGGCGCCGACCCGTTCGGCTACCGCGGCGAATTCCTGCAGCTGGTCCGGCTGGCCGAAGGGCTTGAATAATTGTCGTTTTGTCCCGCTTTGCCCGCAAGGCTGACCAAGCGACGAAACGACCGCGTAAGCTACACGAATGCGCGACCCTCGCTCCGACGATGAACTGATGCTGGCCTTCGGTCGGGGCGACGGTCGGGCGTTCGAGGAACTCTACCAGCGCTATCGGCAGCCGCTGTACCGCTATCTGGTGCACGCCATCGGCGACCGCGTGGTCGCCGATGATCTTTACCAGGAGGTCTGGTCCCGCATCATCGACGCCCGGGACAGGTTCCGGACGGGAGCCGGTTTCAAGCGCTGGGCGTTCCGGATCGCGCACAACCGGCTGGTCGACCACTGGCGCGCCTGCGGCCGCGAGCCCGGCTTCGATACCGATGCACTGGATCATCAGCGCGCCCCCGAGGAAGGCTCGCCGGAGACAGTGCTTGATGCCGAACAGCGCGCGGTCCGGCTGCGACAGGCACTGATGCAGCTACCGTCCGAACAGCGCGAAGCCTTTCTGCTGCAGCGCGAGGCCGGACTGTCGCTGGACCAGATTGCCGATCACGAACGGGTCGGGCGCGAAACCATCAAGAGCCGGCTGCGCTACGCGGTCGGCAAACTGAGATCCGTACTCGACCCGGACCCGGAGGTCGCCGGAAAATGACTCGTAAACACACGCCACGGCCACAGACCGAGCTCGACCGACTGTATAGCGAGTCCGGTGCCGCCGAGCCTGCAGCCGGGCTGGACCGGATCATCCTCGCGCGCGCCGACCAGGCGCTGGAGGATGCACGTCGCACACCTCGCCGCCCCTTGCTTGCCGGTCTCGCCACCGCCTCGGTCGCCGTGGTAGCCCTGGCAGTGGTGCTGCAGCAGACTCCGACCGCACCGGAACCGGTGCAGCAGCTCGAGCGAACCGAAATCAGCACCGCTTCGCAGAAAGAACGCGACATCGACGCCGATCTGTCCGAACCCAGTGCACTGCGCGAGCCCCCAAGTGAAGCGAGACGCGCCCCCGTCGCACCCCCCAGCCGTGGCCTCGGCGACACCTTCGAGTCGGCCGTGCCAGACAACGCACCCGCAGCACCCATGCCTACCCCAGAGGCTTCAGCGGCAGGGTCTTCGCTCGAGTCCATCACGGTCACCGGCTCTCGCATCGGCTCCGACCCACGGGCCTCCGAAGACGCACAACACTCACCGCACGCGCTGCTTTTCGAGCAACTGCGCGCGCTGATCTCGAACGGCCAGCTCGATCAGGCGCGTCAATTGCTGGCGCAGACAGAAGCTTGCGACGGCGGGCTCCAGTTGCCAGTCGATCTGGAGACCGCATTACGGCTCGAGCAGCCCTGAGCCGCTGAGGCTTTCAGCCCGACACGGCGTCAACGCGGCGCCCGAACGCGCTCCAACATCTCCTTAATTTCCTGCTCAGCTTGCCTTAAGCCGCATCAGTTTCAATGGCAGTGTCCATGAAACTGCAGGAAAACCGATGTCCGCCCTCGCGACCGCCGCCGAGCCCCGACCCGTGCTGCAGCCCCCACACCCTGCGCCGCAACCCGACCCCCGATTTGTCGCGACGCGTCCGGAACCGCTGTGGTGGCAGGCCCGCGAATTGGTCGCCGCCGAGTACCTGCGCCGGTTCAATGCCACGCTTCGGCCCGACTATCCGCGATTCATCGGCCTGGCCGGAGCCGATCAGGTGCCGATGGCCGCAATCGGTGTGCGCCTGTTCACCGAGGCCGCACCATTCTGTCAGCGCTATCTTGAGTGTCCCCTCGAGCAGGTTCTGGCCGACCGGGTCGGCTGCACCATCGACCGCACCGGTCTGGTCGAATTGGGCAACCTGGCAGTGACCCGTCGGCGCCTGCTGGCGCCGATGTTCCGCCGCACTGCCGACTGGCTCGAGCAGCGTGGCAGTCGCTGGATCGTGTGCTGCCTGACGCAAACGCTGCGGCTGGCGCTGTCCCACGTCGGTGCCGAGCTGATCGATCTGGGCCCGGCCCGGCCCGAGGCAATGGGTCCGATGATCAAGCGTTGGGGCAGATACTACGAGCACGATCCCCGGGTCATGGCCGCGCGTGTCGGTCAACCGCTGGTCTCGCCAAACCGTCCGGCCATCAGCTGGGGCCCGGCGTGAGTCGTGCCGTGCTCGAGCGCGCACGGCAGCGCCCGGAACTCGGCAGCCGGATCGAGACCTTTCGCGCGTTGTTCGATGCCGCCGGCGTCCGCCGCATCGGGCTGGCACTCGACAACGGCCCGGACTGGATCGCCGCCGACCTTGCCGCACTGGCCGATGACCGGGTGGTCGTCCCGCTGGCACCATTCTTCAGCCCGGTGCAGTTGCAGCATGCGCTGGACTCCGCCGACTGCCAGGCGGTTCTGACCGAGAGTATCGATACCGCCCGGCCAGGCTGGCTCCCGGCGCGCTTCACTGACGATCTCCGACAAGCGGGTCATCGGCTCTGGCTCGACCCCGACCGGTCCCTGCGCGGCCTGCCGCCCGGGACCTTCAAGATCTCCTTCACCTCCGGCACCACCGGCCAGCCCAAAGGCATCTGCCTGTCGGCCGCGCTGCTGGAACAGGTCGCACTGGCGCTGCTGGAACGCACCGCAGCGGCTGCGATCGAGCGGCATCTGTGCCTGTTGCCACTGGCCGTTCTGCTTGAGAACGTGGCGGGTGCCTGGTCCGCGATCCTGGGCGATATGACGCTGATCGTGCCGCGCCAGCGCGAATGCGGTTTCAGTGGCAGCAGCGGACTCGATTCTGCTCGATGGCTCGATTGCCTTGAGCGACATCGGCCCCACAGCATCATCGTGCTGCCGCAGATGCTCAAGCTGCTGCACGCGCTGGTCGTCGATCAGCGCTACGATCCGAGCGATTTGCGAATGGTGGCCGTCGGCGGCGCCCGAACACCGCCGGGCCTGATCGAGGCGGCGCGCCGGGTCGGGCTGCCGGTGCACGAGGGCTACGGCATGACCGAGTGTGGCTCGGTGATCTGTCTCAATGCGCCTGGCCAGGACCGTACCGGAAGCGTCGGTCGACCGCTGCGGCACCTTCAACTGCGCACCGATGCGACCGGTCAGATCCTGATCGATGGACCGCACCATCTCGGCCAGGTCGGCACAACCGCCGCACCGGCCCGGCAATGGGCAACTGGTGATCGTGGCTCGATCGACGCTCAAGGCTTCGTCCATATCGAGGGCCGAATCGGCAACAGCTACTGCACCGCCTGGGGTCGAAACATCGCACCGGAATGGATCGAGGCCGAGCTCGATGCGCAGCCGGAAATCGCCCAGAGTTTCGTGCATGGCCGGGAGCTGCCAGCCAATGTCGCGGTCGTCGTGCCGTCCGGCCACGGCGATCCGGCCGCCGCCGTGGATCGTGCCAATGCCGGTCTTCCGGACTACGCCCGCATCTCCCTGTGGTGTATCCGCCAGCAACCGTTCGGGCCGGTCGACGGCAGCGCGACCAGCAATGGCCGCCTCTGTCGCAGCCGGCTATTCGAATTGCACCAGACCGAGCTCGAGCGTCTGATCCGCGAGCTCGGATCGGCCCCTGCATTCCTCTTGAATCAAACCGAACGGATCCCCGCATGACGCTGTTTTCCGAACTTGTCCAGACCACCGCGGCCGCGCGCCAGGACCTGCTGCAGCAACCGCTGATCCAGCGCGCCCTGACCGGCGAAATCGACCGCACCAGCTACCGCGCCTTTCTGCACGAGGCTTACCATCATGTCCGCCACACCGTGCCCTTGCTGATGGCTTGCGGCGCACGACTGCCGGATCGGCTCGACTGGCTGCGCACTGCCGTGGCCGAATACATCGAGGAGGAGATCGGTCACGAGCGCTGGATTCTCGACGACATCGCCGCGGCCGGCGGCGATTCGGAGGCGACCCGAACCGGATCACCCTCGGCCGCGACGGAGCTGATGGTGGCCTATGCGTATCACACCATCGACCGCGGCAACCCGGTCGGCTTTTTCGGCATGGTGCACGTGCTCGAAGGCACCAGCGTCGCCTTGGCCGATCGCGCCGCCGATGGCCTCGCCGCCGGGTTGGGCCTGCCCGCCGCCGCGCTGCGCTACCTGCGCTCGCACGGCAGCCTCGACCAGCAGCATGTGCAGTTCTTCGAAGACCTGGTCAACCGCCTGACCGAGACCGGGGATCGCCACGCGCTGTTGCATGGTGCCGAGCGGTTCTATGGCCTGTACGGCGCAATCTTCGCCAATATCAATCGGCGCTGCATGGAGCAGGCAGCATGAGCCAACTGGCCGGTCGCCGGGTCGTTCTGACCGGGGCCAGTGGCGGGATTGGTGCCGAGCTGGCCGCTGGACTGGTCGACGCAGGAGCCCGCGTGCTACTACTGGGGCGTGATCCGGCGAAGCTGGAGGCACTGGCCGCCACGCTCGGCCCGACCGCCATTCCGTTGTGTCATGACCTGCGTGATCCGGGGGCAGGCGAGCCCCTGGCCGACCGGGTCGGCGCGGCACTCGGCGGTGTGGACCTGCTGATTCATTGCGCCGGCCTGGGCCGCTTCGGCCCGTTCGACCAGTTGGACGACGGTGCAATCACAGCACTGGTCGAGACCAATCTGACCGGCCCGATCCGTCTGACCCGGAGCCTGCTGCCGCTGCTGCTGCAAAGCAGCAAGCCGCGGCTGGTGCTGGTCGGCTCGGTGCTCGGCTGGCTGGGCTATCCCGGCCAGGCCGTTTATTCGGCCAGCAAGGCCGGCCTTCAGCGCTTCGGTGAGGCCTTGCGGCGAGAGTATTCAGACCAGGGCCTCGACGTATTGCATATCGCACCGCGGGCTGCTCGCACCGAATTCAACAACCCGGCCCAGCGCGCCGCGAATCGACGCCTGAAGGTGGCCGAGGATGCCCCGGAAGCCGTGGCGCTGGCGGTGCTGCACGCAATTGTTCGGGACCGCCGCGAAACCGTGCTCGGCTTTCCCGAGCGCCTGCTGTGCCGACTGAACCAGCTGCTGCCGCGCGTATTCGACCGCGCCCTGGTCGCCCACGCCGCAGTGATGCGCGACGCCGTCCGCGACCTTGCGGACCGACCTCCCGAATCTACCGGGCACTGAGCGTTGTACGATTCAAGACAGTTCCAATCCGACTATCCGCAGCCCGGATACCTGCTACCGAACATCCAAGGAGAATCGTTCACCATGCCTACATCCAGATTGCGCAGTATGCTGGCTTCACTTGTGCTGCTGTTCCTGCTCGTCCCGGCTCTGGCATGCGCCGAGCCCGACCCACTGATCGAGCTCCAGACGCGCTGGGCCGAGATCAACTATCAGCTCCCTGAAAACCAGCGCCGCAATGCCTTCGCTGAATTGGCCGAGCGGGCCGATCAGCGGGTCGCCGCGAGCCCCGACGATGCCCGCCTGCTGACCTGGCAGGGAATCATCTACTCGACCTGGGCCGGCACCGGCGGACTGAAGGCACTGGGCCGGGCCAAGACCGCGCGGCGCGCGTTTGAACGCGCAATCGAGATCGACGATCTTGCCCTGTCCGGCAGCGCGCACACCTCACTGGGCGTGCTGTTTCATGAAGTACCAGGTTGGCCAATCGGTTTCGGTGACGAGGATCTCGCCCGCCAGCATCTCGAGCGGGGCCTGGCGCTGAATCCGGATGGCATCGATTCGAACTATTTTTTCGGCACCTGGCTGCTGGACCGCAAACACCTGGCCGAGGCCGGCGTGCGCCTGCGCCATGCACTCAAGGCCCCGGATCGCCCCGGCCGTGAACTGGCCGACAGCGGCCGGCGTGCGGAAGTACGCCAGGCACTCCAGACCCTGGACCAGAAACTAGCCTCGCACAAGCGCTGAATCGTCATGACTCAAACACTGCAAACATCGACACCGAGTACCGCCGAGATGCACGGCCAACCGGCATCTTCCACCACGAGCACGCCGCGATCGGCAACATACCGATCGCCGCAGCGCAGCACTGCAATGCCCGATGCGACCCCAAAGCTGCCGACGGCGCGCCAGCCACGCCCGGATCAGCGACCGATTAAGCCATCATCGATCACCGCCCGCCCGTCCGAGCATGCAAGCAGAGAACAGCAGGACC
>Ga0210024_1001882_pt1 | contig 18517 bp, 16 predicted proteins | sample CryGeymeta201525_FD_183988 | JGI IMG/M metagenome (GOLD analysis project Ga0210024, IMG submission 183988) | Groundwater microbial communities from Crystal Geyser aquifers in Utah, USA - Crystal Geyser metaG 2015-25 (SPAdes) (version 2) | ecosystem: Environmental > Aquatic > Deep subsurface >...
TGTGGAATGTGTTGGAGGAGCGCTACGTAAAAGGGAACTCGATCGACGGGCAGTATTTTCAACTGCTCCCAGAGGATGCCGCGATGGAAATCGGGAAGGCGACGAGTGAGTGGGAACGGGCTCGTTTGGTTTGTGACTTTCTTGCGGGTATGACCGATGGCTATGCCGCTCGGATGTATAAGAGGTTGTTCACGCCCGACTTTGGCTCGATCGGTGATTTGATCGGCTAATCATGAAGCGCGGTTCGTCATGGGGCTATTACTGATCGGAGCCGCACTCTGGTTCACGAGCCTCCAGGCTTTCGCTGTGAAAAGTTTTTGTTCCTGTCGTGCGTGCCATCCCGGAATGAGCGAAGGGATGGATGATCATCCTGGCGCTTGCGAGGTGGCTCGTCTCCAAGACGTCGAAGATGCCCAAGTTAGTGCTTAAGGACAGCTTGGTCATGCATGGACTGAGTCGCTCGACAGAGGAGTTCGTCGAAGTGGTGGCTGGGGTGCTTAACCTGGGCGAAGATGACGGACTACAGCTGCCACCGGACCCGGGTAAATGAGCTTCGAGAGCGAAGTTTGGTCGATAAGCATACGCGGAATTACGAGGCTTGCGCGATTTACTTCCGATCGTAAGCACCGGGTGGTCATTAGTGGGACCGCCTGCTGTGCCCCTGACAGGAAAATATGGACCAGGAAAAACTTGCGCGGCCACAAGTCTGGGATAGCTGATTACAGGAGATGATGAAATTATGTTTACTTTGAGGGGGTGTAAAGTTAGTCTGTCTGCCTCGGCCCCCCCGATAAATATGTCCCACAACCATGAAAGCAACCAGTCTGTCCTGCGGGGTCGTAGCTGTGTGCACGGTGTTTTTTGCATCGTGTTCGTCGAGTCTCGACACCGCTAGCGTCCCGATGTCCACGGGTGCGTCTACGAGCCAGTCGTCCGTCGTTAAGAACTTGGATCGCTCGCTCAATCAGTATCGCCAGTCGATCGGCAAGGCTCCGATTCGCCGTCATGCGGCTCTTGACAGACTTGCCATGGATCACTGCCGATTTATGGCCAAGAACCGGGGCAAATTCACCTTGGGCTCCGAAAATATCTCTCACTATGGTTTCGAGGAACGTGCCTTGCTCGCCCAGCGGCAATTCGGCATGGCTTCGATCGCTGAAAACGTTGCTGGTGGAGTCATCCGAGGGAACATCGCCAGCCAATTGACCAATGCGTGGACGAGTTCCAAGAGACATCATTATAATCTGAGACAGGACTGGGATGCGACAGGCATCGGCGTTTTTGTGGCGGGCGATGGGATGGTCTATGCGACTCAGATTTTCGCCACCAAGTCGAACAGCCAGATGCAAATGGTCGATCGCTTCCGGCAGTTCTGAGCTCGTCCCGCTGAAATGGAGATTCTCTTGAGAGGGGGTTCCGGGAGGAGCCTCCTTTTTTGGTGATCGTCATCAGGTTTCCAATCGTCCTCGATGCCGGGGGGCGGATCCTCTATTGCCCCGAGATGTCGAAACCGATATGATGCAATGCCCGATCTTTCTCTTGAAATTGAATGTCACGCGCGTGGTTACCAAGTGATCGCGGGAGTGGATGAGGCCGGTCGTGGTCCGCTTGCGGGGCCGGTGTCGGCGGCAGCGGTGGTGCTGCCGGAGGGGTTCTCGTGTCCCGGGCTCGATGACTCGAAGAAGATCAGCGAGAAAAAGCGTGAGCGGCTGTATGAGGAACTGGTGTCCATGCCCGGTCTTGAATGGTCGTTGTCGTATGCCGAGCCGGAAGAAATTGACCGGATCAACATCCTTCGGGCGACTCATGCGGCGATGTCTCGGGCGGTGAAGGGGCTGAAGGGAAAGGTTGATCACTGCTTGATCGATGGCTTGGCGGTTCCGGAATTTCCGTGGTCCCATGATGGGGTGGTGAGAGGTGACGGACTTTCGCTTTCGATCGCGGCGGCGAGCATCATCGCCAAGGTCTCGCGGGATCGCAGGATGTTGGAATATGCGCGGGAGTTCCCGGAATACGGCTTTGAGCGGCACAAGGGATATGGTACGAAGCAGCATCTTGAAGCGCTCCGCCGTCATGGCCCCTGTGGCATTCATCGTCGCTCGTTTCAGCCCGTCGCTCAATGCACGCTGCTGTTTAAAGGGGCGTGACGGTGAGAGGTTGACGCCGGCTGAAATTGGACGGCGTGGCGAAAAGATCGCGCGGATGTGGCTGCGCTCGAAAGGGGCGAAGGTGCTCTATAACAATTTCAGGGCGCCGCAGGGAGGTGAGGTGGATATTGTGGCGCGGGAGGGTGACTTGTTGCTTTTCACGGAGGTCAAAACGCGGACCTCGACGGACTTTGGGCGGCCGTTGGATGCGGTAAATCGGGCGAAGCGGAAGTTGATCCGGCGGGGGGCGAATGAGTGGTTGCGACTTCTGGGGACGCGGGAGATTCCGTGGCGATACGATGTAATCGAGGTGGTATTGATCGAAGGGGAGAGGCCTCGGGTGAATCGGGTGGAGAATGTGGTTTGAGTGCCCGGGTTAGTTCATCTCGGGGCGCTCGGGGACCTCGGCGAGGATGCGGTGGTAGGGGGACATCTCTCTGAGGATTTCCGCCCAGAGCTGTTCGTTGTGCTCCTTTCCTAGAAGTGAGGGGTCCGGCCGAGCGGTGATCCATGAATCGCGGCGCAACTCGGTTTCGAGCTGCCCGGCGGTCCAGCCAGAGTAGCCGACAAAGGCGCGGACGATGATGCCGGGTTGCTTCGAGCGCTCGATGGCTTCGTGGGCGGGCAGGCGGAGTTGCCAGTGGAGGCCGTCGTGGGGGCTCCACCATAAGGCGGAAAAGCTCAGCTGCTCCTTGGCGACGGGGCCACCGATGTGCACGGGGATTTCGGCGAGGTGGGCGAAGGCTTCGTCTTTGAGGAAATGGCCAACCTTGTGGCCGGTGGGGTGATTGAGGATCAGGCCGAGAGCACCTTCGTCAGCGGAGTGACTGGCGAGCAGGATCACGGATCGATTGAAGAAACCATCGCGGAGCGAGGGATCGGCAAGGATCAGGGTGCCTTCGAGCTTGATCTGCGAATCGGACATGTCTGCAACAAAGGTAGCCCCGAATTGGCGGCGGGAAAGGAGATCTTCGGGGTGGGGCAGGCGTTTCTATTTGAAATCACTGGACGGGAAGGATTGTAAAGCTCAAAGGCGGCAGGCAGCATATCGCGCAGCAAGCATGTTCATCGATCATATCAGGATTTTCGCCAAAGCAGGCGACGGGGGAGACGGTCACGTTTCATTCCGTCGTGAGAAGTTTGTCCCTCGCGGCGGACCGGATGGAGGCGATGGCGGGAATGGTGGTCACGTGATCCTGAAAGTGGACTCTTCGACGGATCACCTGCGCCAGTATCATTTCGATCCGAAACTCATCGCGCCAAACGGGAATCCGGGCGGCAAGCACAAGAAGACCGGCAAGAGTGGGAAAACGATCATCGGCAAGGTTCCTCCTGGGACGGTGGTGTATCGCTCGAATGCTTCGTCAATGCAGGAGGCGGTCGAGCTCGAGCGCAGTGAAGAAGGCATCGATCTTGAACCGGTGATTGACCTGACCGAAGAGGGTCAGGAGTTTCGAATTTGCGAGGGTGGTATCGGCGGCAAGGGCAATGTGCATTTCAAGACCGCGACTCACCAGACGCCGACCGAGTGCACGCCGGGGACGGATGGTGAAGTTGGAGTTTACTATTTGGAACTGCGCCGGATTGCCGATGCGGGTTTGGTGGGCTTCCCGAATGCGGGCAAGTCGACGCTGATCGGGAAGCTCTCCGAGGCGAAGCCGAAGGTGGCGAACTATCCGTTCACGACGCTGCAGCCGGTGGTCGGTGTGGTGGAGTTTCCTGGTTATCGACGCTGCACTTTGGCAGATATTCCGGGTTTGATCGAGGGCGCGCATGAGAACCGTGGTCTTGGTCACGAATTCCTGCGCCACATCACACGTTGCCGGATGCTGCTCTTCGTGGTGGACATCGCGGGCAGTGAAGGTCGCGATCCGATTTCGGATCTCCAGGTTTTGCGCAAGGAGATCAAGGAGTATGACGAGGAGCTGGCGAACTTCCCTTGGATGGTGATTGCCAACAAGATGGACGTGGAGGGCGCGGAGGAGAACTTGAAAATGTTTGAGCAACGCTTCCCGAAGATCAAAGTGATTCCTGTTTCTGCTGAGGGCGGGGAAGGGATGGATGATCTGCGGAACTTCCTCGATAACGAGATTGGGTATCGAGGGTAGAGCAAAGAATGATTGAAACGCCAAGTCGCCCAGGAAGCAAAGTTCTCGGAGGCTTGGGGATCAGGGATGAATTGAATGTCTGACGAGAGTCATCTGGTTTTTGTTTACGGAACGCTGAGACGCGGCGCGTCGAATGCCTTCCGGATGGAGGGGGCGGAGTTTGTTAGGAAGGGTCTCGTGAGGGGGCGGCTTTATCGGGTTGATTGGTATCCGGGGCTGGTGCTCGATGATCAGGCTGATTGGGTTGCAGGCGAGTTCTGGCGTATTCATGAGCGTAAGCTCCATGAGTTGGATGCTTTTGAAGGCCTTCGACAGGGTGAGTCTGAAGGAGATGAGTACCGGAGGATTCGCTTTTCGGTCGAAGAGTGCTGTTTTGACCCCTCTGGTTTAAGGGGTGAACATGCTTGGATGTGGGAATGGAAGGGCGAGACAGAGGGCTTGAGGCTTGTTACTTCAGGTGACTGGCTGAATTAGGTTCCGCTTGAAGGTGTCAGTTGGCTTGGACGTTGACTCGGATCAGCTCCACACCGTTATCGCACGCGACGCCCATTTCCTTTTCACCAACAAGCGTCGCCGCCGGATCAAGCTCCTCGACTCTGACGGCACCGCCTCACGCAACACCTGGCCCCCCGCCACCTCGGCCCCATCAACCAGGCCATCAAAATGGAAATCCCCCAGGCCAGCGAACTCGAGATTGACGAAACGCTAATCGACTATCAGGACCCCGGTCACGAATCGGTTAGCGAAGGCCGCCTCCGAGCGACGGACCGCAGCCCAGGTTGCCTGACTGACTACCCCGCCGATTGGCCAGTTCATGGGTGCTGGCTTTAGGACGACGATCAAGGGGTGGGGCATGGACTCGGTGTTCGAGCCGCTTCGCCGTGCTAATGAGGGGAGAACCCGCTTCAAGAAGAAGCGCCAGACCGATTTCAGATTCGACGATTGATTTCAGTCCCTTCGGGTCAATTCGACAAAGACGTCCTCAAGCGTTGCCTCCCGGCGGAACAGGCTGCGCATGGGCCAGCCATTCTGGGCGATGAGCTCGTAGATGCGTTCCCGCGCGTCGGTCCCGGACTCGACGAGGATGTCGAATTGAAACCAGTCCTCAGGAAGCGGCTCATGGGTGACGCGCTTGACGTGGTCGAGCCGCGAAAGAGCACCACCGACGACCTCTTGGTCTCCCATGATTTCCGCCACCACTTTGCCAGCAGCACGCATGCCTGCGACCAGATTCTGCGGCGTGTCCTCGGCTTTGATCTGTCCATTGTCGATGATGATCACGCGGTCGCAGGTCATTTCGACTTCACTGAGAATGTGAGTGGAAAGAAGGATGGTGTGATTCTCACCGAGTCGCTTGATGAGTTCACGAATCTGGCGGATCTGATTCGGGTCGAGGCCGTTGGTCGGTTCGTCGAGAATCAGGAGCTCGGGAGAGTGGACAAGGGCATCGGCCAGGCCGACGCGTTGGCGGTAGCCTTTGGAAAGGACCTTGATCATTTTCCTGCGGACACTATCGAGTCCGCAGGTTTCGATGACTTCGCTGACTCTGCGGCGGGCATCCCGATTCGAGAGCCCCTTGAGCCGGGCGCGGAACTTCAGATACTCACGGACGCGCATGTCGTCGTAGAGTGGGACGTTCTCAGGCATGTAGCCGATTTTGCGGCGAGCTCCGATCGAATCGCGAAATACATCACAGCCTCCCACTTCGATGCTGCCGGACGAAGGAGGCAGATAACCTGTTAGCATCCGCAGAGTGGTGGTCTTGCCTGCACCATTCGGGCCGAGGAACCCGACAATCTCACCCTGTTTGACGCTAAAGCTAAGATCCCGAACGGCGGTGTGGCGGGCGAAACGCTTGGTGAGGTTTTGGATTTCGATCATCAGTTTGAATGGTTTTCCGGCAAAAAGGATGCTTGTGCGATTGACGCTTCGCGGCGCTGCTCTTACCTAAGCGCTGTGCGCCGGGGGCCAAGCGGGAAATTTTCCTTCCTCCGGTGCTATATTTGTATCAATCGCTCATGAAATCGTCGGTTTCGGCCCGCCTCAATGCGGACATTCTCGAAGAAAAGTATGCTCAATGGAGCGAAGACCCCAGCTCCGTGGACGGAACATGGGGGGCGTTCTTCGAGGGCTTCGAACTCGGTTGTGCCCAGCTGAGGCCACGTGGCAATGCTGCGCCATCGAGTGCTCCTGCAACGGCCCCGGTGGCGGATGGTGATCTCGCCTTCTACGGCAAGGTCGTCAGCTTGGTCTACAACTACCGGACCCTCGGTCACACTCAGGCGGACATCAATCCGATTGGTGAACCGGAGAGTAATCCTCGCCTTGCCTTCAAGCAGTTCGGCTTCAATGAGGCCGATCTCGATCGCGAGGCTTCCAATCCCTTTTTCCGTGATGGTGCAAAAATGAAGCTCCGCGATATGTTCACGGCGCTTTCCGTCACTTACTCGGGGCCGATCGGCTTCGAGTTCATGCACATTCACAATACGACGGTGCGTCACTGGGTCCGTGAGCGAATCGAGCGTCATGCGCTGCGTGAGCTAGATCCCCCAAACCGCCAATATAAGTCACTGGCATGGCTGCTTGAGGCGGAAGCATTTGAGAGCTTCATCGGTAAGAAATTCCTCGGTGAAAAGCGTTTCTCACTCGAAGGAGGTGAGGGGGCGATGGTCATCCTGAATTCGATCCTCAATGCTTGCCCACGCGAAGGCGTGCTGGAAATCGAAATGGGAATGTCCCACCGTGGCCGCCTGAACGTGCTGGCCAACTTCCTGGCAAAGTCGCTGCCGACGATTCTTTTCGAATTCACACCCAACTATGTGCCCGACCTCGTGGCAGGAGATGGCGACGTGAAGTACCACCTAGGTTATACTGGCGTCCGCAAGCTTGAGGATGGAGATGTTCGAGTGAGCCTCGCCGCCAACCCTAGTCACTTGGAAGCCGTGAACTCGGTGGTCGAGGGGAAAGCCCGGGCACGCCAGCGCCTGATTGGCGATGATGGTGCCACCACCGATCGCAAGCGCGTGCTTCCGATCTTGATGCACGGGGATGCTGCGTTTGCTGGTCAGGGCTCTGTCGCTGAATTGCTCAACCTTTCGCAGCTCCCGGGATACCGCACGGGCGGCACGATCCACATTATCGTCAACAATCAGATCGGTTTCACGACCATGCCGGCCGATGCCCGGTCGTCGTCCTACGCGACGGATGTGGCGAAGATGATCGAGGCCCCAATTCTTCACGTGAATGGCGAAGAGCCGATGGAACTTTACTGGGCAGGCATGTTCGCCCTCGAGTTCCGCCAGAAGTTCGGACGGGACATCGTCATCGACATGTATTGCTACCGTCGTCAGGGCCACAACGAGACCGATCAGGCGGCCTTCACTCAGCCACACATTTATCGGCAGCTCGAAGGCCGCGATACGGTCGGTCAGATCTACAAAAAGAAACTCGTCGAGCAAGGCGTCATGTCGGCGACCGAGGCGGAGGAACTCGAGAAGGAGATTTGGGGCCGTCTGGAAGATGGTTACAAGAAGATGCTCGAGTATGAGGCTTCCGGTGATCGAACGGTCTTCAGTGGTTCGACGGCTGTTGCCCAGGAATCCTACAACCACGCGCCAGTCCCCACAGGGATCTCGAAAGAGGTGATCCAGCGGGTGGGGAAAGTGCTGACGACGGTTCCTGATGGATTTCACCTTCACCCGACTTTGGCTAAGCGCTTCGTTCCAAGAAGAATCGAGGCTCTCGAAAAGGGCGGGCCGATTGACTGGGCATTCGCCGAATCACTCGCTTTTGGCTCGCTGCTTCTTGAGGGAAATCAAGTGCGCCTTTCCGGGCAAGACTGCCGCCGTGGAACCTTCTCTCAACGCCACGCCGTCTTCTACGACTCGGAGACTCGCGATCGTTACATTCCGCTTCAGAACCTCGATAAAAATCAGGCGAAATTCTGCGTCTACAACTCACTTCTCTCTGAGTTCGCAGTGCTTGGATTCGACTACGGGTACTCGCTCGGAGCTCCGAACATGCTGACCATGTGGGAAGCCCAGTTCGGGGACTTTTCGAACGGTTGCCAGGTCATCATCGATCAGTTCATTTCCTCGGCCGAGTCGAAGTGGCAGACCCCGAGTGATATCGTGCTTCTCCTCCCTCATGGCTACGAAGGCATGGGGCCGGAACACTCCAGCGCCAGGTTGGAACGATTCCTGCAGCTCTGCGCGGAGAAAAACATGATCGTCGGCAACTTCACCACACCGGCGCAGTATTTTCATGCTTTGCGTCGACAGAAGAAGCGTAACTTCCGCAAGCCTCTGATCGTCATGACGCCGAAGAGCTTGCTGACGAGGTCTGATGCAGTCTCTCGTCTTGATGAGTTTGCGGAAGGATCCTGCTTCCAAGAGGTTCTCCCGGATTCGATGACCTTCGATGACCCATCGCGCGTCAATCGCATCATTTTCTGCACCGGTAAGGTCTATTATGATCTCGTTGCCTATCGTCAGGAGCATGAGATCAAGAACTCAGCAATCATCCGGATCGAGCAGCTCTATCCGTTCCATAATGAGATGCTAGAGGCGATCATTAGCCAGTATCCATCCGCAGCGAAGTATATCTGGTGCCAGGAAGAACCCCTCAACATGGGTGCATGGTCCTACATCTTCCCAAGGCTCGAAAGAGTACTCGGACAAAAAGTCCGCTATGCGGGCCGCGATCGGGCATCAAGTCCGGCCGCAGGCTCCAAGGCCATGCATTATCGCGAACAAAAGGCGCTGATCGAAAGCGCTTTCTCCGTCTGATCTCTCTATTTCCGAATTCTCCGAACTCCGTTTCCATGCCCACACAAGTCAAAGTTCCTGCCGCCGGTGAGTCGATTACCAGTGCGAACGTCGCCAACTGGCACAAGAAAGATGGTGAGACCGTCGCCAAAGGCGATGTGCTCGTGACCCTCGAGACCGACAAGGTTTCCAACGAACTCGTCGCGGATGTCGCAGGCGTGCTCAAGGTGCTTGTCAAAGAAGGCGAGGAGGTGGCGATCGGAACCGTGATTGCTGAGATCGATGAATCCGAAGCCGCGCCTGCCGAGAGCGAATCCGCTCCGGCCCCGGAAACTTCAGAAACGAAGTCAGTAGAAGCTCCTTCTTCCTCCGAAGGCAAAGTAATCGATGTGAAGGTTCCAGCCGCCGGTGAGTCGATCACCAGCGCGAATGTGGCGGCTTGGCAAAAGAAGGATGGAGACATCGTTTCCAAGGGGGATGTCCTCGTGACCCTCGAAACCGACAAGGTTTCCACCGAGCTCGAATCCGATGAGTCAGGCGTCCTCAAGGTGCTTGTGCCGGAAGGAGAAGAGGTTTCGATCGGAACCGTGATTGCACGGATTACCGTTGGCGCCGGTGCGGCAAAGGCTCCGGAGAAAGCTCCTGCAAAGCCCGCTACCAAAGCTGAACCACCTGCGCCTGCGCCGAAGCCGGCTGCTCCCGAGAAAATCAAACCCGATTTCTCCGCGCTTCTGGACTCCAAGGAAAAGGTCGAGGTGACTCCCGTGAGCGAAGGTCGCACGACCCGCCGGAAGATGAGCATGCTGCGCCGCAAGATTTCGACGCACCTCGTCAATGCCCAGCAGACGGCGGCGATCCTCACCACCTTCAATGAAGCCGATATGTCGGCGGTGATGGGGCTTCGAAAGGACGTTCAAGATGCCTTCATCAAGAAGCACGGCGTCAAGCTCGGTTTCATGTCCTTCTTCGTAAAGGCTGTCGTCCAAGCGCTCAAGGACGTGCCTGCGGTGAATGCCCAGATCGATGGTAATGAGATCGTCGAGAACCATTTCTACGATGTCGGCGTGGCGATCGGCACTGAGAAAGGCCTCGTCGTGCCAGTCTTGCGTGATTGCGATGAGAAAGGCTTCGCCGAGATTGAGAAGGATATCCTCGCCTACGCCGAGAAAGCTCGCGATGGCAAAATGCAGATCGAAGACCTGCAAGGTGGAGTGTTCACGATTTCAAACGGTGGCACCTACGGGTCCTTGCTGAGCACGCCGATCCTCAATCCGCCACAGAGTGGCATCCTTGGCATGCACACCATCCAGCAGCGCCCCGTGGCGGTGAATGGTAAGGTCGAAATCCGTCCGATGATGTATCTCGCGCTGAGTTACGATCACCGCTTGGTCGACGGCAAGGAAGCCGTGACCTTCCTCATCCGGATCAAAGACTGCATCGAGAACCCGACGCGCCTTCTTCTGGAAATGTGAGCCCAGGAGCGGTGACTTCCGTTGCCGCCAGAATGCTTCCGTCATCCTATGACTAAGTTCCGGCCCTGCATCGATCTCCACTCGGGGAAGGTGAAGCAGATCGTCGGCGGCACGCTACGGGATGAGGGCCCGGGACCGAAAGAGAACTTCGTTGCGGAGCAGGGCTCCGCCTGGTTCGCCGAGAAGTTCCGTGCGGACCGGCTCGAAGGCGGCCACGTCATCAAGCTCGGTCCCGGCAATGAAAAGGCCGCCAAGGAGGCCCTGCAGGCCTGGCCGGGTGGCTTGCAGATTGGAGGTGGTATCGATCTTTCGAATGCTCGGCAGTGGCTGGATTATGGGGCAAAGCAAGTCATTGTCACTTCCTGGCTGTTCGATAATGGCATTCATTTTTCCGGAAGCCGCGTAAATCAGCTTTCGAGCGAAATTGGGGCGGGAAAGCTGGTCATCGACCTGTCCTGCAGGCGCTCCGCCGATGGCTGGGTCGTCGCGACGAACCGCTGGCAGACCCTCACTGATCTGGTTTTGACGCCCGAGGCTCTCGACCGGCTGGCCCCTCACTGCGCCGAGTTTCTCATCCATGCCGCCGATGTCGAAGGGCTCTGTGGCGGGATCGATCGCGGACTTGTCGAGATGCTCGGCGCTTGGGGCGGTCGACCGGTCACCTACGCCGGCGGTGCCGCATCGATGGATGATGTCCGCCTTGTCGAAGCGCTAAGCGGCGGCCGCGTCGATGTCACCGTCGGCTCCGCGCTGGATCTCTTCGGCGGAAAGGGAGTCCGCTACGATGAACTCGTGGCGTGGAATCGCCGGTCTTGAGAGGCAGCCATGCTCCTCTTTTTTCTCCGTCGTTCGTCCTCGGAAGGAATATCGTCATGGCTTTATGAAAAGCACACGTTGTCCATCAAGAAACGGTCGACCATGGTCCTGATCGAATCCGAACCAAGCGGTCGCGATGAAACGGGATCTTGAAGCGTTGCCAGTGACTACGGAGCGCATGGTCAGTATCAGAACCGGGCGCGTCTGATATGGGCATTGCGTGGGGCATATTGGCTGATAGAAGAGCGGCGTGGCAGCGCAGAGTGATGTCAGGGCCGTTCTTCAGTATGTCCCCCAGTTCAAGGGGAAGACCTTTGTCGTGCTGATAGATGCCGGACTTTTACCGGAACCGGCGGTGGCGGAAACGCTGCTGGACCTTGCGACGCTGGAGGATGTTGGCGTGAAGTTGGTGCTTGGGGTGCTCGGGGGAGATTTGAAGGATCTCTACGACTGGACTCTGGAGTGCGAAATCAAGGCGGCGCGGCTTTCGAGACCGCTTGGTGATCCGGAGGCGGTGAAGGAGGCGCAGGCGATTTTGGCACGAGGTCAGACGGTGGTGGCGGATGCTTCGTCGAATGATCCGCTCGATCCCCAGGTGGTGAATTTTGCCATTGGCATGGCGGCGGTGAAATTGATCGCGCTTTTGGAAGAGGCGATCCTAATCAATGGCGAACCGGTACCGGCTGTTAGAGCAGCGGACGCAGTGTCGCTCGCGGATTCGGGATCGGTGACGGGCGGGAATTTACTGAAGTCGGCGGCTGAGGCTTGTCGGTGCGGGGTGCCTCGTGTGCATGTGCTGAATGGGCGGCGGCAAGGGGTGCTGGTGGACGAACTGTTTTCCAACGAAGGGGTGGGGACGATGGTTCACGCCGACTCGTATCGCGAAATCCGGCCGCTGAGTGAGGAGGATATTCCGGAGCTGTTAGGGATGATCGGTCGTTCGGTGCGCCGGACGAAATTGGTGCCGCGGAACTACGAGGACATCCTTGAAAAGATCGGTGATTATCATGTGATGACGATCGATGATAACGTCGTCGGATGCGTGGCGCTGCATGAATACCCTGCCGAGGATACCGCAGAGGTCGCTTGTCTTTATGTGAAGCTATCGCACGAGGCCCGTGGATATGGTGCGGATCTGGTGAAATACGCGGAGGAGATTGCGGTTTCAAAGCGGATTGGGAAGGTGTTTGCGTTGACCAATCGTGCGGCGGACTTTTTCCGTGATCGGATGATGTATGAGGAAAAGGGGAAGGGAATCCTGCCCGAGAAGCGCCGCAAGCAGCTTGAGGATAGCGGTCGGGGCTCGCTGGTGTTTGAGAAGATACTGGAGGGTTTCCGATTAGAGTGACGCTGGGGTAGAGTTCTAGGTTGCACTGAGCGGAGATCAGTCAAGGATGGCAACTCAGATAACCCATGAAACTGAAATTCTGTGGTGCCGCCGGCACAACGACTGGTTCTCAGCATTTGCTGGAAGTGAACGGAAAGAAAATCCTGCTCGACTGCGGACTCTATCAAGGACGGCGTCAGGATGCCTACAAGGTGAACTGCTGCTTCCCGCATTTTGATCCTCAAGAAATCGATGTGGTGGTGCTTTCCCATGCGCACATCGATCACAGTGGGAATCTTCCGAACCTGACGAAGAGTGGTTTCACCGGGAACATCCATGCGACGTTTGCGACGCGGGATTTGTGCACGATCATGCTGGCGGACAGCGCGCACATTCAGGAATACGATACGGAGTGGCTGAACAAGAAGCTGGCAAAGGAAGGGAGGCCACTGGTGGAGCCGCTTTATCGGAAGGAAGATGCGGAACGCTGCCTACGGCAGTTTGTGACTTCGGGATACGAGCGGCCGATGATGATTTCCGATGGCGTGACGATGACCTTTTTCGATGCAGGCCACATTCTTGGGGCGGCGCAGGTGCTTTTGGAAATCGAGGACAAGGAAGATGGCGGAAAGAAGAAACGCTTGTTGTTCTCGGGCGACGTGGGCCGCGGTGACAATGAAGTGCTGAATGATCCCGTTGCAGTGAAAAATGTGGATTTCCTGTTGATGGAATCGACCTACGGTGGACGCGAGCATGAGCTTCCGACTGGTGCACTCGATGAGGTGGCTGAGGTGTTAGAGCGGTCCTTGAAGCGGGGTGGCAAGGTGCTGATACCCGCCTTTGCGGTCGAGCGAACGCAGCAGATGCTTTACGTCCTGAACCGACTTTACGAGGGGGGGAAGCTGCCAAGGGTTCCGGTCTATGTGGATAGCCCGCTAGCTGTAGGCGCGACGGAGATTTTCCGGCTTCATCCGGAATGCTTCAACGAAGAGGTTTACAATTTTCTCTTCCGGGAGGGCAAGGACCCCTTCGTTTTCGAGGGACTGCGATTGGTCCGTGCGGTCAATGAATCGAAGAAGCTCAATGAGAACCATGAGCAGTGCATCATCATTTCTGCATCGGGAATGTGTGAAGCGGGCCGGATCAGGCATCACTTGAAGAACGGCATCGAGAATCCAAGGAACACGATTTTCTTTGTCGGCTATTGTGCGGACAACACGCTTGGGCGATTTATTCGGGATGGGAACGAGGTGGTAAACATCTTCGGCAAGCCATTCAAGGTGAAGGCGGCGGTTGAAATTGTGGATTCATTCTCCGGCCATGCGGATCATTCGGAGTTGTTGGATTACTTCGATGCCACCACGGGGCCGAAGAATAAGGTGTGGCTGGTTCATGGTGAATCGAGCCGGTCGGAGGCACTTTGTGATGCCCTGCGGGAGATTCACGATGGGGATGTTGAGGTGGCTGAGTTGGGGAAGACGGTGGAATTTTGAGAGCTCGGTCGGCTGGAAAGCCTCATTTCTGAGCCATGGCGCTCAGAGCGCTACTCCGGGCTTGCATGCGGGGCGGAATTTGCCTAATTCCTGCGCCCCGACATGAGTCGCACGCGCGGTTAGCTCAGTGGTAGAGCACATCGTTCACACCGATGGGGTCACTGGTTCGAACCCAGTACCGCGCACCATCTTGAACTTGCGTGGCTTGAGCGAGGCAGCGTGTTCCTATGTGATCCGTTCTGAAGCATCACTCTTGGTTTTGGTGAGAACCCTCGTAAGCGCATTTCTCGATGAATGCTGTAACGCTCCGCAATAACTACTACGGAGTCATTGGCAACTCGGATCGCATCTGGAAGTTCGCGCACTTTGCGCGGCGACTGGTGTTCAAGTAGCTCAACCGGCGCAGCAAGCGCAAAAGTTTCACGTGGGCGACCTTCGCGCCGCGTGGGAGCGCTGGGAAGTGCCGGCCCCAGAAATCATCGAGAAGCCCTGGCCCCGGACCGCTGGACAATACCGACCCGAAGGCCTATGCCGGAGTCAGACAACAGGAAACCAATCATGATCGAAGTTCCACCTGCGCGCATTCTCGAGAAGCCCGGTGCGGTAATTCCGCACGCCGGGATCTGCGAGGGGGGCGTCGGGCAACCGACGTACTTCCGTCTCAAGGTTCCCCCTCGATGAGCAGGGCTTCGACCCGGTACCAGGCCCGGGGAGCAGGGGGGGCGGCGGTTTCGGTGATGGTGTAGGACCTCGTGAGGTTATCATATTGGACCTGATAGCCGGACTGGGTGAGGGTTCCGAAGTTCTCATCATCACGGAAGATCTCCCGCCATTCAAGCAGGTCGGTGGAGCGCTGGACACGAAGGATGGTGTACTGGGTCGCCAAGGTATCGAGCAGGAGGCCACTCCGGGAAACCATGATGGTCGGCTGGCCGCCCGCATTCCGCGAAACGATGGGGGCGCGCCGAGGATCGCCGAAGTCGGCACGGGAGGGATTGGTTCCCAGGACAAACTCGAGGCCAAGGGAAAGTCCGTCATTGTCGTAGTCGGTCGCCCAGACGGTGGCGAGGTCGGCATAGCCGCCGACGAGGGTGGCACCGATGGTGTCGTCCTCAATGCCTTGGACAAAACCACGCTGATCCGAGGTGCGGAAGACGATGCCTCCACTGGTGCCGATGGCGGGTGAATCGGGTCCGATGTGAAGCGTCGGGGTGAGCCCCCCGTAGTCACCAAGCGGGAGGAGTCGCGGATCATTCACCGGGTTGTCGCCGGCCTCGAAGACCAAGCCGTCGGAATCCACAGAGGCTTCGTCATTACCGATGAAGTCCTCGAAGAAGGTCGGATTGGAGGAGGCGGTGTTGTGGGCGGCGATGGAATCGTAGAAAATGAATGAGTTGGTGCTATGGACCGCGCCACCCTTGTTGGCGGAGTTGTAGGCGACAGTGAGGAAGGCGGCATCAAACTCGATCAACTCGCTGGACGGGCTGGGATTGTGTGAGATGGCTCCGCCGTTGCCTGTGGGGGCGGAGTTATAGGCCAAGGTGCAGTTGCGGGTGAACACTGTGCCGCCATTGACGGTGGCGATGGCACCTCCGTTTCCGGAGCAGGTATTGTGGATGAGGGTGGAGTTGGTGAGGATAAGGTGGCCGTTGACCAGGATCGCTCCGCCGTCGCCGCTGGCATGGCCATCGCGCAGGGTAAGGGAATCCACTGAGAAGGTGGAGCCTGCGGCGATTTCGAAGAGGCGGGAATTGTCGGTGCCGGAGAGTGTGATGCCCCGCGCGACGGTGGAGCCATCAAGCGTGAGATTCTTGTCGATGAGCAACTGCCCGTTGGTGATTTGGACGGTTTGGCCGGCCATGGTGGGGCCGAAGTAGATGGTCGAATTCGGCAGGGAATCACGGATCGCTTCACGGAGGGAAATTCCGGTTCCGTCAGTGGCGACGGCGTCATTTTCATCGAGGCAGGTGGTGACCTCGATGGGTTTTGCGGCGGAGAAGAAGGCGAAACTGAAGACGCGGCCATAGGGATTCAGGTTGATGACCGGGGTGCCCGGGGCGGTGTGGCTCTTGATGATCCAATTGCTGCCGGACGGGGTGTAGGAGACATAGTTGTCACGCAGGACTTGGTCCCCTCCCAGAGAATTGACGAGCAGGGTCCCCGTCTCGGGGGTGTGGCCGGGGATGGTGAGTCTGTAGGTGTCGCTACCGGTCTTGTTGATGGTGTAGTTGGCGTTGCCATCCGGATTCGTGGTGCCAGCTTCCGTGTCACCGTTTCCGGAGATCCGACCGGCAGCGATGAGCGGGGAGCGATTGACGGCGGCGAACGGAATGTAGGCGAAGGCGATGGGATCGTTCTCGTAGGAAAGGGGATCGGCGGTGCCGTTGTCGCGGACATAGACATCGAAGGAGCCGTCAGAGTTTGGGGCGACAGATGTGATGTTGTCGTCGTTCCGGGTGGCGGAAGTGAGGAGGATGCCGTCGTCGCTGTGGCCGCCGAGGCCGGTGAGGTCGACCTTGAACTGGCCGAAGCCGGTCTGGGTGAATTCGGAGCCGAGGGTGATGCCGGGTGAGGCGGCAAGACTATCGGCGTTGGTGTCATTGCCGGCGTTGTTCTCGGCGTATCCGCAGAGCCATTCGTCGAAGTCGAAGAAGGAGACCGCGAAGTTGGTGTTGAACTCGTTGTTGAGGTTGGAACCGCGCCTGGTGGTGCCGATGTAATAGGTGCCGAGGTCGTCGAAGACGCAGGCGGTGGGGTAGTCATTGACCAGAATGCCCAACTGGTCCTGCTGGCTGCGGGTGGTCTGCGAGACGGAGGGGATCACCACTCCGTCTGCCAGCGGCGTCACCCCAGCGGGAAATGTGAGAGCATAATCGCCGCGGTTCGAGAGGGTGTCGTCATGGAACATGCCTGCCGTAGAGCCCGGGAGAATATTCAGGGTGATATCGGCAGGGGTGTTTCCGAAGGCATTCTGGATGACCTCAAGATTCGCGGAATACGGAGTATCGATGAAGTTCGAGGGCTTGGCGATGTACTCGGCGAGGACGACACTGCTCGGATCAAAAGAACTACCAGATCCATAGTAGATGGTGATGCTGCCACCGGTGGCGACGGGAATCCGGGATCCACTGGTGAGGCCGTTGAAGTTGCCAAGGATCGGGCTATTGGTGGTGATGACCTCGAAGCTGTCCTCGTAGCAGAGACCGAAGTCATCGATGATGGAGACTTCCAGGGTTCCGGCGAGGTCAAGGTCCAGAGGGGTATCGAAGAAGATCTGGTCGTGCCCGGTAGCGGGCTCGGGACCGCCGAGTTCAATCTCGAAGGTCGTGGAGGAATTGAGGATGACTTGATCCGCGATGATGTGGATGCGTCCGGCGGAGGCCCCTGGTGAAATGATACCGAAATTATCGAAGACGCCGGCGGTGTTGATGGTGCCGGTGCCGATGATCCTTCCGTCGCTTTCGAAATATTCCGAGCACGTGAGGGTGCCTCCGCCGAGGGTGAGGGTGTTGGAGTTGTAGACACCGGAGGTTTCAAAAATGGAGGTGGAGCCGGTGATGAGGAGGTCCCCGAAGTTCGAGACGCCGAGGTCGGGGCTTCCGGTCTCTCCAAAGATGGCGAGGGAAGCACCGCTGATTTCCATGAGGCCGCCTGAAGGAAAGGCGACGTTTTGGAGCGTCGTGAGGGCGGCGACCCCGAAATCATCGTTGGACATCGTGTCCGGGTTGAAGCGACTGGATTCGATGCTGATGGTGCCGAACGCATCGATCTCCCCACCAAGGATGATGGCGTTCAAGAGCTTGATGAAATCATTGCCGTCCGAGATGATGCCGTTCTCGTTCTGAACGATGGAGTCGGAGATGGTCACGTTGCCGGCGGCAGCAAGGGTGCCATTGGTGTTGTCAACGATCGCTTCCCTGATGAAGAGGTCTTCATCGACGTTGAGCAGGCCGGGGTTGGTGATCGTGCTGGTGGAAATGAGATCGAGGGGCGCGGTGAAGCCAAGGCTTTCGAGGGTGACCAGTTCGCCGGGGACTCCCTCCGCCGTGGCGACCAAGGTGGAGGGGTCGAGAGCGAAGCCAATGGGAGTCGTCGGAGTGCTGAGAGTCAATGAGGTGAAGGCATTGATGCTGCCTTCGTTCAGGAATCCAGTGAGGGCTTGGGAGGCGCTCACGATTTCGATCGATGTGCCGAATTTTATCACGAGTCGGTCGGACGGGGAGGCGAAGGTCGGGACATCGGTGAAAACGAAGGACGCACCGGGTGCGTCGTAAGTGAGGTCTCCACGGACAGTGAGGGTGCCGCTGAAGATGGTTGACGAATCGAGATCCGGAGCGTCGAGGACGTTGATGTTTTCGAGCACGCAGGACGAATCGCCAATGAGTTCA
>Ga0210024_1001890_pt1 | contig 18457 bp, 12 predicted proteins | sample CryGeymeta201525_FD_183988 | JGI IMG/M metagenome (GOLD analysis project Ga0210024, IMG submission 183988) | Groundwater microbial communities from Crystal Geyser aquifers in Utah, USA - Crystal Geyser metaG 2015-25 (SPAdes) (version 2) | ecosystem: Environmental > Aquatic > Deep subsurface >...
TTCGGCCACCGAGTTGCCGCCCAGACGGTTGAAACCGTGAAGATCCCAGCACGCGGCCTCGCCGCAGGCATAGAGACCCTTCAAACCGATGCTTTCGCCGGTGTGCCGGGTGCGGATTCCACCCATCGAGTAATGCTGGGTCGGGCGTACCGGAATCCAGTCCACGGCCGGGTCGATGCCGAGAAAGTAGTGGCAGATATCCTTGACTTCGCGCAGATTCTTCTCGACGTGTTCGCGGCCGAGAACAGTGATGTCCAGCCACAGATGATCGCCGTAGGGTGACTTCACGCCCTTGCCCTTGCGCATGTGCTCGGTCATGCGCCGCGAGACCACGTCACGCGAGGCCAGCTCCTTCTTTTCCGGCTCGTAATCGGGCATGAAGCGATGACCGTCAACATCGCGCAGCAGGCCGCCATCGCCGCGACAGCCCTCGGTGGTCAGAATGCCGGCCGGTACGATCGCGGTCGGATGGAACTGCACCGCTTCCATGTTGCCCAGCGGTGCCAGGCCGGTCTCCAGCGCCAGCGCCATGCCGGTGCCCTCGCAGATGATGCCGTTGGTCGAGACCTTGTAGATTCGGCCATAGCCGCCGGTCGCGATGATCGTAGCCCTGGCCACGAACGCTGTCAGCTCGCCGGTGACCAGATTGCGCACGATCGCGCCATAGCAGCGCCCACCTTCGTGAACAAGCGCGAGTGCTTCCATACGCTCCATGACGGGAATGCCGTGGGCAATGGACTGATCCCCCAGCGCGAACAGCATGGCGTGGCCGGTACCGTCGGAGGTGTAGCAGGTGCGCCATTTTTTCGTGCCGCCAAAATCGCGCGCGGTGATCAGGCCGTGCGCTTCGGGGGCTTCGGTGATGGTAACCCGCTCGGCATTGACCACAGCCTCGCGCTCACCCTGTCGAACCCGGTTCCAGGCCACGCCCCAGCCGGCCAGTTCGCGCACGGCCTTCGGCGCGGTGTGCACGAACATCCGCGCAACCCGCTGATCACAGCCCCAGTCCGAGCCCTTGACAGTGTCCTCGAAGTGCACGTCCTCGTTGTCACCGCGACTCATGACCGAATTGGCCAGGCTGGCCTGCATGCCGCCCTGGGCGGCCGCCGAATGAGATCGCTTGGCCGGTACCAGACTGAGCACGATGACATCGAGCCCGCGACGCTTGACGCCGACCGCGGCACGCAGCCCGGCCAGGCCGCCGCCAATCACCAGAACATCGGTGTAGACCAGCTTCATCGTGATTTCTCCACTGACCTTTCGATTTGTGGCGGCGAATACAGCTCGCCGTAGCTGTCACGATGGTCGATGCCGATCCGGATGTAGGCGGCCAGTGAGAGCAGGCCGAGCGTCAGAAAGAAAATCGTAACCAGCCATTTGGCGCGTTTCATGTTCCGGCGCGTGGCATCGGGGTCTTTCCCCTCCAGCCAGCCCCATTTGACTGCGAGCCGGTACAGACCGATCGAGCCGTGAAATTCGACCGCGAACAGCAGCACCAGGTACAGCGGCCAGTACCAGTCGCTGACGATCCGATCGGCCGAACCGTACGGGCCAATCGTCTCGGGCTGAGTCATCATGGTAAAGATGTGGATCGATGCCAGGAAAAACATCGCGAATCCGGTCCAGACCTGCACGAACCACAACGTGGTATCGCCATGCTTCATGTCACGTGCATGCCGGCGGAAGCTGCTGTACTGCCTCCAGTCGGCCGGAAACTTGCGCAGCGCAAGAGCGGCATGAAAGATCAGCACGCCAAACACGAAGGCCGCGATCAGGGTCACCAGGATGGGATAGGGTTTCCCAAGCAGGTGGTACCCCTCGAAAAAGCGCGCCACGTGCCAGAACGCATCCTTGCCAAGCAGGATGCTGGAGACGAAAACCATGTGCAACCACATGAACAGCGCCAGAAACAGGCCGCTTGCTCCCTGCAGCACATCCAGTCGTGCCGGGACCCTGCTGGCAGAACTCATTTTGAAATCCTGAACCGTTTGACCCGATAAAACCCGGAAAAAATCAGGGTGTTATCGATGCTATCGATTTTCTTTCCCACCTCGCGAGCGCAATCCGCGACCAACGCCGCGAGGTCGCTGCGCCAAAGGCTGTCCAGCCACGGCTCGGCGCGCATCACAAGCCAGCGCATCGGTGCGAATCGATGCAGGAAGTGCTTACGGCCCAACTCCCCATATTCAGTAACGATCAACTGCCCCCCTGGCCGAATCACGCGCAGAGCATGCTTGAGTGCACGCTGACGCGCTTCCGGGGGCATTTCATTGAGTAACAGGAACATCACGCCAGTATCGAACGAATCGTCTTCGAATTCGAGCGCTTCGGCGTCCATGTGTCGCAGTTCGACCTTTTCACGCAAGCCGGCCTCGGTGAGCTTGCGCTCGGCGAGCTTAAGTTGTACCGGTGCAACGTCAAGCACAGTGAGCGGATTATCGCCAAGCCGCTCGGCCAGCCGGGTCACCAGGTTACCGTAGGCCGAAGCGATCAGCACCGTTGCACCGGTACGGTCATCGTCGGTGATGTGGGCCAGCGTGGACTCAACCATGTTTCGGTACTGGCCGAATACGATGCAATTGATGATCGGAAGATGATCAAAGAACCATACCCCGGGCGGCCACAGATAAGCCCAGTGGTAGTGCCCCGAGATGTAGTGCGGAATGGCGCTTTGAGCGGCCGCGCCGACGAAACCGGACTGAAGCTCGGTCGCGTCGCTGGTTACAGGCTTGTTCATCATGCTCCCGTCCGCTGCCATTGCGCGGATCATTCGATTTTCGGCCCGATCGCGACGGCAGGAAAACCTGCCGTCGCCAAGAGGTCGCTACTGGCCGGGACGCTTCCCGACCGACCTGACGTCAGAATCGGCTCTTGCCTTCACGAGCGTAGAACTCAGCCAGCGCCGTGATGTCGTCGTCGCTCAGGCCATGCGCCGGCTTCTGCATTTCGGCCGGCGGGCGCTCATCGGCACGGTAATGCTTGAGTTGAGCGATGATGTACGCTTTGGGCTGACCAGCCAGAATGCCGGCCTCATCGTCCTTTACGGAACCAGCATCGCTATGGCACTTCTCGCACGAGGCTTTATGAATACCCTCGCCCGTTGCTGCCAGATCGACGTCGCAATCCTGTTCGAAGGCAACATGCTCCATGCCTTCAAACGCTTCCGCGATTGCGGTGATCTGCTCTTCCGAGAGCTCAGCGGCGACCGCGCAATGATCTTTTGCTGCGACATCGTCGTGGCTGGCAAAATAATCTTCGGCACAGGACCGCGTGCCCTCGGCAAACATGAACAACTGGTTCTCGGTAAAGAATACAGCGTTGCCCGCCACAATCGGCACGTGCGCATCAGTGCTGATACCGTTGTCGTGATGGCACACCGCACACACTTCCGGCACCTCGGCGTAAAGCGCACCACTGGCGGCCAGCATTGCGGCGGCCAGCAGAGTCAAACGAGATCTTTTAAAAAGGTTCTTCATACGACTATCCTCATTGGCTGGAGTTTGGATCCTGTCTTTATTTTAGCGAATTTGCATGAACCGGTACTGAACCATACGCCTACCTGAGTATAGACCGGTCTTCTATTCCAGTCAGCGGAACCGATACCGCAGCGATGCGCTTATCACATGCACCGTGCCGCCGGGCGTGGCTTCGCCCAGGCTGAGCAGGTTCGGAACCGCTGCCGGACCGATACCGTCACGGAAGAAATCCTGCTCGGTAAGACGACCAACGAGATAATCCAGCACCAGATCCAGGTTCTCGCGCATCTGCCGCTCAGCGCTTGCTTCGAAGGTGAAGCGCTTGGTCTGAAGTTCGGGGAAGCGCGGGTCGAACACCCCGCGCTTGGCCAGACGGATATCGCCCTCGGCGTCCGAGTAGTTGAGATCGAACGACGCCTGCCTCCAGGCCCCGGGCAATCGGTGGAAGCGCAAACCTGCGCCGCCGCTGCGAAATTCATCGTTCTGCCGCGCGGTCCAGTCGGCACCGACCACGCTGTCGGCCCCGAAAATGGTCGCTCTCAGTCGCTCATAGCTCAGCCAGGCATGGACCGTGGCACTGTCACCAAACGCCCTCGACAAATCCAGTCCCAGGCTTTGGCTCTTCGCCCGGCTCAGGCCGATTCGAGTGTCACTGTAGTCTTCGTCGGCATATTCGTAATACAGCCCGGCCGCCAGGTCTTCGGTAATCGCGTAGTCAGCGGAAACTCGCAATGCATCCCGATCCTTCTCGGCGAAATGAAAGCGCCGCAGACTGGGGTTCTCCTGCGGACCGAGCAGGCTCGGGTCAAGATCATTATCGCGCTCCTCGCGGCTACCCTCGATGGTCAGATTCAACTTCGTAGCCGCTCGGATACGCGCCTTGAGCGAATAGCGATCGGTATCAGCGTTGCGAACTTCCTCGAAGCTGCGTTCAGTCTCGGTGCGTTTTGCTGCAGCCGTCAGCCGCAGCCAGGACAGCGCCCGGTAGTCGACTTGTGCACCGAATGCGAGACGCTCGTGGCTCAATGGTTCATTGAATCGTGGTTCCGTGACAAAAGTGTCCGCCACGACCTGCAGCCATGCATCCTGCGACGAGTTGTTGTCGCGCTCGTCATATTCGAGCGTGACACGTGCACTCAGTTTGCGGCTGATCCGGCTGCTGGCGCGCAGATTGATCACTCGGGTATCGACTTCGCCATCAAACGCGGCACGCGGCAATTCGGGGTTGGCGAGGTTTGGATTGACAGTGAAGTCGAGCAAGGCCTGGTCCTGCTCGATCCGTCCGAAAGCGACCTGTCCGGCCAATGTCAGTAACGGGGACGGACGCCACGAACCGGACAGCATCACCTGATGGAACTGGTTGTCCGGAGCTTCTGCCAATTCACCAAGGCTGGCACCGTTAATGCCAATGAACGGATTCTGGAATCGCAACGAACGACTATCGTTCTCGAATCGAGACAGCTGGTATTCCGCCTGCAATTCCCAGCTACGTTTGACGAAGGCGACTGAAGCATCCAGCTCTGTGGTGTCATAGCGAACCGGCGCCGCCAACTGCACGGCACGAAAGATGAAGCTCCCGCCGCGGATACGATTGCCATCACGGCGCGTCTTACGCACTTCGGCGGCATAGCGCAGCGGCGATTCACGCTGAAACTCGAAGCCGAGCGCCACCGTTTCGCGTTTGCTGCGAATGTCGACCGGCCGAAGCGAAGTCGACAGCATGGTCATGTCGCCGGTGATCTGTCCCCGCACCCAGTCGTCGGGCAAGACCTGGCTGCGCGAACCTGCACCCAGAAATGGCGTGCGGGTATCATCTGCACGCAGCTGCAGAATCTCGTCGTACTTCAACCAGGCACTGTAGCGTCCCTGCCGGCCGCCGTGAATGAGCAGATCCCGGTTTTCCAGCCCCAGGTCCTCGCCGTAAATCTCAAGATGACGGCCGTCTTCGGCTCGAAAATCCAGATCGATGCCGGCGTTTGCATGCACGCCGTCGTCATCCAGCCCACGGTAATTTCCGAATTCGAACAATTGATCGGATGTATAGCCCGCTCCGAGCAGTGCGCTGCCGCTCCAGCCGTAATCGAACGTGCAATTACTGCATTCCCACTTTTCAAAGTCCGGCGCCTTGATTTCCTGGCCGGCGAACCAGACCGTCGGCTGTGATTCCTCAGCCTGTACTTCGTCATCCTGGGCGAACAAGGTCGCGGCGGACAACGTCAAGCTGACCGCCACCAGGCCCCTGCTCCAACGAATTATCGTGGGTGTGATGTCGTTCATTTCAGTCCCTCCGCGCATGCTAGCGATTCAGTGTTGCGCCCGAAGGATGATTCGAGCCGTGAACCTGGGAGTGGCAGTTGGCACAGCTGCCTGCGAGCAGGAATACCGATTGGGTATCGGGCTCGATATCATCCGGAGTCAGACCGATGCTGGGGTGTCCAGCGCGGGAATGACATTGCTGGCACAGCAACGGCGCCCTGCGAGTCAGCATCGATGGATGATTCGAGCCGTGCGGATTGTGGCAGTTCGAGCAGTCCTCTGCCACCGGGGAGTGCTCCCACAGGAACGGGCCGCGATACTCTGCATGGCAGCCGAAACAATTCTGGTTGAGTGTTGCACTGTGCAGCATCGCCTCGGATGGCGACCCGTGCGGCGCATGGCAGTTGCTGCATGCCATCTCGCCGAATCGCACCGGATGTGAAAAGGCACTCTGGAACTGGCTGCGTTGCTGAAGATGGCAACCCATGCAGACTTCCGACTGGGTCGATGTGACGGTGATCGGATCGCGACGGATGTGCAACTGGTGGCAGTCGGCACAACCGACCTCGTCCTGATCATGGGCACTTCCTTCCCAGAAGCGATGATCGGTGCCCTGGTGACAGCCGAGACAAACCTGGTTCTCCTGCTGGGTCGTCAACGGCGAATCGGGGGCGAATGCCGGCATCGGCGGACGTTCCTTGCCGGGACGCACCCTGCCGGTATGATCGCCGCCGGGGCCGTGACAAGCCTCGCACTGCAGCCCACTGCCAAACGGCGTTCGCGGGTCGGCGACAACTCCATGCGGCCCATGCAGAACTTCCATGAGCTGAGGGTCATCCTCGCCGCCATGGCAACGCAGACAGGTATCGGCACCGGTTCGCGAAAATTCCGGCAGCTTGAGCTGATCGCTGGCTTCCTCCTCTGCAAGCAGGCTGCCTGCAGCAATCAGCATCATCAACGCAGGCAACAATCGGGTTACCAGTAGGGCAGTTGCCGATCGCTTCATTCCTTTACGAATCCTGCGCTTGCCGTCACTGCTCGAGGCTTGCATGTTCTATTTTCCTTTTGATCAGGGCTGCTTGTTCGCAGATCTGGTTCATGCCCGACCATCACAACGAGGTCTGCGGACGACGGACTGCAAGTCAAGATCCATTGTGAAGATGTTTCGCGGTCGGAATCAGTTCACCATCGTCGTTCGGTGGCTTTTTCAAACCCTCTGCCTGGCTTGAAAAAGCCTGGCCTGCCGACATCGCCGGCAGGCCAGGTGGTCATTCAAGCCCCGCGGTGCGAGGCGCTGAACGATTCGACGCGCGTGGCGTCAGTAGCCGCCGGCATGAACTTCGACGAAGCGGCCCTCGCCATGGCAGAACGAGCAGTTCTCCGGACCAGCCATGTCAAGCTCCTGTTGCGTATCCGGGTCCAGCACTGGATCCGGGTTCACCAGGAAGGCATTGCCGAAGGAGATGAAGCTCGTACTGCGGATCGACATGTGCTCGATCGCGATTTCCGAATCATGGCATGACGAACAGACCGATCCTTCCGGACTGAGCTTGTTGTCATCGCGCGGATCACGCGCCACTGCCTCGCTTGGGTGATAGGAACCACCGCCACGGCCAACCAGGTTGGTCGCACCATTGTGATTGGTGGAGCCGAGCGTGGTAGCAGCCAGCGGCAGGCTGAAGGTGCCGGGGAAATGGCAAGCCTTGCATTCGGCCGGCGAGCGCGGATAGGTGACTTCGGAGAAGTCATCAGCGGCCACTACATACGGATTCTCGCGCATACCCGCAGCGTGAATGGCGTGAACGAAGTACTTGAAATCAATGGTCTGGTTCTCACGACCATCAATGGCGTTTTCGTTGACGTTATTCGCGATTCCATCCGGATCAGCCGGACGATTGCGGATGTCCGTTGCAATCGGGTTATGGCAGGTCACACAGTGCTGCAGGTTGCCGGAACGATCTCCACCGTGGAACTGCACCAGCCCGTCACGAACGCCATGACAAGCCTGGCACTTCTCGATATCAGCCACCACGCGGCGCGGCTGAGGTTCAGAATCGTTGATCGCGAATGTGCGCGTTGCACTGAAAACATACAAGCGCTCGTCGTAACCTCCAGCCGGGCCGGTAAAGTCACCCGACAAACGACCTTCGATCGAAACCGTGCCTGAGCCCAGAGGCGGATCGGTGGCAGGAACGACAATCGGATTGCTCAGCATCGCCGTATCCAGTGTGTACGTGCCATCGCCGTTATCGACCACCGCATTTCCGAGACCAGCGGAGCTGATCACACGCAGGCTGGCACCGCGACCACCCGTACTACCAAGCACATCGCTGCCCTCGTCGTTCGAGGCATTGGTGTAGTCCGTTGTCGGCCAGGAAATGACGACATTGACCCGGGTCTGTGAGCCAGTGAATGCAGGATGCGCAGTCACGTCATACGGACTGTCATTGTTGGTGGGATCGGTGATCGAGAAAGTCACGATTGGAGACTGCCCCTCATTGATATTTTCGACCGCCAGAATGTTGTACTGGAATTTTTCTCCCGCCAACGAGGCATCCATCCGATGCTCTTCCAGCGAGGAAACCATCAAGCCGTTTTCGCTGTGGCAGGCTGCACAGGTCGAGTTCGGCTGCGCCAGACCAAGGTGATTACGGTTGGCGTTGGTCAGACCGGTTTCATCGAATGCCAGGTTGTCATGGCAGGATGCACAGGTCTTGGCGGTCGGCGCATTGGCGATGTTGATCGCCTGCGGTGTTGCAGGGTTGGCCGGGTCATGGCAGACGACGCAGTTCTTCGTGCTTTGCGGGAACCCCACCTCGCTGAAGTCATCCGGCGGCGCGCCCAGGTTCTCGCATGGGAAACCACAGAACAGGTACGGCTTGTTGTTGAGGTTGGCGCCGGTGTGAATCTTGTGGATCATTACCCGGAAATCGATCGAGTTGTTGTCGAATGCATCGATCTTGCCGTCCTGATGGCAAGCCACACAGGCGCGCACGTCCTGGCGGGCGCCGCCATGGAAGGCAAACTCTTCGGTACCGTGGCAGGTCGCACAGGATTCCTGAGTGACAATCTCGCGCTGCGTGATGCCGGTGGTCGCACCAGTCGAAGGCTGGACATCGAATGCCGTATCACTGCCGGGGACTGCGACGCCACCGACCCTGACATTACGCGCTTCCATCGTCACGCGATGGGTCAATGTCGGCTCGAAGGCCACGCCGGCGATTGCATTGAGCGGAGACTCGAAGGTGAAACGGTAGGACCCGTCACCCAGCTCCTCCAGCGAGCCGCGGTTGTAGGTCGTCGCCGAAATGTCAGGCACGCCTTCATCGTCAGCGACCATGTAGGTCGACCAGGCGGCAGTGTTGCCACCGATGCCCGGGACCAGCTTGCTGGTGGTAAATGAGAACGCAGCATTACCGACCAGGTTTTCCACGCCGAAACCGAACTGGTCGTAGACCTTGAATGTGATAACCGGATTGCCGTTGAGTTCGGCCGAAGTGATGATCGGGTAGACCTTGGTTGGCGCCGGACGCGGCTGGAATTCGATCAATACGCCGGACATGTCCATGTTTGCATCGGCCCCCGCCCAACCATCGGGCGCGAGCTGCATGAACATGTCGTCAGGCATGGTGTCGAAAAATTCGACGATTTCATCGACATCATCGGCCGCACCCGCGATCTGGGGCAACATCAAGCCGATGGCCGCGATGGCCATGAATACCGCACCGAACAGGCGCGGTACTTCGTGCTTCAGTTTGAATCTCATGCCGGTTCTCCTCATTTCCCTGATGATTTGCAAGTTTCCCGCCTTGCCGTTGACGCCAGGGCTTGCCCCTGCCGCATTGCTGCCTCGACCCGAAACCCGAGTGGCTTCCATTTCGGAAGTCGCCCGGCTTTGCGCCGAATGCAAAAGGATCGAATTGATCGGCCGCGCAAGCCTGGCCTGCGCGCAGCCATGGAGTGGACGAAACTCGTGCCGTGCGGTGTCGGTGAGTTCATCTCGACGAGACCGGGGCGCTTCGGTTGACGAATGTCGAAAAGCCACGCTCGGCAAGATCGGGTCGATTGCGGCGGTGCGCTGGTTTTCTTTACGCTGCTGCAACATGCACCTACCCCGGGTTGGACGCACCAAGAATATCAAAAAAGCAGGTCCGCCACTTCAGATTTCATGAACATGTTCACACAGCCCTCACGGCAATCAATTGATGCCTGTCAAATTTTCAAGGGATGGCCGGGTGCGCCGAACCTGACGCGATCGCTCTGGCAACAGCCCGACCGGGCGGGTCAGAGAGCGGTGCGGGCCAGCGGCATGGTCATGCAGCGACAACCGCCGCCGCCGCGACTGAGTTCCGCCCCGTCGATCGCGACCGCCACCCGGCCCTGCTCCGGCAGGCGCAGATCCCCAGCCAGCAGCTGGCCGGCATCAAGAACTTCAAAACCGGCGCGATCGAGCGCCTCCAGCGTGTAGACATTGTGCTTGTAGCCGAGAATCCGGCCCGGACCGAAGGCAAAGAAGTTGGCGCCACTGGCCCATTGCTCCCGCTCCTGGTGAAAGCTGTCCTCGCCGCCGCAGGCAACCGGTTTCAGGTCGAGCCCCAGCGCGGAGAGCGCCGTGATCACGTCTGGATACTCGACAATCCGCGCACCCTCGCCGCGACCGAAGCGGCAATGAAAAGCACGGCTTTTCTGGTTGCCGGTGATCAGCGGCGGAAACACCACGCACAGGTCCTGATCGACCATGGTGAAGATCATATCGAGGTGGATCGTGGCTCGGGACTTGGGAATCTCGACAACGATGAAGTCGGTGACTGGCCCCTGGCTGGCGATCGAACGCATCAGCCGATCGATGCCGGCAATCGAGGTCCGCTCGCCATAGCCGATCACGATCAGGTTCTCGCGGATCACCAGCAGATCGCCGCCCTCGATCGTGACCTCGGAATCCGGATTGTCCGTACCGTCGTAGTAAAAGCCGCTGCCCTGAATCTGCGGGTGATATTTGAACACCGCCTTGAGGAGCAATGCTTCGGCAACCCGTGCGCGATAGGCCATCGAACCGATCACGATACGCCGGTTGACGCACATCGTCGCATCGCGAGTGAAGAAGGTGTTCGGCAGCGGCGGGATCGCATAGCGCGACGGATCAAGAAACTTCTCCAGGCTGTCCGGCCGCTTGGGGGTACCCTCGATCAGTTGCGCTGCCAGCGGTACCGACTCCATTTCAAGCAGGTCGGCAAGGACCTCGCGACAATCGAACAAAGAGGTCAGTTGTTCCAGCAGGGCCCGGCGGACACGCTCCTTCTGCAGTACGTCACTCAGCAGATCCTGGAGTTCGATCACCCGGGCAACCTGGCCGAGCACCCCGGTCAATTGGCGATGCTCCTGCAGCGCCAGCGGCAGACTCAGGATATCGTCGTAGAGCACCGCCGCGGCTGTCGCCGGGGTCATGTTCTCCATCTCCTGTCCGGGCGTGTGGACGACGACGGTTTCCAGCGCGCCAATTTCGGAATCCAGCCGGATTTCTATACTCATGTGGGCCTTTCGGGTTGGGCAAGGGGAGCTCAGCGTTGCTCGGTGTACTCGATTCCGATCTTGGCGACGTCCTTGTCCAGCACCTTGACCCAGCGCACCCGACCGCGAACCGGACCGATCGCGTTGACCCGGACCAGACAGGGCACACCCTCGGCGATCGATTCGGCATCGGTAGCGCCGAGCACCACCAGCCCGCAGCCGCCATAAGCCTCCTCAACCACCAGACCGGCGGCGTCGGCTTCAAACTCGATCATGCCCGGCGCCCGGTCGGTGAACTGGATCCACGCGATTTCGGTGTCGTCCGGTTTGAACCGGAGGTGCCGACGCATTTCCTTTCTCGGCTTTTCGGGCATTGTACGATCTCCGTGGAATCCTGTCGAAGCGACACTCCGAATCATAGCGCTATCCTGCGCTCGTCGACTACCCCGACAAGGCTTGTACAGACGTGGTGCCCGGAGCCGGACTCGAACCGGCACGGCCTCGCGGCCGGGGGATTTTAAGTCCCCTGTGTCTACCAGTTTCACCATCCGGGCATGATTCCGAGCTCTGATCTGCCATTCGACGACCGGCCTGAAGAATTCTAATGTACCGCGCCACGCATTCTGTAACTTTCAGAGCGTGACTGGGCCGACAGCGTAAGGCGAAATCGGCAGTGAACGGGCGCTGGACCCGCCGCGGAGCGCGTTCGGGTGTCAATCAACGGGGCAGGCAGCCAAAAGTAACCGCGAGTCACGGCAAGCGTCAACGGGTGCGGCGCCAACCGATCAGGAAACGCGGGGAAATGGAGGCTAGGCCCGGAATCGAACCGAGGTAAACGGCTTTGCAGGCCGCTGCATGACCACTCTGCCACCTAGCCGGGTGACTGCTGCTTCGCTGGCGATTCTACGGCAAATCGCGCAGGCGCACAATTTTGACCACCCCGAGCCGCGCGACTCACAAATAAAGAACCCCGGCGAACCGGGGCTCTGGGAACTTGAATTCTGGAGCGGGAAACGAGACTCGAACTCGCGACCCCAACCTTGGCAAGGTTGTGCTCTACCAACTGAGCTATTCCCGCAAATCAAGACCGGAATTCTATCGCGAGAATCTCGGCTGTCAAGCCCATTCGTGCGATTTCTGCATCGAATCGCGGCAGCTTGGGTACACTGCCGCCACACCGCAGCCCGACCCGCCCGTGACCACCACGCAAGAACGAACACCAGGCAGCCACCCGTCCCCGAACGATGCGATCGAGATCTCGATCATCGTTCCGACCCTCAACGAGGGCGGCAACATCGGGCGGTTGATCGATACCCTGTACGCTCATCCGCAGTTGGCCGGAAAAATCGAGTTGCTGGTGGCCGACGATGGATCGAGTGACTCCACGGCCGAGGAAGTCAAGGCCCGCGCCAGACGCTGGCCGGTGCGCCTGCTCGAGCGTCCGAATCAGACCCCGGACCTGACCGCCTCGGTGCTCGCTGCGGCGCATGAAGCACGCGGCCGCTGGTGTGTGGTGATGGACGCCGACGGCTCGCACCCGGTTGCGGCGATACCCCACCTGCTGGAGGCAGTCCAGAGCGGCCGTGCCGACGTTGCGGTCGGCAGCCGCCATGTCGCCGGCGGCGAAATTGCCGATTGGCCGCGCTGGCGCCGACTGGTGTCGCGCGCCGCGGCGCTGGTGGCCTGGCCCTACACCCGCGTCAGTGACCCGATGTCCGGATTCTTTGCTACGTCAACCGCTCGTCTGGCATCGCTGGAGCCCCTGGTCGCGGGCTACAAGGTGTTGCTGGAGGTGCTGGTGCGAACCGGGCCGGAACCACGCGTGCAAGAGGTGCCGATCCGCTTCAACGATCGCGGCCACGGCTCCTCGAAGATGAACCTGCGGGTACAGTGGTTGTTCCTGCGCCGTCTGGCCGCACTGGGTGGCGCACGTCTGACGCTTTCCAACCTGTCGCGGTTCAGCCTGGTGGGTTTGAGCGGCGTGCTTGTCGATCTGGCAACGTTCTGGCTGCTGCGCGGAGCCGGGGCAAGTCTGGCAAGCGCCCATTTCGCCGGGTTCCTGTTGGCCACGATCAGCAATTTCGCTCTCAACCGGCGTTTCAGTTTCACCCACGAAATGGCCGGTGACCAGCCGGCGCTACAGCGTTATTTCGCGTTCCTGGTCGTCGCCCTGCTGGCCCTGGCACTGCGCGGCGGGGTTCTTGCCGTTCTGACCGAAGGCTCTGGCCTGCATGGTACCTGGGCCATTCTTCCGGCGGTCGCCGTAACCGCAGCGGTCAACTACTTCGGATCGATCTTCTATGTATTTCCAGCAAGACGCGCCGAGCAGAACATCGAGATCCGCTGGCGTCTGGCCGCACTGGCGCTGATCGCGCTGTCGCTGGCATTGCGCTGGCTCTACCTCGGTCAGGCCGAATTGATCTTCGACGAGATGTACTACTGGGTCTACACCCAGCACCCGGCCCTGTCCTACCTCGACCATCCGCCGTTGACTGCCTGGCTGATTGCGGCGGGGACCGCGCTATTCGGCGACACCGCGCTCGGCGTGCGCGCGGCAACCCTGCTGCTGGGTCCGCTGGCATTGCTGTTTGGCTACCTCTACTGCCGCGATTTGAGCGACAAGACTCGCGGCCTGATCGGTGCAATGCTGGTCGCGACTGTACCTGCGTGGATGGCGACCGGGTTGCTGATGACCACCGATGCGGCCTTGGTGACGGCCTGGTTGGCGGCGCTTTATTTCATGCAGCGCGCTCTGCTGCGCGGCGAGCAGCGCGCCTGGATTGGTGCCGGCGTTGCGATCGGCCTTGGCGCGCTGTCCAAGTACTCGATGGTTTTCCTGGTGCCGGGAATCGCGCTGCTGATGCTGACTCACCGCCCCGCCCGCGACGCACTGCGATCACCGCATGCCTGGACCGGTGCGGCAATCGCGCTGCTTCTGTTTGCGCCGGTGCTGGTCTGGAACCACGCCAATGACTGGGCCTCGTTTGTCTTCCAGTCGACGCGCAGGGTTGCCGAGCAGCCCGAGTTCAGCAGCCACCTGCTGCCGTTGCAGACCCTGATCGCGCTTGGACCACTGGCCGGCCTGGCACTGGTCTGGCTGCTGTTGACCCGCGGCCGGCGCCTCGGTGTTGCGCGACCCGAGCGCCACTTCATGCTGGCAATGACGATTTCACCGCTGCTTGTGCTATTGCTGTTCGGCGCCATAACAGCGATCAAGTTCCACTGGATCGTGCCGGCCTGGCTGGCCATGCTGCCACTGCTGGCAACCAGCTTGAATCCACCGGCGACGGCCCGGCCGGACCGCTTCCTGCGCCTGTTGCAGCGCGCATGGAAGCCGCTGCTGCCGCTATCGCTTGCCGCCGCCGGGCTGGGCCTGCACTATGTTTCGCTGGGCCTTCCCGGTATCGGCTGGCAGCCGAACCGGCTCGGCTACATGGGCTGGCCGGAGTTGGCAGCCGAAGTGTATCGGCTGGAAACCCGGATCGAGGACGAATCCGGGCGGCGGCCGATTGTTGCCGGCATGGCCAAGTGGGGCATCTCGGCCGCGCTGAGCTTTCACGATTTCGATGGCCGGCGTGACAACATCACCGCACGCAATCTGGTCGGCATGAGCGGCTCGCAATGGGAGTTGTGGTTCGACCCGAAGACCGATCCCGACCGACCTGTGCTGCTGGTCAGTCACGAGTCCAAACTGATCGACGAGGAATGGCTGGAGCAAGCGTTGATCGGCCTCGGACCGCTGCAGACGCAAACCGTCAGCCGCAACGGCATGCCGATCCAGGTGTTGTATTACCGCATCGGCGCCGGTTTCCGGCCCGAGATGTTGCGCTATCCGGGGCACATTCCGGAATGAAATCACGCGCGAGCTTGGCTTCACAGGCAAAAGCTGTCAAAATAATCAAGTTTTAACAAATGGTCGGGAGACTCATGGCAAAAGACGAACATATCGAGATGGAAGGCCGCGTGCTGGAGACTCTGCCGAACACCATGTTCCGCGTCGAGCTCGACAACGGTCATGTCATCACCGCCCATATCTCGGGCCGGATGCGCAAGCATTACATTCGCATCCTCACTGGCGATCGGGTCAAGGTCGAAATGACCCCCTACGACCTCTCCAAGGGCCGTATTACGTACCGCATGAAGTAGGCCACTCGCGCCCCGCCGGCCCGGATCGAGCCGGTGAGACGCTGCGCGGGCTCAGCCAGGCACTGCCTCAGCCGCCAGCCCACTGAATTCCAGCTTCAAATCCTTTTCGGCAGGGTCGACATCGACCCGCACCGTACCGCCATGCTCGGACAGCGAGCCAAACAGCAGTTCGTCGGCCAGGCGCCGCTTGATGTGCTGCTGGATCACCCGCTTCATCGGCCGCGCGCCCATCGCCGGATCGAAGCCGTTGCGTGCCAGCCAGTTGCGCGCTTCCGGGCTGACCTCGACGTGCACGTTTCGATCAGCCAGCTGGTTCTCCAGCTCCATCACGAACTTGTCGACCACTTGCAGGATCACTTCGAACGGCAGCGCACGGAACTGGATCACCGCATCGAGCCGGTTGCGGAATTCGGGGGTGAACTGCCGCCGGATCGCCTCCATGCCGTCGGAACGAGCATCAACATCGGTAAATCCGATCGCGCGCTTGCTCATGTCCACCGCGCCAGCGTTGGTCGTCATGACCAGAATCACGTTGCGGAAATCAGCGCTGCGACCGTTGGCATCGGTCAGTTTGCCGTGGTCCATGACCTGCAGCAGCAGGTTGTAGATGTCCGGATGGGCCTTCTCGATCTCGTCGAGCAACAACACCGCATGCGGGTGCTGGGTCACGGCCTCGGTCAACAGTCCACCGCGATCGAACCCGACATATCCGGGCGGCGCTCCGACCAGCCGCGAAACCGTATGCGCTTCCATGTACTCTGACATGTCGAAGCGGATCAACTCGATGCCCAGCGTCATGGCCAACTGCCGCGTGACCTCGGTCTTGCCGACGCCGGTCGGACCCGCAAACAGGTAACTACCGATCGGCTTGTCGGCATCACCCAGACCGGATCGAGCCATCTTGATGGCCGCCGCGAGGGTCTCGATCGCATCATCCTGACCAAATACGGTCAGCTTGAGGTCGCGCTCCAGCGTGCGCAACGCATCACGATCGGAGCGCGACACCTGGCGCGGCGGAATTCGCGCCATCCGGGCCACGATATCCTCGATCTCATGCACACCGATGATTTCGACGCGTTGCTCGGGCTCGAGCAGGCGCTGGCGAGCACCCGCCTCGTCGATCACGTCGATCGCCTTGTCCGGCAGGTGGCGATCATTGATATGTCGTGAGGACAGCGTGGCAGCAGCTTCAAGGCCTTCCACCGAGTATTTCACGCCGTGGTGTTCCTCGAAACGATGCTTGAGGCCGTTGAGAATTTCGATCGTCTCGCCGACCGATGGTTCGACCACATCGATTTTCTGAAAGCGTCGCGCCAGTGCACGATCCTTTTCGAACACACCACGATATTCCTCGAAGGTCGTCGAGCCGATGCAGCGCAACTCACCGTTGGCCAGTACCGGCTTGATCAGGTTTGAGGCATCCATCACCCCGCCTGAAGCGGCACCGGCGCCGATGATGGTGTGGATCTCGTCGATGAACAGGATTGCACCGTCGCGCTGGCGCAGCTCGGCCAGCACCGCTTTCAGGCGTTTCTCGAAATCACCTCGGTACTTCGTGCCCGCCAGCAGCGCACCCAGGTCCAGGGCCCAGATCTCGGCACCCTTCAGCACCTCAGGGACCCGGTCCTGGACGATACGCAGCGCCAGACCCTCGGCCAAAGCGGTCTTGCCGACGCCCGACTCGCCCACATAGAGCGGATTGTTCTTGCGTCGCCGGCACAGAATCTGGATGCTGCGCTCGATCTCGCGTTCACGGCCGATCAGCGGGTCGATTCGGTCGGCCCGAGCGCGCTCGTTGAGATTGGTCGCAAAACTCGCCAATGGCGACTTCTGCTCGGCTGCTTCGCCTTCGGCGGGCCTCACCTCGGCACCAAGGTCCTGCAGCGGCTGTTCCTGGCCCTTGGCGATACCATGCGAGATGAAATTGACTACGTCCAGCCGATGCACGTCCTGCTTGGCCAGCAGGTAGACCGCGTGCGACTCCTTTTCGCTGAAGATCGCAGCCAGCACGTTGGCGCCGAGCACCTCGCTCTTTTCCGCCGACTGCACATGGTACAAGGCGCGCTGGAGCACGCGCTGGAAGCCGACCGTTGGCTGGGTGTCGCGCTGATCACCGGCCGAGAGCACCGGAATGGTTTCGCTCAGCACCTGTTCCAGTTCACGGCTCAACTGGGTCAGGTCGACCCGGCAGGCCGCGAGCACCGAACGAGCCGAGGGATTGTCGATCAGCGCCAACATCAGATGCTCGACGGTGAGGAACTCATGACGGCGGCTGCGCGCAGCGTGATAAGCCTGCGAAATCGAGAGTTCCAGATCCTTGCTGAACATCAGTCAGACCTCCTGGGCGTGGAAAAGCGTCGCCGGGCATGGCGGCGGTCGAATACCAGTGAATCGCGAGCGGTTCACGAAGCCTCCAGTGTGCACTGCAGTGGATGCTCGTGTTCGCGCGCGTAATCGTTGACCATGACGGCCTTGGTTTCCGCGATTTCCAGCGTGTACACGCCAGCCACGCCCCGGCCGCGTGTGTGCACGTTGAGCATGATCTGGGTGGCCTTGTCGTGGCTCAGCGAAAAGAACTTCTTCAGCACGTCGACGACGAATTCCATCGGCGTGTAGTCGTCGTTGAGCAGCACGACCTTGTACAACGGAGGACGGCTGACCCTGGGCCGGGCCTGTTCGAGCGTCAAACCGCCGCGGCGGTCCTCGTTTCTATCAGTGGGGTCGCTCATTTTGCCAGACCGAACGAAAGCTTTTGAATTGCTTCGATCTTACCGCAATCCGGCGTCAATGGCGGTGAAGCCACGGCCCCGCCATCGGCCTTGCACCGACGCCGGGGCCGTGCGGTGTCAGGCTCAGGCCGATTCGCGGAACTGCTGCTCTTCAGTCGACCCCGAGAGCGCGCTCAGCGACGACTGGCCGGCCGCAATCGCCTGGGTCAGGGCGTCGAAGTAACCGGTTCCGACCTCGCGCTGATGGCGGGTTGCAGTGTAGCCATCGGCCTCGGCCGCGAACTCGGCCTCCTGCAGTTCGACATAGGCCTCCATCTGGCGTGCCTGGTAGCCGCGCGCGAG
>Ga0210024_1001892_pt1 | contig 18448 bp, 23 predicted proteins | sample CryGeymeta201525_FD_183988 | JGI IMG/M metagenome (GOLD analysis project Ga0210024, IMG submission 183988) | Groundwater microbial communities from Crystal Geyser aquifers in Utah, USA - Crystal Geyser metaG 2015-25 (SPAdes) (version 2) | ecosystem: Environmental > Aquatic > Deep subsurface >...
GCCTTCGGGGCTGGCGTCGCGCACCGGGGCGGGGGCGCGGTGGTCGATCAGCGGCGAGGCCGCGACCGCGTCGAGCAGCGCGTTGCGCAGATAGCGGTCCTCCAGCAGCGCCGCGAACGGCGCGCGGGCAAGCGCCTCGCCGTCGAAGCGCAGCCGCAGCGGGCCGGGGTCGCCCAGCCGCCCGTCATGGATCTCGATGGCGCTGAAGGGTTGCGCATGGGCGGCGACCATCGGCCACACCCCCACCGCGCGCAAAAAGTTCATCGACGCAGCCGCCAGCGCATAGGCCCGCCCGTCAAAGTCCGGGTCGCGCCGCCGCGCCTCCGGGCTCGCGTCAAGGACGATCGAGCGCAGGCCCGCTTTCGCGGCGGCCAGCGCGAAGGCGGCGCCGTTGGCGCCGCCGCCGATGATTAGGATATCGGCGTCGAAGGTTTGGGTCATGCGGTGGAGTATCGGCTGCGCGGGGCCGATGTCCAGCGGCCCGCGGCGAAAGGGTGTCGCAGGCCGGGGGATGCGCGCGCCGCGCGACGGCTGGCCCGACGCACCAACGCTCTTGAACCTGGCTCGCCCAGGGTTCGGTCCGTGATCGACGGGCTCGTTCTGGACGGCGCAATCTCGATCGCCGCGGCGGCGATACATCTGGAGACCAGCCCGCGCACCCTTCAGCGGCGACTGGCGAGGGCCGCGTCAGCTTCTGGGCGCTGGTCGAACAGAGCCGCTTCAAGATCGCCGGTGCGCTGCTGCACGAGACCGACCTGCGTGTCCAGGACGTCGCCGCGAAGCTGGGCTACGCGACACCCGGGGCGTTCGCGCGCGCCTGCGCCAGATGGGCGGGCTGCTCCCCGAGCACCTTCAGGGCCGCGCCCCCGGCCCGATCTCACGGCGCGCAGCATTGGCGCGAAGCGGGCAGCAGAAGCGCCGCGCCGGGTTTAGGCTCGAAAGGAAACCCAGAACCGTCAGAGAAGAGCTGACGGATGACACGCCTGGCCTAACCGATCTTCACAGGCGACCATGTCAATTCCTGTTGCGCAGCCCGGCGCAGCGCTATAACCACATTGTCGGCTTGGCCGGGTTTTGCCGACAGGGCCCATCGGAGAGGTGCCGGAGTGGTCGATCGGGGCGGTCTCGAAAACCGTTGTAGGGCAACCTACCGTGGGTTCGAATCCCACCCTCTCCGCCACTCGCCCTCGCGAAAGCGTTCTTCCGATCCGGCTGCGGCCGGATTTTCTCGTTGTTTTCGAGGGTTATGCGGGAGGGGCTGTTAACCGGCCCACGCCCCGAAGGGCGCACGCGCGTTCTCTCCGGGCCGATATTCTCCGGACCTGTTAACCGCCGCGCTTCCGGTGAACAGCTTTAAGTCATTGCTTTCAAGTGATCTTTCGAAGTCCGTGATGCACGCGATTTGGAGAATCCATCTGGATGGCGGATGGAACAGAGATCGAACGCCGCCCGTTGCGCCGCGCTTCGGCTGCAGCTGGGACCAATCTCACCCCAGCCGCTGTTCGTGCTTTGTGCTGAGTCAGCCGCGTGTTACCGTTGTGAAAAAGTGTGAGGCGAGCAGTTGGCCCAGAAGTCAGACATCGAATGGACGGACGCGACGTGGAACCCGGTGACGGGCTGCACCAAGGTCGGTCCCGGTTGTGACAACTGCTACGCCGAGCGGTTCGCAGAGCGCTGGCGTGGGATCCCTGGACACCCCTACGAGCAGGGCTTTGACCTGACACTCTGGCCGTCGAGGCTGAAGCAGCCCGTGCTCTGGAAAAAGCCGCGGATGATCTTCGTGAACTCGATGAGCGACCTCTTCCACAAGGACATCGACCGTACATTCATCGACGCGGTGTTCGACGCCATGGAGCAGGCGGACTGGCACGTCTACCAGGTGCTGACCAAGCGCAGCTCGCTCATGCGCAACTACGTTCGGAAGCGGTATGATGGAGGGCCGATCCCTCGGCACATCTGGCTCGGCGTTTCTGTCGAGGACACCGCGCACGCGAGCCGGATCGAGCACCTGAAGCAGATCAATTCCGACGCGCGCTTCATCTCGTTCGAGCCGCTGCTCGGACCGGTCGGGGATGTCGATCTGCAGGGCGTCGCTTGGGCCATCGTCGGGGGGGAGAGCGGGCCCCGGGCTCGGCCCATGGACGAAAGCTGGGCCCGCCAGATCCGGGATATCTGCGAACGTGACGACGTCGCTTTCTTCTTCAAACAGTGGGGTGGCGCCCGTCCGAAGTCGGGGGGGCGTCTGCTCGATGGTGAGGAATGGAACGGCTTTCCGTGGCAAATCGTCCCGAAGCCGATCCTCGATCAGATTTCAGCGTGAACCATTTCGCACGGAGTACCGCCATCATTGAAGAAATCGCATGTTGAAAATACGGTTGGCCCATGGGCTCGGCAAAAGCTCGATGGCCTCGAGGCATATCTTCACGCTTACACCATTGCACTGAAGAAACAGTCCTTCGAACTGGTCTACGTCGATGCATTCGCCGGCGCGGGACGGTCAAGAATCCGCGACGCCTGGGCCGGCGCTGATGACGAAGACCTTCAGCTTCTTGATGACGAGTTCGTCCGGTCCGAGGAGCAGTTCATCGAAGGCTCCCCGCACCGAGCCCTCGCCCTCGAACACCCCTTCACCCAATACCATTTCTTTGACGCAGATGCAGGGCGCGCGGCCCTTCTCGATGGCCTAAGGGCCGAGTACCCGGCTCGAAAGATCAGCGTTCAGGTTGGCGACGCGAACGAATTGATCCAGAAGCTTGGCAACAGCCTACCGAACCCGTATTCGGACAATGCGGCCGAGACGGGACAGCCTGCTTTCCCCTGGCGGGGGCGGATCACCTGTTCCCCGGCTGCGGGGTTCGCCGGGACCGTGGACAAGACGGCCACGGCCGCAAGCCAGGTCGCGGCGCTGTTCGGCGCGGCCGCGCCCGCGAGCTTCAGCGTCTCCGGTCAGTCGGTTTCGTGGACAGGCACGCCCGGCGACTGGGGCCTGCGCCGAATGGTGCTGCACTACGCCCATCTCTGCGCGGCGGCGGGCGGGGTCGACGCCTTCCTGATCGGGACCGAGATGCCGGGGCTGACGACGATCCGCTCGGGCGCATCCAGCTATCCGGCGGTGCAGGCCTATCGGGATCTGCTTGCGGATGTACGCTCGATCCTCGAGTCCGGGACGAAGATCGGTTACGCCGCCGACTGGTCGGAATACTTCGGGCACCAGCCGGGCGACGGCAGCGGCGACGTGTTCTTCCACCTCGATCCGCTCTGGGCCGATCCAGAGATCGATTTCGTCGGAATCGACAACTACATGCCGCTGTCGGACTGGCGCGATGGGTTCGAGCATGCCGACGCGGCCGAGGGCTGGCCCGCGATCTACGACCGGGCCTATCTGCAGGGGAACATCGCGGGGGGCGAAGGCTTCGACTGGTTCTATGCCAGCGCGGCGGATCGCACCGCGCAGGTGCGCACCCCGATCACCGATGGCGCCGCGGGCAAGCCGTGGGTCTTCCGCTACAAGGATCTGCGCGCCTGGTGGTCGAACGCACATTACGACCGCCCGGGCGGGGTGGAGAGCGGCACGCCGACGGCATGGGCGCCTGAGTCGAAGCCGATCTGGTTCACTGAGCTCGGCTGCCCGGCCATCGACCGGGGCACCAACCAGCCCAACGTCTTCTTCGACCCGAAGTCGTCCGAGAGCTTCACGCCGCATTTCTCGCGGGGCTGGCGCGACGACGCGATCCAGCGGGCCTATCTGGAGGCGACGTATCTCTGGTGGGGCGAGGCCGCGCACAACCCGGTGTCGTCGGTCTACGGCGGCCGGATGGTGCATGTTCCCGAATGCGCCGCCTGGACCTGGGACGCGCGGCCCTATCCGTTCTTCCCGGCGCTGACCGACGTCTGGACGGACGGGGCGAACTGGCGGCTCGGGCATTGGCTGACCGGCAGGCTTGGCGCGGTGTCGTTGGCGGCCCTCGTGCGGCACCAATGCCTGCGCGCAGGGCTGCCCGAGGATCGCATCGACGTTGCCGGCCTCTGGGGCGCGGTCGAGGGCTACGCCATCACGGCGCTGGAGAGTCCGCGCGCCTCCATCACCACGTTGTCGCGCCACTTCGGCTTCGACGCCGTGGAGACCGAGGGGGTGATCCGCTTCATCATGCGCGGCCGGGCCTCTGTCGCCACCCTCGCGCCCGACGATCTGGTCGCGGCCCGCGAGGGCGACCTGCTGGAACTGACCCGCGGCCAGGAGACCGAACTGCCGCAGGCGCTGAAATGGCAGATCGCCCGCGCAGACGAGGACTACGACGCGGCCCTCGTCGAAGCACGGCGCATCACGGTCGACACGACGCGGATCGCGTCCGAGTCGTTCCCCGTGGCGGTCCCGCCCGAGGAAGCCGAGCGGCGCTGCCGCCGCGCGCTGATGGAGGCGTGGGTGGGGCGCGAGACGGCGGCGTTCCGTCTGCCGCCCTCGCGGCTCGCGCTGGATCCGGCCGACGCGATCCGGCTGGAGCATGACGGGCGGCTGGTCGATCTGCGGCTCGTCTCCATCGCCGACGCCGTAGGGCGCGGCATCGAGGCGGTTCGCCAGGACCGCGCGACCTACGACCTGCCGCCCGGCGATCCCCGCGCGGCCTCGCTGACGCGGGCGGTCGTGTTCGGCGCGCCGGACGCGGTGCTGATGGACCTGCCGCAGCTGACCGAGGACCAGCCCGCGCATCGCCCGCTGGTTGCGGCGCATGCGGTTCCTTGGCCCGGCGAGATGGCGGTGTTCCGCAGCCCCTCGACCGATGGGTTCGATCTGCTGACCACGTTCGGCAGCCGCGCCCGGATCGGGATGCTGGTCGCGGACTTCTTCGCTGGGCCCACATCGCGCTTCGATCTCGGAAACGCGCTGGTCGTCGATTTGATGACCGGCACCCTCGAAAGCGTCACCGACCTGACCCTGTTCGGCGGGGCGAACGCGCTCGCCATCGAGAGCGCGCCCGGCGTCTGGGAGATCGTCCAGGCGGGCGCGGCCGAGCTGCTGGCGCCCGGCCGGTATCGGCTGACCCGGCTCCTGCGCGGCCAGCGTGGGACAGAAGGCGCCATGGGCAACCCGGCGCCTGCGGGCGCGAGGGTCGTCGTGCTGGACACCGCGCTGGCGACACTGCCCATCGCCGAGGCCGACCTCGGGCTGCCGTGGAACTGGCGCATCGGCCCGGCGAGCCGCCCGGTCAGTGACGAGACCTATGTGGCGCAGGCCTTCACGCCGGTGGGCGTGGGGCTGCGGCCGTTCTCGGTCGCCCATGTCCAGCGGCCGTGGCGCACGCCGCGCAGTCCCGGCGATCTGACGATCCGCTGGACGCGCCGGTCGCGCGCACTCGCGGCGGACAGCTGGGGCGGGCTCGAGGTGCCGCTGATCGAGGAACTGGAAGCCTACGAGGTCGAGATACTCGACGGCCCTACTGTGAAGCGGGTGCTGAGCACGACCACGACCAGCGCGGTCTACACGGGCGCCCAGCAGACCGCCGACTGGGGCGGGCTGATCGGCCCCGGTGACACGCTCGACATCCGCATTTTCCAGCTCTCCGCCCTCGTCGGGCGGGGTGCGCCCAAGGCTGTAACCCTGAGCTTCTGAGGTGGCGCAATGAGTTCTGGCACGGCGCGCGATCTACGTCGTAGGCTTGGGACATGCGCCCCGAGGACGAAGACAGGATTGCAGCCCAGCTTGCCAGAGTGATGGCCGTGGCCTGCGTGCGCAACACGCAGCTCGAGACACTCCACGCGGGTCAGGTGCCTGCCTCGCGCACCGGCGACGGCAGCGACGTCATCGTAGTGGACGCGGACGGCAACCGCATTCCGTGGTCCGAGGTCTCGCGGATCGACGATGACGAGATGCGCGCGCTGATGCGCGAGATCGTGGATCGGCTCTACACCTTCCATCTGAGGATCGACGACCCGGCCTTCCGGGCCGAGATTGATCGCTGGGCCGCAATGACCACAACTTGGGACGCGCCGAAGCCCGACCCGGTTCTGTCGGCCATTCCGGCGGAGACGCCCGAGCGCGGGTAGCCCGCCACCTACCATCGCCGCGCCTTCATCCGCCGCCTGCCATGCAGGCGGCGGTCTTCGTTTTGGAGACCGCCAATGTCCGACGCCACGACCCATCTCCTGCTGCCCTACATACTCGCGGCGCAGGCCCAGAAGCATGTCACCCACAACGAGGCGCTGCGGCTGCTCGACGGGCTCGTGCAGCTCTCCGTCCTCGACCGGGACCTGACCGCGCCGCCCGGAAGCCCCGCCGATGGCGACCGCTACATTGTCGCCTCGGGCGCGACGGGCGACTGGGCGGGCTGGGACCTGAACGTGGCGCTCTGGACCGACGGCGCGTGGCTGCGCCTGCCGCCACGGACCGGCTGGCGCGCGTGGGTCGAGGACGAGGGCCTGCTGCTGGTCTACAATGGGTCCATCTGGGTCGGGACGACCCCGGCATCGCTGCAGAACCTCGCACTGCTGGGGCTCGGCACGACGGCCGACGCCTCGAACCCGTTCTCGGCCAAGCTGAACGCCGCGCTCTGGACGGCGAAGACCGTGGCCGAGGGCGGGACCGGCGATCTGTTCTACACCATGAACAAGGAGGCGGCGGGCGACGATCTCGGCCTCACGCTACAGACCGGCTTTTCTACCCGCGCGCTGGTGGGGCTGTTCGGCTCCGACCGTTTCCGGCTCGCGGTCTCGGCCGATGGCAGCACCTTCTTCGACGGGCTCAGCGTCGACAACGCCACCGGCATCGTCGATCAGCCTCGGCTGCCCCGCTTCAAGGCGTACACCAACTACGACAACTATGTCGGCGTCGGGACCTGGACCAAGATCGGCCTCAACAACACCGACACCAACGATCAGGGCGCGTTCGATGCCTCGAACAACCACTTCGTCGCCCCCGCCGATGGCACCTACCTGTTCGGCGCGACGCTGCTCTACAAGATCAACGCCAGCGCCACGGCGAGGATGCGCGGGCGGCTGGTGCTGAACGGCACGACCGAAATCCGCGGCTCCCTCGGCGAAATCTCCGCCACCCATGTCTCGCTCGCCACCGCGATTTGGCTGCAGACCATGGTGCCCCTCACCGCAGGCGATACCGTCGAGCTGCAGGGGTATTTCCGTGTTGCGGACGGGTACTTCGCCGCCGACCACACGTCCTTCTGGGGCTGCAAGATTGGCTGAGCGGCACAAGGAGGATCCGATGAACCCACCCCGATCCGAGGGCTTCGTGCGCATGCCCGACGCCGAGTTCGAGGCCATTCTGACGCGGGCGGCCGAGGAAGGCGCGAAGCGCGCGCTCGCCGATGTGGGCCTCGACGGTGACGAGGCCGCGCTCGACATCCGCGATCTGCGCTCGCTTGTCGACTGCATCCGACTGGTGCGCCGCACCGCCATGCAGACCGCAGTCCGCATGATCACCACCGGCGTCATGCTGGCATTGCTGGCTGGCATCGCCATCAAGCTCAAGATCTTCGGCGGCGGCCCGTAGCCGCGCCCCATCCCCTTTCATCAGCCCGCAATGACCCGCCCTCGAGGCGGGTTTTTTCGTCTCGGAGGACCCCATGACCACGACTTTCCACAGCCACTGGCGCGATGTGCCCGAGAGCACCTGGCGCTGGCCCAACTTCTCGCCCGCCGAGATCGCCTGCCGGGGCACTGGCAGGCTGCTCATCAATGAACCCGCGCTCGACAGGCTGCAGGCGCTGCGCGACCGGCTGGGCAAACCGCTGATCGTTCGCTCCGCCTATCGCAGCCCCGAGCACAACCGCACGGTCGGCGGTGCAGCCCGCTCCAAGCACCTCGACGGCGCGGCCTTCGATATCGCCATGGCGAACCACGACCCGTTGGCCTTCGAGGCCGCGGCACGGGAGGTCGGGTTCCTCGGCTTCGGCTTCTACCCGCGCTCGGGCTTCATGCACGTCGACCTCGGCCCTGCGCGCCAGTGGGGCGAGCGGTTCCCGGTGCGGGCGACGGCATTTGCAGCCGAGACGCCGCCCGCGCGCGAGGTGCTGGCTGACAGCCGCACCATGAAGGGTGGTGGCGCGGCCGGTGTCGCCACGCTGGGCGCGGCCGGGGTCGAGGTGGCGCAGAGCGTCCTGGCCGAGACCCAGACCGCCATCCTGCCGCTCGTGCCGTATCTCGACACCCTGCGCTGGGTGTTCATCGCCGTGGCGCTCGGAGGGATCGCGGTCACCATCTATGCCCGCCTCGACGACTGGAAGCGGGGCCGGCGGTGATCGCCGGTCTGCTCACCGGGTTCGCCGCCAACCCGTGGGTGCGGTCTGCGCTGCGTTACGGCGCCATCGTCCTCGCCGTGCTCCTGTTCCTGCTTTCGCTTCGGCGGTCCGGCGAGCGTGCCGGACGCCTCGCCGAACGCCTGGAGACCATGGAGAAGGCCAATGATGTCCAACGCCAGATGCTGGAGGCAGCAGCTCGCCGCCCTCGCGATCGCAGCGAGCTTGCTGAGCGGCTGCGCGACGGGCGGTTATGAACCGCGCGTCGCCACCGTCTGCCCACCGGTCGTCGAGTACAGCCGTGAGTTTCAGGCTAGGGCGGCCGAGGAGCTAGCCCTGCTGCGGCATGGCTCGGCCATCAGTGAGATGCTGGCCGACTACGCCGTGATGCGCGAACAGGCTCGAACGCGCCGATGACGCTGTGGCTCGGGCCAGACGCAGGCGCGACTGGCGTTCAATGGCGCGGGTGTGATGCGGGCCGACCCGAACCTGGCTGGATCATGCTGCATCGATCGAGTCGGAAAGCTCTTTCCTCAAATGGGCAACATGTTGCACCTGTCGGCTTGATCGCGATGAGTGCGGATGGACGACGGAGGCATCGCCATGGAACTCGACACCGACAGGCTCGACGATGCGGCGCTCGCGATCCTGAGTCTCACGCTTGACGACGGCCGGCGGGTCTGGAAGGGCCTCGATTGGGCGATCTCTGATCGCCTGTATGAAAAGGGACTGATCGAGGACCCCGTCGGAAAGTCGAAATCTCTGGTTCTGACCGAAGATGGCGTTGCGCGTGCCGCAGTCGCCCTCAGAGAAATGTTCGGTCGTGGGAGCGGATGACCTGCCTGTTGCCGCGCCGCCGACGAGTGATTGTCCCGTCGGCAGCAACAGAGCTCGCCGCCACCGGCGCCGTTGGCGCACGGCGATCAGGAAACGCCAGCGACGATCTCCGGCCAACGCCGGTCGGCCTCGGCGATGAACCCGGGGATGTCGGCTTCCCATTTGCGCTGGATGTCGTCATTGAAGTTCAGGTAGAGCCGGTCGTCGACGATGGACCAGTTGCGCGGCTGGGTGGTGTAGAGCTTGCCGCGCGCGGCCACTGCCCAGGCGCAGAAGCCGCCGTATTTCGGCGCGAAGCGTTCGGGCGCCGCCAGAAAATCGTCGCGGTTCGCGGCGCTGGCGAAGCGCCAGTGCGCGCCGTTCCAGTCGGCCTCGAAGGCCGCGTCGCCGGTCACGGGGCGCCCCTCCCGGAAGAACGCCACAGGATCGGCGCCGCGGATCGCCACGCCGTCGACAGCGAACACCGGCGTCGGCGGCAGTTCCTCGAAACCGGCCAGACGATCCAGGAGCCCGCGCTGAGCGGCGATCGCTGCTGCTCCGGCGGTCAACGTTGCGCCGCCCGCGACGAGGAGGTTGCGTCGTGTCAGGATGGTCATCGTCCGATCTCCACGTTCTGGCGTCTCTCCGATATACGATGCGCGGTGCGGTCTGACTGCGCCGGTCCCGGTTGGCTCCCTGCATCGTGATTGCTGCGCGAAGTTGCAGAGCCGTCGCCCGCCGGACCAGGCATGTCTGGCGCCTCCGTGCCGGGCCATCCGGGGCGGTCGTTGCGACCGGTCTCCCGCAGGACCCATCGTCCCGTACGCTCGAGCGCGGGCGACATTTCGATCAGGCGTGCGGGTGCAGGCAGCGCATCGGCGACGTGCCAGGCCTCCTCGAAGATCACGTCCACGATGCGCTCGGCGCCGTCGAACGCGTCGATGCGATCCGATGTCCAGTCGATGGTCGCACGGCCGGTGACAATCGCGGCGGAGCCGGTGGCGAAATCCGGCACGAAAATCCCGACGCGGCCGTCCGCTTCGATATTGCCCAACGTGTTGAAGAACCGGTTGCCGCGAAAGCCGGGGAAGGAGAGCGTGTTTTGCCCATGCATTCTCAGAAAACCGGGCCGCCCGCCGCGGTGCGAGATGTCGATTCCCGAACGCCGGGCATCAGGCGCACGACTGGCGATGAAGAAGGTGTCCGCGCCATCCATGATCCGCCGGATCGCCTTGCTGTCCGGATCCGCCCGCACGGCGCGTGGCGCCCTGCCGGTTAGCTCTTCGTCGAAGGCGCGGGACTGGATGTATTGCGGGCAATTGCCGAATGCCTGATCGACGGCGACGGCGAGACCGTCCGGCTCATGAGCCCTGATCCGGCCGTTGATGCGCACGCGCTGGCGCGTCAGCAGGTCGATCCCGAGCAGGCCTATAGGCGCGTCGGGCGCCGTGTCGAGCTCGAGGGGGCCGACAAGATCGGGCGCGCGGGCCAGCACAAGGTCGCTGGGCGACTGCGCCAGCGCAATGCCGGGCCCCCCGACAATTGGCGTCGCCCAGGGTCGCCCCGCAGGATCGAGCAGTGCCGTGAACAGAAGTCCGACGCTTCCAAGAAAGCCCCGATGCCGGTCTGAAATCTCGGGCAGGATGAAATGCGTGGCCTTTTCCCGCCACTCCGGCGGCACGGCGGCGCGAGTTTGAACCGCCCGTTCGCCCGCGTGGAAAGGTGTGGTCATGTCCGTTTCTCCTCTTCCGTGCGCATGCGACGGCCGCGCTTTTCGCGGCCGTCGCTGGGTGGCGTCGCTCAGGCGGCGGCCTTGCCGGCAGAGATCACCGGGAAGTCGATGTCGGTGGCGGCGACGTGGTTGAGGTAGTTGGTGAAGATATTCGCCACCACGTTGCCCACGGTCTCGACGATATCGGCCTCTGACAGGCCCGCGCCTCTGGCCGCCGACAGGTCGGCATCGGCCACCATGCCCCTCGCGGCAACGATGGCCTGCGCCAGGACAAGGATCGCCGCCGTGCGCGGATCGTCCGAGCGTCCGGCGAGGTGCGCCTCGATCGTCTCGGGGGCGACCTTCAGCCCGGCCGAGATCGCGGCATGGGCCGAGGCGCAGTAGTCGCAGGCATTGGCGCCTGCGACGGTGAGCGCGATCGCCTCGCGGGTGCGGGCGTTGAAGCCGCCGCGGCCGAGCGCCTCGCCGAGGCCCAGAAGCCCGGTCAGCACGGCGGGCTGGTTGGCGGCGACGCGGTAGAGGTTCGGCACCATGCCGACCTTTCCCTTGATCGCGGTGAAGAGCGCCGCAGCCTCGGGGCTGGCGGCGGCATCGGAGACTTGGGTGAGACGCGCCATGGAATCTGTCCTTTCTGGTGGATGGGGGTTCAGGCCGAGACCATGTCGGTTTCGGGTTTGGAGAGGCCGATGACCGTCACGACAGCCGCGCCGTTCAGCAGGTAGAAGGCCGCGTCGAGCCCGGAGAACCCGAGAACGAAGGGCAGGATCAGGAACAGCACGCCGACCGCCAGATCGACGGCGAGGTGCAACTTGTAGGGCAGCACACGGACCAGACCGAGGTGGTGGTCGGTGAAGACTGTCAGCAGGAAGGCCGCAACACCGACGATGGGCGAGATGGTCAGGGCGAGCGGGTGCGACCCGCCGAGCCCGAGCAGGAACGGCAGGCCGATCAGGGCCAGCGCGACCGGATAGTCGAGCCAGGCATGGATGGTCTTGGTGACGAAGCGCATGGCGCAGGGTCCTTTCATCATGGTTTCGGAAGCGGCCAGTGTGCCGCTAGCCCGAGATACGTGCGATGAACTGGACGATGAATGTTAGATAATACATCACTTGTGCCGGATCGTCCGGATTAGTGGTCGATTGGCCCTGATTGGCGCGTGCGTATCGGGCTGCGGCGGACCTTACCGCCGCGGCAGGTCGATCACGCGGATTTCAATATCGGCATTGGTGCGGGCGCCGATGCGGTCGTAAAAGGGTCGGGCCGAGGCGTTGCCGACCCACAGATCCGCGACGATGGCGGTGCATCCCAGCGCGCGCGCCCGCCGACTGAGCGCCTGCACCAGCAAACTCCCGAGGCCCTGGCTCCGGGCGCCCTCCGCCACCACGAGATCGGCAAGCCAGAGGGTCCTGTCCCGTGTATGGAGTTCGAAGCGTCGGCAAGAGGCGGCGAGCCCCAGAATCTCGCCCCCGCGTTCGGCGACAATGACCTCGATCCATCGCTCCGGCCCGAAGCACGCCTCGGCGATCAGCGCGGTGTCGCCGCCGGGATCGGGATCGGCGACATGGGCGGCCAGCGCGCGCGACAGCTGCGCGATGGCCGCCGCATCGCAGGATTGCGCATCCCGGATCGTCACGGGCGCGGCGCTGGTCACGCCGCGCGCGCGGTGTCGCCGCCAGCCTTGCGCAACTGCCGGACGGCCGCGGGCGAGACGCCGATCTCTTTCTTGAACACCCGGCTGAACGCCGATTCCGAGGCATAGCCTGAAAGCTCCGCCGCCTCGGCGACTGTGAGGCCGCGCCCGGCCAGCGCCTCGCGCGCGATCTGCATCCGCCAGGAGGTGACATAGGCCATCGGTGTCACACCGAGACGCGCGCTGAAGCGTTCGGCAAAGCCGGTGCGCGACAGCCCGGCCTCGCGCGCGAGGCTCGCCACCGACCAGTCCTCGGCCGGGATGCGGTGAAAGGCGGTGAGCGCGCGCGCAAGATGCGGATCGGCGAAGGCGGCAACCCCGCAATCCTGCGCACCGGCCTGTTCGATATGTGCCCGGATCGCCTGCGCAAAGATCGCCTCGGACATCTTCAGCGCGATCAGATCGCCACCCAGCCGCGCGCCGCCCGCCTCCGCGCCGATGACCTTCAGCGTCGCCTCAAGCCACGTCCCGGCCTCCTCGCCATAGCCGCGCAAGTGGATGAAGGGCGGCAGGCGGTCGAACAACAGGTGCCGCGAGCCTTCGGCCAGCGCGAAATGGCCGCAGATGAGTTGCGTGTCGCGGGGGCTTTCGTCGCCGCCCCAGACCAGCGTCCCGTGGCCGGGAAATCCCGCGCGCGTCAGGATATCGTCAAGCGGCAGCGCCTCGTCGGGGCCGGTGTGGCGGCAGGACAGAACATGCGCCGCCCCGTGGGGGATCACGATTAGGTCGCCCTGCGCCAAATGCACCGGCGCCGCCTCGCCCGCCACCCGCACCAGCGCCTCGCCGCGGTGGGCGAAATGGAAGCGCGCCACGTCACGAAACGCGGGCACGCGCACGCCCCATGGCTCGGTGAAGCTGGTGCGGAAGTAGAGCGTCCCCCGGAGCGAGAGGCGGGTCAGGATGTCACTGAGCAGGTCCAACATGGCGCAGAGTTTATCAGCAGAATCAGCGCCGTCCAGACTGCGGGACGATCAGGCATGAATGCTGAACTTTCCGGCATTCAAACGCCGTAGTCGATCGGGCATCTGGGGGTGTCGAAAACCACCAACCAGGAGACGCCAAGATGAAGACCTTGACCCTTGCCCTCGGGCTTGCCCTTGCCGCCACAGGCCTTGCCGCCCAGGCCGACGAGCCCATGAACGACCTCGAGATCGCCCACACCGCCTATACCGCCGGCACGCTCGACATTCGCTATGCGCATCTGGCGCTGGCGGTTTCCGAGAACAAGGCGGTGCGCGACTTCGCCCAGACCATGATCCGCGACCACTCGGCGGTGAACGAGGCCGCCGGCGCGCTGATCGCCGAGTTGAACGTCACGCCGCAGGACAACCCGCTCAGCCAGGCGTTGGTCGAAGGCGCGGCGGACAAGCGCGCGGAACTGATGGCGCTGACCGGCAATGCCTTTGACTGCGCCTATGCCACGAACGAACTCGGCTATCATCAGGTCGTCAACATGACCGTCGCCGAAAGCTTCATTTCCGCCGTCACGGTGGAACCGCTGAAGGCGCTGCTCGAGGATGCGCTGGTCACGTTCCGCGCGCATGAACAGCATGCCGGGCACATGGTTGCGGGGTTGCAGTGCGCGGGCTGACGCATCCGACGCGCCGACGGTTCGGCCAGGGTCTGGGCGGCGCCTTGACCCTGACCGTTCTGCCGCGCGCCGCGAGGAGCCATGAAGGGACGCATGAGATCGCGGTGCGCATCGCCCGCTTCACGTTCGATCCCGACCGGATCGAGATCTTCGTCGGCGACAGCGTGACGTGGAGCAACGCGGATCTCGTCCCGCACACGGCGACGGCGGAGGATGGCGTCTGGGACACCGGCGCGCTCGACCGCGGCGGCGCGGGCCGGATCACGTTCGGGACGGTCGGCGAGCACCGCTATTTCTGCGCGTTTCACCTGCACATGAGAGGGGCCGTCGTCGTGCGCGCGAAGGCAGATGGCTGACCCGCACCGCGACGGAGCGGCTCTGAACCGCGGCGCTGCCGTAGCTCTGACAAATTCAGGAATGATCAACATGCGACGCTCCTTCGCATACCCGCTTGCCTTTGCCCTGCTGGCCGTTGTCGACCGCGGCGCGGTCTTGGCGCAGGTCACCGACACGCCGCCGACCGAGGTCGAGCCCGCGCTGCGCGTGCCTGCCGAGGATTACCGCACGCAATGGGTGCAGATCGGCGCCTTTTCGCTGCTGGCCGACGATCCCGCCGATGGCGCCCGCGAACTTCACACGGTCTATGCCGAGCGGGCGGCGGTCGAAGCCTATCTTGCGACGGGCGCGTTCCCGGATGGAACGCGGATCGTCAAGGAGGCATGGTCCACCCGGACCGAAGACCTCACGACCGGGACCGCCAGCTACGCAAGCGCGTTGCAGGGGCGCTTCGTGATGGTGAAGGACGCCGCCGGAACGCTGGGCCGCGGTCCCCGCTTCGGCGACGGCTGGGGCTGGGCGTTCTTCAGGGGCGCCGAGACGCGCCAGACCGTCACCGGCGATTACAAGGTCGATTGCCTCGCCTGCCACGAACCGGCGCGCGACCAGGGCCTTGTCTACCTCCAGGGCTATCCGCTGCTGCGCAAATGACTGCGCGCGGCCCGGGCGCCGCGACGGCGGCGCCCTCCACATCAAGGGAGACAGACCATGACCCAACCCATCACTCTCGTGAGCCACGCGCTCTGCCCCTACGTCCAGCGCGTCGCCATCGCGCTTGCCGAGAAGGGCGTGGCGCATGAACGGCGCGTCGTGGATCTCGCCGACAAGCCGCATTGGTTTCTGGAAATCTCGCCGCTCGGCCGCACGCCGGTCCTGAAGGTGGGCGACGCGGCGCTGTTCGAATCCGCCGCGATCCTTGAGTATCTTGAGGAGACGCAGCCGACTCCGCTGCACCCCGCCGATCCGGTGGAGCGCGCCCGCCACCGCGCCTGGATCGGTTTCGGGTCGGAATGCCTCAACGACATCGCCGGGTTCTATTCGGCTGCCGACACAGGCGCGCTCGAGCGGAAGGCCGCCGCCCTGCGCGCCCGTTTCGAACGGATCGAAGGACATCTCGGCGCCGGGCCGTGGTTCGCTGGCGCGCGCTTCAGTCTCGTCGATGCCGTCTTCGCGCCGGTGTTCCGTTATTTCGACACGTTCGACCGGATCGGCGATTTCGGCGCCTTCGCCGGGCTGGCGCGGGTGCCAGCCTGGCGCGCAGCGCTTGCCGCGCGTCCCTCGGTGCAGGCGGCGGTGGGGCCGGACTACAACGACCGGCTTTTCGCCTTTCTCGGGCGGCGCGGCGGCGCCCTGTCCAGGATGATGACCGCCGGGGTTTCGGCCTGAGGATGGCGGCGAAGATGACCCCCGACACTGTGACGCGCGAGAAGGCCGACGCCGACAAGACACGGCAAGGGCCGCCCGACATCGTCTTCGCCCGGCTGACCGAGATCCCCTTGCACCTGCTGGTCGCACACATGAACGACCCGCAGATGGCCGAGCACATGCCGCTCCTGATCGAGCCCTGGGACGATGGCATCGCGGAACGGTTCGTCGCCGCCAAGGAAGCGTGCTGGCGGCGCGACGGGCTGGGGCATTGGGCGATCCTGAAGGGTGGCCGCTACCTCGGCTGGGGCGGGTTCCAGAAAGAGGGCGACGAGTGGGATTTCGGCCTCGTCCTGCGCCCCGACGCCTTCGGCCTCGGCGCGGCGATCACGCGGGCTGCGCTGGCCTTCGCCCGGGCCGATCCGCGCATTCCCTTCGTAACCTTCCTGTTGCCGCCCTCGCGCCGCAACCTCGGCGCGCTTGCCCGTATTGGCGCCCGCTTCGTCGGCGAGGTCACACATGCGGGAGCCGCCTTCCGGAAATACCGGCTCGACACGGAGTGACAGACCAAACGGCCCGGACGTGCCATCATCATTGAGGAGCCCATCATGACCACGATCGACCACCTGAGCCTCGGCGTCCCGGACGTGCCTGCGGCGCGCAGCTTCTATGCCACGCTGCTCTCCACGCTCGGCATCAACTGTCTGGCCGAGGGCTAGGGCTTCGCCGCCTTCGGACGAACGCGCGTGGCGTTCCTGCTGCTCACGCCCTTCGACGGTAATCCGGCGAGCGCAGGCAACGGCGCGCATGTCGCCTTCGCCGCGCCAAGTCGCGAAGCTGTCGCGAACGCCCATGCCGTGGGCCTGAAGGCAGGCGCGCGCGACGAAGGCGCGCCGGGCGTGCGCGCGGCCTATCCGATGCCCGATGTCTTCGCCGCCTACCTGCGCGACCCCTGGGGAAACAAGCTGGAGGTCGTTCACGGTGGCTTCTCGGCCTGACGGCAGCCGCGAGATCGACGATCTGCGTGCCGCCATCGCAGGGTGCCGCGCCTGCACCGACCTGCCGCTCGGGCCGCGCCCGATCGTGCAGATCGGCGCGGGGGCGCGCATCCTCATCGCCGGTCAGGCGCCGGGTCGGCGAACGCATCGTGCGGGACGGCCCTTCGACGACGCCTCGGGCGCGCGACTGCGCGGCTGGCTCGGCCTCGACGAAAACACGTTCCGCGATCCGGCAAAGATCGCGGTCCTGCCCATGGGTTTCTGCTTTCCCGGCACCGGCCGTTCGGGCGACCTGCCGCCGCGACCGGAATGCGCGCCGCTCTGGCGCGAGCGGGTGCTCGGGGCGCTCGACGACATCCGGATGACCGTGGTGATCGGACGCTACGCCCAAGCCTGGCACTTGCCCGGAACTGCGCGCCTGTCCCTTGCCGAAGCAATGCTGGACTGGCGAGCGCGGTGGCCGGACACGGTTCTCCTGCCGCACCCGAGCCCCCGCAACGCGGGCTGGTTTCAGCGCAACGCCTGGTTCGAAGCCGAACTGCTGCCGGCCTTGCGGGCGCGGGTTGTCGAGGTTCTCGCAGGATGAACCGTCTTGATGTCCCTTTGCATACCGACCCGTGCGCGGGCGGAAACTACAGGGGCAGCGGCGCGCAGATTTGGGCGGAAAACACCTCGGTGCAGTATTCATGTGACGCCATGGTGACGTGCCAACCCACCGCGTCGAGGTGCACGCAGGAATGCTGGCGACCAGTTTTAATGTTTATAATCAATTAATTAGGGGCCAGAGAAGGTTCGACGTCAGGCCCTTCCCCTCCGCCAGCCCGGAACAAAACTGGGCACTAGGACGTCGCCGATCCCGAACTGGAGGACGGCTCGCTCAACATCGGATTTGGTACCGAAGATTCTGATGCCCCCTGGAAGAATCTGAACCTGGCGGATGATCGTCCGGAGGTGGGCTCGGCGGAAGTCGATGTTTCCGTGCGCGATGTTCCTACGCATGAACTCGACAAAGGCGTCGATGCGGCCGTCGGTGATCAGGGCCTTTGGGGCAGTTTCGGCCGTAGCGCGGTCGATGCATGCTTGCGCCAAGTCGCGTTCGCTTGTCACCTCGCTGATCATGCTCTTCAGGTCTCACAACCCAAACCTCTACCGAAGATTGGCGATGGCCGCCCAGCGGAACCCCGGCCGCGCGCTGCGCTACGCCGGAGGCTCCGCGCGCGGCCTCCTACACCAACTGTTGGGACACGGCCGACTGCATTAAGCAGCACTGCAGTAAAAAATGTTTTTTTATCCCCCTCCCCTTCTCTCGAAAGGGAGGGGGAATGTGAGTATTTTTAATAACATGTTGTTTATTTACAGAGGCATAATAAAAGCAGAATAAGTTTCCGACAGGCAGTATCATAAGGAGCGGGAACGATGCAGATAATGTCATCAGGCGCGGTTGCGCTTCAACTATTAGGTCAAAATGGCGGTCAAGTTCGCCTTCAATCAAATTCCACTCCCACTAAAACATTTTCACCGCCTGCAACACGATACGTTGCAGCAACCCCAGAGCTAACAGGTGTGTACTCTGATCCTCGGGCGGAGCGCTCCGGTCCGGCACAGTCAGGCGTTGCACAACGTATAATTGATTCGACGCAGAAAATACTTTCTACAGACGCGCTACAATTTGAA
>Ga0210024_1001904_pt1 | contig 18389 bp, 19 predicted proteins | sample CryGeymeta201525_FD_183988 | JGI IMG/M metagenome (GOLD analysis project Ga0210024, IMG submission 183988) | Groundwater microbial communities from Crystal Geyser aquifers in Utah, USA - Crystal Geyser metaG 2015-25 (SPAdes) (version 2) | ecosystem: Environmental > Aquatic > Deep subsurface >...
CACCTGACCCAAGCAACGTTGTTAACGTCAGGTCGATTGTCGCGTCAATTTGAGAGACCATTATCGTAAGAAGCCGTGGCCCCATCATCCTAAAGAAATCTTTCACCCCTAGATGAGAGATAATCCTGAGTCGATAATCCTTCAACTCATCAATGACGGCGGGAAGCTGGATAAGTGCGAAGAGGCCAGCACCCGCAATCACGCCGAATATGGGGGCATAAAGGCCCAAGGTCGAAGCAAAAAAAAGAGTGGCGATAATAATTGAGACATTGTAGACAATCGGGGGAATTGCAGTAACCAAAAACTGCTTCTTTGCCTGTGCCATGCCGGTAAAAAAATTACCAAGAACCAAAAACGGGAGCTGCCCTATAAGCAAAATCTGTGAGAAGAGGATAACGAGCCGCAGCTTTTCCCCATGGAATCCTGGAGTAATGGCGGGAACTATTATTGATATAAGGGGAAGGAGGACACAAATAGAAACAATGAGCAATATAAGAATAATATTAAAAATGGACGACATGATGTTTGCGCGTTCCTTTTCATCTTTGCTAAAGCGAATATAAATGGGAATCAAAGACGACGTTATTGCCCCAGTGATGAGTAGTTCAAATACTAAATCAGGTATCCTGAAGGAGGCAAAAAATATATCGAGCTGATCCTTAGAAAAATAACTTGCCAAAATTCTATATCTTGCAAAGCCAAAGACACGGGAGATAATGATCATAAAACTCAAGATCATAGCTGAGGAAAACATCCCTCCTTGGGCGCTTAGGAAAAGTTTTTTCGTTTGTTGGATTAATTTATTCATATCTTAAAGTCTGTTTTTTTGAACTACTATTCTCGCTTCCTTTGTCATCCCCGCGAAGGCGGGAATGACAGAGCATAAATATCGTATTGACTTTTGAAACATATTGGCGTTAAATGGCTATATATGGTTTTTTTTGGTGAATATCTTGTTTCGTTTACTGCTCCAGGCCGTGTTGTTATTCCTAAGAAAATCCGTGAACTACTAAAGGGTGACAGTTTCATTGTAACAAAAGGATTTGATTTTTGTCTTGCAGGATATGACAAAGAAGATTGGGAAGCACGGTCGAAGGAACTAATTAGCGTTTCGCTGCTTGATAAAACCGATATCAATAAACGAAGACTATTATTCTCCTCCACTATGCACATTGAGATTGATGGACAGGGAAGGATTGTTATTCCAAAGCCACTTCTTTCCTTTGCGGAACTCAAAGACAAAGTTCTCATTATTGGTGTTGGAGACCATTTTGAGCTTTGGAATCCCGAAAAATGGGCTGATTATCAGTTACAGCTAGCCACTAATCACTAGCAACTAGTCGCTCAATCATGCACACACCTGTTTTACTAAAAGAAGTCGTAGAGCTGCTTGAGGCCGGTCCAGACAAAAAAATAATCGACACAACATTCGGTGAAGGGGGACACTCGAAAGCTCTCTTAGCGGCTGGTGCGAACGTGCTGGCGATAGATAGAGACATAACGCAAATTTCAAATTTTAAATTACAAATTTCAAAAGGGAGCCTCATTTTGAAGCAAGGAAACTTCAGGGACATCGTGGCTATAGCAAAGGCGGCAGATTTTGCCCCAGTAGATGGTATTTTATTTGATTTGGGTCTTTCATACGAACAACTCAAAACAGGAGGCAAGGGGCTTTCATATAAAAATATGAACGAACCTCTCGATATGCGGCTGGACGACTCGTGTGTTACAACAGCAGAGCAGATTTTACGCCAATATACTGAAAAGAATCTTGCGCATATGTTCATGCATAATGCGGAGGAAATTCTCGCAGCCCCCCTTGCAAAACATATCCTTATACAACGAGTTGGGCAAGAGCAACTTACCGTCGGATGGCTTGTGGGAGTTGTAAACTCCGTCGCAAAGAGCAATCCCCGGCCAACTTTGACACGGGTTTTTCAGGCATTACGGGTAGAAGTGAACAATGAATTTGAAAACTTGGAACAGGCACTCAAAGGAGCTCTTTCGTTATTGGGGCCAAAGGGTAAGGTTGCCGTTATCAGTTTTCACTCACTCGAAGATAGGATAGTAAAGCGATTTATACGAGAACACGGATATATCCAAATAGGAAAAAAACCTATATTTGGAGATAAAGGTTTACGATTTGAACGGTCAGCAGTATTACGCGTATTTCACGTATGAAAAACTCATATCAAAAAATCATTATAGGAATATTCATCGCTGCTATCATTGGGAATATCACAATCTTTATATCAAGCATGAAACTAAGTACGGAAATACATAGTTTTGATCAAAAAACATTCGTGCTAAAACAGGAAAATGCACAACTTGAAAAGGAAATGGCCGACACGGAATCATTTTTGCACGCTGAGGAATTCAAAAAAAATTGGGGGTTTGTACGTGCGGCCCAACCCGTGTATATCGGGGAATTAAAATATGCTTTAAATACAAAAAAATAACTTTAGAATGACAAAATTGCGACTGCTTCTTTTCGGATTTCTTGCAGTATTTTGCATAGTGGTTTTGCGTTTGTTTTTTATCCAGATCCTTCATCCCGATCTTCAACAAGACTATCTCTCAACGCGAAGATTGGACCCTGAGCGAGGCAAGATTTATGACAGGAATGGACAACCTATTGTTATGAACCAAATTCTCTATAAATTATATTTCGAGCCACAACTTATCCAAGATAAAGAAAAAACCACTCTTTCTCTTTCAAAAATTTTACATGTGGAGGAAGCCTCCATTTCTTCTCGGATCGATGTGACAAAAAAATGGACTTCGGTTGCAAACGGTGTTACTAAAATGGAAAAAGACGCGATTCTGAAACTAAGTCTTCCTGGGATGGGTTTTGATGAACAATGGAGCCGCTACTATCCTGACGCTTCAATTGCAGCCCACTTGGCAGGATTCGTGGGTAAAAGCGATGACGGTACTAATGTGGGAAGGTCAGGTACTGAGGGGTTTTATGATAAAGACTTAGCGGGACTACCGGGTTTAATACGTTCTGATTTAGATCTCCAGGGCAGGCCCATTTTTCTTGGGACGCAGGAACGTATTGATCCTGAGAACGGGAGGGATTTATATCTGACTATAGACAAATCAGTGCAAATGCTTGTAAAGGAAAAATTGAAGGCTGGCCTTTTAAAATTCGAGGCAAAGGAAGGATGTGCAATTATCGCAAATCCCAATACTATGGAAATAGTAGCACTCAGTTGTTTACCCGATTATGACCCTACCACATACTATGAGTTCGATAATAGCGTTTTCCGCAATGCCGCTATTTCCGATGTATATGAGCCGGGATCCACCTTTAAGCCGTTGGTCATGGCCCGAGGAATCGAAGCAGGAGTCATTAAGCCAGACACTCTTTTTAACGAAGATGGACCCGTGAAGGTTGGAGATTACACAATACGGACATGGAACAACTCATATGAAGGACGAATTACGCTTATCCGGGCATTGGAGAAATCTTCAAATGTTGGGATGGTGTTTATTGGATCAAAAATGGGGAATGACCGTCTCTATCAATCCATACTACAGTATGGATTTGGCGAATATACTAACATCGACATGGAGGGGGAAGCCTCAGGTTTCCTGAAACCAAGAAAAGCGTGGTACCCCATTGACTATTCCACAGCAACATTTGGCCAGGGATTGGCTGTTACTCCCATTCAAATGATTACCGCTTTTTCGGCAGTCATTAATGGAGGGAAGTTAATGAAACCGTATGTCGTTAAGGAATTGAGGGGAGAGACAATTCAAAAAGTTGAACCGATATTCATCCGTCAGGTAGTTAGTAAGAAAACAAGCGACATAATGAAAAAAATGCTACTGGGCACCATTGAGAATGGGGAAACAAAATACCTGAAACCCAAGGGGTATCAGATTGGAGGGAAAACGGGAACTGCCCAGATACCTATTGAAGGCCATTATGACGCCACAAAGACAATTGCCTCATTTATAGGGTTTTCGCCCATAAAGAATCCACAGTTTATAGGTCTTGTAATAGTCAAGGAGCCAAAAACATCACAGTGGGGTTCAGAAACGGCCGCTCCAATCTTTTTCGATATCGCAAAAGAGCTTATAGTGTATTATAATATAGCTCCGGAATAGAAAATATGATACAAAAACTTAAGAATATATACCACTTCATAAGGGCATTATCGGCGAATTATTGGTATGGTTTTCCCAGTCGCAAATTACAGGTGATTGGGGTGACTGGCACAGATGGAAAGACAACTACCACTCATCTCATCTATCATGTCCTTTCCTCAGCGGGGAAAAAGGTCTCAATGATATCAACTATTTTTGCGAAGATTGGAAGAGAAGAATACGACACCGGTTTTCATGTCACCACTCCAGATGCAACCTTGATACCTCGATATATGAAAATGGCACGAGACCAAGGGCAAGAATATTTTGTTCTGGAGACAACCTCTCACCGACTAGATCAAAATCAACTTGCCGGCATACAGTTTGAGGTTGCGGTAATCACAAATATTACTCATGAGCATCTTGACTACCATAGAACTATCAATGAATACGCACAGACAAAGATGAAACTTATTCAGATGGCAAAAGTGGGAATAGTAAATGCGGACGATGAAGTGACACAAAAGACTATTTCAAATTTAAAATTTAAAATTTTAAATTTGAAAACATACGGACTTACCAATAAGGCGAGTTATTCCATAGATTTTAGGAAAGACATCCCAAATCTGGCGGATTTTAATGCGTACAATTATTTGGCAGCTTATGCAGTCTGTCGGGAATTGGGTTTGACTGACAAGGAAATAAGAACCGCATGTTCCACTTTTATACTTCCCGCAGGGCGAATTGATATTGTGTACAACAAAAAATTTATGGTAATCGTTGATTTTGCCCACACCCCAAACGCAATTGAGTGCATTTTGCAAACAATAAGAAAGCAGTACGTTCATGGAAAGGGAAGACTTATTCATGTATTTGGATCTGCAGGATTGCGTGACCGTACAAAGCGTTTTGCTATGGGGAAGGCAAGTGCAACGTTTGCGGATATTTCGTATATTACTGAAGAAGATTATCGCACTGAAGATCCACAGAAAATAGCTGATGAAATTGGCCTAGGATTTGGCAATAAACAGTATTTTGTTGAGCTCAATCGCGAAAAGGCAATTCACGCGGCATTAGATGAAGCGAAGCCAAATGATATTGTCGTAGTCACCGGAAAAGGACATGAAAAAAGTCTCTGTCGGGGAAGATCGGAATACCCGTGGAGCGATAAAAATTGCATTCAATCCTATGTTCACCTATTATCCTGAACAAAATGTACTGTCTTCCTCAGTTCTTTCATCTATCATCTCCGGTTTTACTACACGGAAGGCGGGGGATATGAGAAAGATTCAAATCATAAAAAATTTCTTTCAACAAAATGAAATAGCTCCCCGTAAAATTGTCAAGCTTGAACAAATTCATTCAGTCAACATATCTATTCCAGACACTCTTCACCTGGGGGATGTTGAGATTCTAGAGGAATCTGATGGAGTGATAACTCAGGAAAAAGGAGTGATGCTCACCGTTCATACTGCGGATTGTGTACCTATTCTTTTTTATGACCCGGTCGGGCAGATTATTGGTGCATCTCACCAAGGGTGGAGGGGGTCCGTAAAGAATATGGTTGCAAACATGATCATGAGAATGACGGATTTGGGGTCCAATCCGATACATATCCAAATGAGTATCGGTCCTGCCATTGGCATGTGCTGTTACACGGTGGATATGGACAGACATATTTTATTTATGGAAGAAATGGAACGGTTTGAAAAACATATTCTAAAGCCTCACGGAGGAGAATTCCTCCTCAATTTAGCTCGACTCAACTATGAACTCGCGCTTGAAGCAGGCCTTCCCAGAAGGAACATAGACTACTTCCCCTTCTGTACATCCTGCGATGATAAGCGCTTTTATTCTTATCGTCGCCAGTACAAGAAATATCCGGCAGAGTTTGGGGAGATGATGGGGTATATTATGATGTAATATAAAAATATAAAAGTAATGGTGCAATTTTTAGGAAACACGTTCGGCAAACTTGCGTTGCTAACGTATGTGGCAACACTCTTGCCTGGAATTGGCAATCGGTTGGGAATAAAGAACAAAATACTTGTATTACTCAAAATATATAGGAGGGAAGTGGGTATCTCCATGTACCTTTTAGCGCTTATTCATGTCACTTTGGAGAAACTGCTTATTATCACTTCCGTTAAAGAACTATTGACTCTTCTTCCTTTTGAAATCATGGGGACTCTGGCGATTCTTATTTGCTTTTTCCTCTTCATCACATCCAATACTGTTAGTATGGTTTGGCTGAAACTGAATTGGTATCGTATCCATAGACTCACCTACATAGGAATGTTTTTTATTTTCCTTCACGTAGCCCTCGTTAAACTCAGTATATGGACCTTATTGATGGGATTCGTACTTATGCTTCAATTGATTTCCCTCATAGTTATCTACAGAAGAACAGACTCATTCACGGGAGGAAGACCAATTTAAATCACCATTAAGCTACGTATTGGAAACTTGCTGTCCTCGTACTGGTTCGTAAGCTGTTTTTACTTCCCCATTAACGAGGATTGTTGCAAACTGTGCCGGGAGGGCATTTGCTTTATGCATCAATGGTCCGTCTTGCAAGTTGAAATGAATATGTGGTTGAGAAGTGTTTCCCGTATTTCCGCAGAAACCTAGAGTATCACCTTGCTTGACTACGTCCCCAACCTTGACTTTTATCGAATTATGAGCTTAAGTAAAGAATAGTGTTGCTTGTACTCATAAACGGCGGCGTTTCCACTCGACCCATAATTGTTTTAGTTGAGTGTCGGTGGTGACTCTTGAAAACGCCATGACCCAAGAAAGAAAAGAGACCTGATACGAAAGAATAAGACCCCGATGATCTCCCAGTTTTCCGTTGAGATTTCGATTCACTCCCTCAAGACTGTTGTTTGTTTTGGGAAGTCCTTTAATCGTGAGAAAAGAAAAAAAGAAATTTGTGTCAGTAGTCAATAATCTCCATCCTCTTCGTAGACTACCATGGGTATACCACCATTTCCTTCTTGATCCACTGGGAACAACTGTTTTCTCAATAAGGAGATGTCCATATTCGTATCCCCAGTTGGTGAGTAAATGCAACCATTGTCCTTTCTCTTCAACGTTCTCTACGTTAAGTAAACTTTTACCAATAGCTCGTAAGTGTCTTGTTGCAAGTAGTGGACTTCTTTTGGGAAGAAGGGTATTGGAGTAACGGATAACATGGGCTAAACATCTCTGATGAGGAATAAGTCCAAAATACTGCCCTACAGCCATCTGTATAGCTCGTTTCCAGTCACTCACCGCTGAAGCAGGAGTATTTGTTCCCAGTAAACCAACAAGATGCTTTACGTCATTATCAAGAGCAGCATATGATTCGCTTGGCACATACGACCACCAGAGATTTTGTTTGTGAGTAATATCCCGATGAACCAAAAATACTCCCTCTCGGTGGAGCCACTTCCCATCCACTCCATAACACCATTTCTCCTCCGTCTTACGAGGAGGAAGAACATTCCATACAAGCTCTGGAGAAACGACAGCAGCAAGAAACACATGAAAGCGTGATGAGATTGTTTGCCGACTTCGCTTTCTTTGGTCTCCCAACTCCTCTCTGTTTACTCGTCCTTTTACATATCTGTACCAGTCCTTGAAGTCTTGCCAGGGAGTACCCCATTTTTTTCTTTCCCGGACAAATGTTTTGTTGCAAGACAGACATCGATATCTTCTCTTACCGCTTTTCAAATATCCAAACCGTTTCGATTTTCCCCGACACTCTGGACAGCTGATAGTATTGGTTGAGCGGACAAAAGAAATCTCATGCAGGGAATTGTAGCAGAGGTTTGGATTGATTTACAGGGCTAAAGTACCTACGAAAGCAACACTTATATTTGACATAAGCCATAATTATGTTTGAAATGGCACAGTAAACTAAATTCCCCATTTCGGTGATCGATAATAACTGTATTACCAACACCAACGCTTCTATCTCTCTCGCCAAGCATCACATCAATTGCCCCACTTATTACCTGAACAACAATCCCATCCCCAGGAGATAAAACCTCTATGCCAAAAACACCACATTCTTCCAATGTTTTTTCTTTTCCGGAAGTATCAGTTCTGAAATCATATGCATAGAGTTGATTTTGTGGCCCTTTGTCGACTGGCCTATTATGATTGTTTGTTTCTGGCAATCTTCCTCCATTGCTTACCATAAGCTTTCCTTTGAAAGGAAGGATGAGTGCTGTTTTTGTTTTGTAGTCCATACCTTGATTGTATCATCCTATTATGTTTATGGAGATTATTGTGATGTTTGCTATAATGGAAAAATGACCCAAGAACAAAAAGATAATCTCTTGTTGGAGGCAAAAAAGGCGTTGAAAAATCCGTATCCAAAGGATGCGAAAGTGATTTATGCAGCCGCAGTCCTTACCAAAAAAGGAAACATATATTCCGCAGCCCAGTATTTCTCTGATACATATTCATTGACACTTCATGGAGAGCAGTGTGCCTTAGTTCATGCTGCAGTTCACGGAGAGGGAGAAATAGTAGCGATTGCATCCACGAGTAATGAGGATAATGCGAAAGGGGAATTTACCTATCCATGTCACATGTGCAAACAACTCCTTTACGAGAGTCAGCGAAGGTCGAAAGTGCCCATGGAGGTGATTCTTTTAAATAATCATGGGGAAATACAAGAATTGAAACTGGATAATATGATATCTCACCTCTGGCCGAAATAAGTTCTGGCAGCCCTTTGGCAACCGCTTCGGTTGCCAAGGCCAATAGAAACTTTACATCAATAATATTGAATATGTCGCGAACAGATGGGCAATAATGGGAGGAACGAGAGATTTTGTTTTGTCAAATAACCACGATTGACTGAGGGCCAAAAGAAATATAGGAATGAAAAGAGAAATGGGGAAAGTGGGGCGGTAGTGAAGCGCTGTAAATAAAAGAGCTGAAGGGAAAACTCCCAGTTTTTTTGCAACAAAGCAACGAAACACAAATTCTTCTGAAATGGCAATCACCAATGGATAAATGAGATAAAGCACAAATGATTGCAACTGGATCCCATTGATAAATTGATTTATGATTTCTGCTGAAAGCGGAATTTGTTTTGAAAGAAATACTACCAATGTATAAATGCATCCCATCAAAACTCCCTGAATGATCGTCGATTTGCTCACTCGAAATACTTTTTTCAAATCTTTTTTGGAAAAATAGAGAAACCAAATGAACACAATTAATTCAATGAGAACTACCATTCCAAAATTATAACAAACAATGGATTTAATACTTTTGACATATGTTTCAAGAATAGTTCATTTGTTTAATTAATTGAACTCCCATAGTAAGTAATTTGATGAGCTTGAAGTAAAAATACAAAGCCCTTTGGCAACCGATTCAGTTGACTGAGGCTAACTCCAAAAAATATAAAAAAGATTTCATCTCCCCCTCAAAGGTCAGGGAAATACGACCATTGGCGGTCTTATATTTGGATTACTCGGGAGAGAACCTCGAATTGGAAACAAGATATGGATTTCCCATAAAGCCTTCGAAGTAAAATCTGTCGAAGGTAAGCAGATAAAGGAACTCAAATTAACGATAAATGGCATTTATACCGGAAACAAAAAGCCCGCCCACGAAGAGGTAAAGTAATCCCATAGACAGTCGTAAAACCTAACTTTTAGAAGTCCCCATTTTTCCTGAATAGAAACCTGCAAAATTTTTCATATAGTGGGGAAGAGGTGTTACAAAAGCCTCTAAGTCCGGTGCAGTCGCCTCTTTATAGGGAGGGTTTATTATCCCACTATAATCGAATAATGATTGTAATAACGAAATACCAATTGCACCACTTCCTCGCGTATAAGGCATAACCTGAAAATACCACCATCCAATTTGAGATATAAGTTCTGTTTTAGTCCCGATCAGTTTATTGTGTGTGTCAGTGCTTACTAAATGTGTTAAATCGGTATAGAGCACTTGTATATGGTCCCATATCTTTTCAAAATGTGAAACATCGGTATGCCACCAGTACGAATCCATTGTCTGTGTAAGTTTAATTTCTTCAGCTTCGCTTAACTCATATATATAGCCACCTGATGGGTTAGGAATAACTTTTGCGATGCGAGCTGCCATATATCCTTGTGAGTCTGAATAGGTATCTTTACATTCCTTCGCTCGTTCTCTATATCCCTGGTAGGGATTGATTTTGTATTCTCCTTGAAACGGAGTCTCAAGAGCGGGCTCTAATTCCCTCGGTGTTCCATAATTATTTACTATCCATGCTGTATTTCCATCCACATTTTCAACGGGCATAAACTCAGGGTCTTTTGCATGATAATTATGATGAGCATCGACCAATATATAATCTGCTATGTCTCTTAAGGTTGGATGTTCACAAAATTCTGAGACTCTTTCCTGAACAGCTTTTAATAAATCATCTTGATTATTTCCAGTGAATCTTGATAGTCTTTTGATCATGGTGAAAATGTTTCGCCGACTATCAAGTATTATTTCTTTGCCCGCTCTCCCGCCCTACATTACGTGAACTGCAGCTTGTGTTGCATTTTCCATAGCGTGAGCCCACAGGGGGTCCTTTCTGGAATGTGGCAATAAAATATGATACAGACCATCTCTTCTTGGGTGCGAGCTATTTATTGTTTCGCTTGGTGATGCATCGACCATAATGTTTTTTACTACATAATGATATCCTCATTTTAACTCATCCATCATATATGTTGCGGGCGAAACAAAATAAGTATAGAAGCCCTTTGGCAACCGAAGCGGTTGCCAAGGCCAAAAGACGCGACCTTGAAGGTCGCAAGCTGGCACGGAAATGATATAAAAGAATAATTTAGATGTGGTTTGAGGTATAATAGATTCATGATCTTGGATAATAAGAGTTTTTTTCTTCTTGGCATCAAGGGGGCTGCGATGGCCAATATTGCGGTGATGCTCACGCAAATGGACAAACAAGTAAGTGGTGTGGACTTTGAGGAAGAATTTATTACGGACAAAACCCTTGCCAAAAATAATATCACCTATTCTACAGACCTCGGTGACCTCAAATCGGTACAAGACTATGACGTATTTGTCTATTCCGCAGCACATGGCGGAAAAGACAATATCTTAGCACAGGAAGCTTTGCGAAAAGGAAAGGAAATCGTATCGCAACCAGCTCTCATTGGAGAACTCCTTGCACAGTTCCCCCGCTCTTTGGCCGTTGCGGGGTGTCATGGAAAGACAACCACATCGTCTCTTCTTGCGTGGTCCCTTACTCAACTGGGAAAAGATCCCTCATTCCTTATTGGAGCGCCCCCATTTGATGGCGGAGGCGGCGGAAAAATGACGGAGTCGGAATTTTTTGTCGTTGAGGCTGATGAATACGGTGTTCACCCACCAAAAGACAAGACACCAAAACTCTTATTCCTCCGTCCCAACTATACTCTCTGCATGAATATAGATTTTGACCACCCTGATGTCTATGAAAATATTGGTATGACCAAAAAAACCTTCATGAAATTCTTTTCCCAGTCAAAACATCTGGTGCTCTGTGGGGATGATCCCATTATTCAATCCCTCCTTCTTTCGCTTGCCAATAGGTCCCCCATAACCTATGGAACGGGAAAGAAGAATACCTATTTTGCACAGGACATTATCTATAACCAGGACAGCACGGAGTTTTCCGTTTATAAAAAAGACGTTCACATCGGCACCTGTAAGACTGAATTGTTCGGTGCAAAGAACGTACTGAACTCCCTGGGAGTAGTGGCACTTCTTTTGGAAAACGGCTTCCTGTTTGAAGAAATAGCCCAAAGTCTTCTCGGATTCAAGGGGGCAAAAAGGCGAATGGAATTAGCCTGGACTGATAAAAACAGCTATCTTTTTGACGATTATGGCCATCACCCTGCTGAGCTTGAGGCAACCATTCAGGCTTTGAAGAGCCGGTTTCCTGAGAAAAAACTCCATGTACTTTTTCAGCCTCATACATTTTCACGAACACTTGCGTTAAAGAAGGATTTTGCCCGCGTTTTGGCAACTGCGCAGGCTGCCTATATTGGGCCCATTTTCCCCTCTGCTCGTGAGAATACGGACCAGTTCAAAGTGAGCTCATTTGACGTCTCTAAAGAGGCGAAAAGCGAACACGTGAAGGCATTTGATACTATGCAGGGAGTGTTGGACAGCTTAGCCTCAAAGTTCAGGTCGGGAGATGTGGTACTCACCATTGGCGCGGGGGATATTTACAAGCTAAAAAGTGGTATAATAGAGCTCATCAATGAAGCAACAACTTGAACATATTCTTGGAGCTGACAGAGTTCGGGGACAAGTAGATTTGTTCCCCTATCTCTCCATGCGTCTCCATACAAAAGCGCAGTACTTTTTTGAGGCTAAAACTAAAAATGATCTTCTCCACGCAATTCAAGCTTCGTTTGAACTTGCTATTCCTTTAATCATGATCGGTGGAGGGAGCAATATGGTATTCCATACACCCCTCATAGAAGGACTTGTGGTAAAGAATAGCTTTGCGGACATTGATGTCATATCAGAAACGAAAGAGGAGGTTGACGTTGAGGTTGGTTCAGGTACTAGTATGGCACTTCTTATACTGTATTTAACGGAAAAAGGTTATTCAGGTCTTGAATATCAAAAAGGTCTTCCGGGAACTGTTGGAGGAGGAGTGTATATGAACTCGAAATGGACACATCCTGTAAGTTATGTGGGAGATTGTGTTTTGTCTGCAGTGTTGGCCGACAAACAAGGTAATGAAAAAAAAGTAGATAAAGATTATTTTGTATTTTCCTATGATTACAGTAAACTCCAAGATACCCATGAATACATAATGAGCGTAGTTTTCAGGCTGAAGAAAATTAATCCTAAAATAGTCGCCAATCGTGCGCGTGAAGCTTTTGAATATCGAAGTAAGACGCAACCATCAGGAAAACCAACCTGCGGGTGTTTTTTTCGAAATATAACCGAAGAAGTACAAAAAGCACATAACCTTCCCACAAAATCAGCTGGATATCTCATCGATAAAGCAGGAATGAAAGGGGATAGTATTGGAAGTTTTATGGTATCTGAAGTCCATGCCAATTTTATCATCAATACAGGTGGAGACGCACGCCCCGAAGATCTAAAGGAATTAACAGACCTCATAAAGGCAAAAGTTAAGACGCAATTTGGTATACAATTAGTGGAAGAAGTGGAAATAAAATAACTATGGAAGACGCCTATATCATTCAGGGAGGAAAACCACTCAAAGGGAGCGTGAAACTATCGGGAGCTAAAAATGCATCGCTCAAAATGGTAATCGCCGCTCTCCTTTTTGATGGAAAAGTAACACTCAACAATGTCCCCCGTATTCGTGACTTAGATGAGTTACTCCATCTTTTTACTGAACTAGGGGCAACAGCTGAATTTGTTGATACAAATACTGTTATTATCGATGGAGCGGGGCTCAAGACAAATACCGTGGATTTATTGCATGGATCAAAAATAAGGTCGACATTTCTTTTATTTGCGCCGTTATTGCGAAAATTCAAAGAAGCGCATATCCCCAATCCCGGGGGATGTCGTATTGGAGCACGGCCGATTGATCGTATTATGAATGGATTGAAAGAATTGGGAGGAATCGTGGAGTACGACCATGCGACCGGCTATTATCATGCAAAGCTCGATGGCAAGGCACATGGATCTTATACATTTGAGAAACCATCGCATACGGGAACGGAGTTCATGATTATGCTCTCGGTATTTGCGGAAGGAACGGTCCACATCCATAACGCGGCTCTTGAACCGGAGATAGACGATTTAATTTCTTTTCTCAATGAAGGGGGAGCATTGATTTGCCGAGAAGGATCATCAATTATCGTAACAGGTGTTTCCTTCCTCACTCAAAAAAAACCCTATACTATTGTATCCGACCGTAATGAAGCAGTGACATTTGCTGTTCTTGGACTTATCACGAAGGGGGACATTACCGTCGGACCAATCGATCCGAAACTTCTTGAGGTTTTCATTTCGAAAGTTAGGGAATGTGGCGGTGGCGTTGACTTCGTTGGAACGGATAAAATCCGTTTTCATTATAAAGGTCTTTTTATTGCAACCAAAATTGAAACGGAACCCCACCCCGGGTTTATGACAGACTGGCAACAGAATTGGGTTGTGTTGATGACACAAGCGCAAGGAGTTTCCACACTTCATGAACGCGTATTTGAAAACAGGTTTGCCTTTGTATCAGAACTTCAAAAGTTGGGAGCGCAAATTGAATTTGATATGGCAACAGTGAAAAATCCAAAACAATATTACCACTTTGCCCACAATCCAGAAAAAGAATATAAGCAGGCGATTAAGATATATGGACCACAACAGCTCCACAGCGGTGTATTGACTGTTACGGATCTGCGCGCGGGAGCGACCCTTGCCATTGCGGCACTATTGGTCCCTGGAGAGTCAATCGTAAACGGCGTTTCAATCTTAGAGCGAGGGTATGAACGGTTCGTTGAAAAAGTTACACAATTGGGTGGAGATATTAAAAGAATATGAAAATACACACGGTCCTTATCTTAGCAGGGGGGGATGGAGACCGGTTTTATCCACTGGAACAGAAAGTACTTTTCCGATTTAATGGAAAAACCGTTTTACAACATATTGTAGAGTCTGTAAAAGATTTAACTGAGCAGATAGTAGTAGTAACGAGTGCTGATAACGAATCTGCAATAAAATCGGATTTGTCTGCTCACAAAGTACAGTACGTTGTCCAAACGAAGGATGCGAGTGGTCAGGCGGATGCAGTACTTGCAGCGAAACAATACTTAACGAAGGATGCTCTTATTATGAATGGAAATGATCAATACGATTTTTCAATAATTAAAAGGACTATTAGTAAAACTAAAGAAGAGGGAAATGATATGGGGATTATTGCAAGATATATGGAAAGCTATTTTCCTGGAGGATATATACGATTCCAAGGCGAAATGGTTGCGGAGATTGTGGAAAAACCTATCCCTGAAAAGCGTCCTTCAAATTATTATAACATGTCAACTCATTATTTCAACAATTGCCTTTTATTTGTGCAAGAATTGGAACGTCATTCTTCTTCAGATGACCTCTATGAACGAGCGTTTTCAGCCTTACTCAAGAAGAAATATGCAACATGTTTTAAATACGATGGGGGATATGCGACCTTAAAATATAGTTGGCATGTTCTCTCCATGCAAGATTATTTCTTCGCTCATCACTTAACAAAATCAATAGATTCTTCTGCAACAATTCATAAAACAGCGACAATAGAAGGAGATGTATTTATGGGAAAGAATGCAAAGGTCGGAGCATACAGCAAAATTACAGGACCCTGTTATATTGGAGACAACGTAGTAGTTGGTGACCATTCCTTAATTCGAAACAGCACCGTTGAGCAAGATTCTCTTATTGGGTCGGGATGCGAAGTGGCTCGTTCCTATTTAGCGAAAGGCGTCATGTTACATCGCAATTACGTGGGAGATTCCGTTTTATCAGAAGGAGTTTCTATGGGAGCTGGTGCAGTAACCGCAAACTATCGGTTTGATGCGCAGACAGTAAAAACGCCGATAAAGGGAACGTTAGTCGATTCACAAAAAGGGAAGTTTGGACTGATTGCAGGAAAAGATGTAAAAATTGGCGTTAATGCATCCACCTATCCGGGAGTCAAACTGTCCGCTAAGACGATGATTTTGCCAGGCGAGGTTGTCAAAAAAGATATACTATGAAAAAAATTACAGCGATGGGCGGCGGGACAGGGACATTTGTTGTGTTAAGCGGTCTTAAGAAATATGAGGTTGATTTGGGTGTCATTGTTAATATGATGGATTCGGGCGGTTCAACAGGACGTCTTCGAGTGCAACTCGGCGTTCTTCCTCCTGGGGATATTAGACAATGTTTTGTCGCCTTATCAGAGGCTCCAGATTTATGGCGGAGACTTTTTTTATATCGGTTTGAAACGGGAGACTTGGAGGGTCACAATTTCGGAAATATATTTATCTCGGCGCTTGAGAAAGTGTCAAAAAATTATGAAGAGGTATTGGAGACTGCGGGATTTGTTCTGAAAACGAAAGGAAAAGTTCTCCCCGTTACCCATGAAAAAACCCATCTCTGCGTTGAGTACGAAAACGGCAAGGTGATAAAAGGCGAAGGCTCAATTGATGAAAATAGGTTCGAAAAAAGCAGGATAAAAACGGCATTTTTAGAACCCTCAGTTTCCGCATACCCATCAGCACTAGAGCGAGTACTTGATTCAGACATGATCGTTATCGGTCCGGGTGATTTATATACGACAATCATACCGCTTTTCCTTGTGAATGGAATGCAGGAAGCCCTGCAAAAAACAAAGGCAAAGTTGGTATATGTGGTAAATCTTATGACTAAGTCCGGTCAAACTGTAAATTACAGTGCAAGAGACCACCTTACGGATATAGAAAAATATATCGGTCGACCAGTCGATTCAATCATCATTCATAAAGGAATAATCGATGAACATATTGTAGAATGGTATGTATCTCATAATGAACAACGGGTTGTTGATGATTTAGGGAGCGATACGAGGGTTATCCACGCTGACATTGCAGATAACACCCCCGTACTCCATAATAAAGCAGATAAAATAGCCTCTTATGCGCGTAGTATATTGCGCCATGACGGCAATAGACTTGCAAAGGCAGTTGTACAATTACTATAATTTTTTATGATACGAAAACATACCATTTCATTTAAACATGCATATGAGGGTCTTGTTGCGGCCCTTTCCACACAGCCGAACTATCGTGTTCATATATTCCTTTCCCTTCTTTCCATCGGAGGTGGTATCTATTTCCGAATAAGCTATTTTGAATTTCTAATCATCGGAATTCTCATAACCATGGGATTCGTAATTGAAACTATGAATACGGCTATCGAAGAGACCTGTGACGCGATTGATGAAGCTATACGTCCTGATATCAAGATTGCGAAAGATACTGCGGCTGCGGCAATGCTTATTTTTGCCATTGGTTCTTCAATTTTGGCTGGATATATATTTATTCCCCATATTATTCTCTTATTTTCATAATCTATGGCACTCTATCTTTTTGTTATGTTTATGGCTTTTGTCATCAATTTCTTTCTCATCGTTCCTTATATAAATCTTCTGTACAGACTAAAATTGCAGCGAAGGGATCAACAGACAAAAGACGCATTCGATAAGCCTACCCCCATATTCGACAAACTCCATAATCATAAACAAGGCACTCCTGTTGGTGGAGGAATTTTGTTGGTGATTACCACGGTAATTCTTTATGCCTTATCACTTGTTTTATCTCTTATTATTCGTAAGCCCTTTTCCGCAAATTATCCCGCGTTTGGGTCGGAAATAAAAATTATTCTTTTCACTTTTATCGGGTTTGCTGTTTTGGGGTTGTATGATGACCTGACAAAAATGTTTCAGTGGAACAAAACTCAATTTTTTGGGTTGAGGTTGCGACACAAATTGGTTCTTGAAATACTTCTTGCAGTTGTGGCTTCCTACTGGCTTTCTATAGAACTTAAGATTGACATCATGCATATACCATTTTTAGGTGTATATAACATGGATTTGTGGTACATTCCCTTTGCGGCATTTATTGTTGTGGCCTTTTCGAATGCAGTAAACATCACTGATGGACTGGATGGGCTGACATCTGGAGTTCTCTTATTTGCCTTGATGGCCTTCTGGGCAATTGCTCGGTCCATCATCGATATGCCTACAGCATTGTTCATCGCGGTATGGCTAGGAGGATTAGTGGCTTTCTTGTATTTCAATATTTGGCCAGCTCGTATTATGTTGGGTGATACGGGGGCTCTTTCTTTTGGAGCAACGTTTGCGGTGGTGGGTCTTGTCCTTGGAAAGGCGTTTGCTCTCCCCATAATCGGGGGAGTGTTTGTCCTGGAAATCCTTACCTCACTCATCCAACTCTTGAGCAAGAAATTCAGAAATAAAAAGGTGTTCTCTGTAGCGCCATTACACCTTTATCTGCAACATAGAGGATGGGAAGAGCCGAAGGTCGTGATGAGATTGTGGCTTTTGGGAATACTCTTTGCAGTACTCGGACTCATGATTGCCTTCATGAAATAATATGAAAAAACTGCAAAAGGAATCATTATTCGTCATTCCTGAAAAAAAGAAAAAGATATGGCTTTCGCATTCGGGAATAGAAGGAATGAACCGTTGCAAGAAGTGTTTCTATCTGCAATATAAATATAAAATCTATCATCCCGAGGGTATTCAGTCCCGCTTAGCAAATAGGTTTGATGCAATCTTAAAATCATACTTT